>Ga0209450_10000322_pt1 | contig 25512 bp, 16 predicted proteins | sample FrelakmetLWP11LW_FD_187149 | JGI IMG/M metagenome (GOLD analysis project Ga0209450, IMG submission 187149) | Freshwater lake sediment microbial communities from the University of Notre Dame, USA, for methane emissions studies - LWP11 LW (SPAdes)... | ecosystem: Environmental > Aquatic >...
GTGGTCGTCGACCTCGTCGATGGCGTGGACTACGAACTCGCCTGGCCGGCGCGCGCGCAGGGCCTGATCGCCGGCAGCGCCGGTCCCGCCAACGACGCGTTCGCCAGTTCGATCGCGCTGGCAGGCGCCACGGCGAGCACCACCGGCAGCAACGTCAACGCGACGCTGGAGTTCCTGGAACCGCCGCATAATGGCCGCGCGCCCAGCGGTTCGTCCGTCTGGTGGCGCTGGACGGCGCCGGCATCCGGGCCGGTGGTGGTCGATACCGTCGGCAGCGCGGCCGACACCCTGCTCGCGGTGTACACCGGCGGCAGCGTGGCGGAACTGGCGCCGGTGGCGGCCAACAACAACGCCGCGGCGGGCACCATCACCTCGCGCGTCACGTTCACCGCGCAGGCCGGCGTGACCTACCGCATTGCCGTGGCCGCGCCGTCGGCGAGCGGCGGCACGGGCAACCTGAGCGTCAACCTCGCGCTCGACCTGAGCGATGCCGATTTGCTGCTGCGGAATGGGTTTGAGGCGAATTGAGCGCGTGGGTGCTTGGGTGGGTTCGGGTGTTGGGGGCGGAGCGAGGGCCCAGGGCCCAGGGTATAGGGCCCAGGGTATAGGGCCCAGGGCCCAGGGGTGGGCAGGGTGCGTGGTCGCGGCGCGATGGGCGGGCGTGACTGACAGGCTGCGCCACACTGCCCCCGCTATTCCTTCGGCTGGGCCCTGTACCCTGGGCCCCGGGCCCTCTTCGGGCTCAAGCGCCCACCCCGACGCAGCGATCCCGCCGCCCCACGCGGACCCGGCCCCCGCTCAATCCCCCCGATCCACCCCGATCCGCGTCCAGAACGCGCCGCAGGCCTCGAGCACGGCTGCGGGCGCCTCGACCTGTGGCCAGTGGCCGATGCCTGGCAGTTCGACCACGTCCGGGATCGGCATCAGTTCGCGGTAGCGCGCGACCATCGAGGCGCCCGAGACCGGATCGGCCGTGCCGTCGACCAGTCGCAGCGGCACGCGCGTGGCCTGCATCGCGCCGACCCAGGTCGCGCGCATGCGGCGACGCTCGGCGATGTAGGCCAGCAGGCGCGGGGCGAGCCGGTGCCCTTCATCGTGCGACACCAGCGCCCAGGCATCGGCCAGCCACTCGGCCGTCGGCGGCGTGCGCGGGCCGAACACGGCCGCGATGCTGCGCTCGAAGCGCGCTTGATCGAGCAGGTTCACCAGCAGGGGACCCAGCGGCGAGGCGAGCAGGCGCTGGATCGGCCGCGGTCGATGCGCTTCCGGGAACAGCCCGCCGTTGAGGAACACGATCGAGCCGATCCGCAGTCCGTCTTCGCCGAGGAACTGGCGATGCTCGTGGCGCGCCAGCAGTTCCTGCGCGACGCTGTCGCCGAGGTCGTGCGCCAGCACGTGCACGCGCGTGATTTCGCGTTCGCGCAGCACGGCATCGACCAGGTCGGCCTGTTCAACGACGCGGTAGTCGTGCCGCCGGGGCTTGCTGCTGAACCCGAAGCCCAGCAGGTCGGGCGCGAGCAGGTGGAAGCGCTCGCCGAGTGTGTCCCACAACGGCGCGAAGTCGTAGCCGGCGGTGGGGAAGCCGTGCAGCAGCAGCAGGGGCGGGCGCGTGACGTCGCCGGCTTCGCGCAGGAACACGCGGTGCGCGCCGAAGAGGTAATGCAGGCCGAGGGCGCGCCAGCGGCGCAGCGCGTCGGACCCGTTCATGGCAGGACGTGCAGCACCACCCGATCGTAGCGGCCGGCGGCATCGAGCGCGACGATCGCCTGCTCGCCCGCCTGCTCGAAGCGGTGCTGCAGCGGTCGCGCCCCCTCGCTGCGCCCGACCAGCCGGCCGTTGACCAGCCAGTCGACCGGGCCGTCGGCGCCGAGCGCGCGCAGCGACAGCGTCGGCGCCGTCGCGCTGCCGGGGGCGCGCCGCAGCACGCTGGCGGCCAGCGCGCCGTCGATGCGCAAGGTGCCGCGCGAGGGCTGGTCGGCGGGCGGGCAGCCGGGCGCCGCTGGCGGCGGCGTGGCGGCGGCGCGCTGCGCCGGATCGAGCCACGGCTGCAGCAGGGTGGGCCAGCGCGCGAGTTCGATCCGCCGCGCATCCGCACCGGCGCAGGCGGCGTCGACCCGACGGCCTGCGGCGTCGACCCACAGCGCGAGCGCAAGCGGTTCGTTCGAGCCGCGGTCGGGCAGGGTGGGTGGCACCACGTCGTCGAGCACCCAGGCCTCGCGCACCTGGCTGCAGGCCCCGGTGGGTGTGTCGGCGACCGTGCGCCCGAGCGGCCAGCAGATCCGGGCCTGCGCGACGCGGGCCGGCGGCGCGGTGGCCGCGGCGTCGCCGCCTTCGCGCGGCAGCGCGTCGACCAGCCCGAACAGCAGCGGCAGTGCGGTCACCGCGCCGTACTGGCCGGGCATCGGCGTGCCGTCGGGGCGTCCGATCCACACGCCCACCACCCAGCGCGCCGTGGTGCCGATCGCCCACGCGTCGCGATAGCCGTACGAGGTGCCGGTCTTCCACGCGACCCGCGCGCGCCGGCTGGTGTCGAGGCCCTGCACCGCCTCGCCCGGGCGGCCGCCATCGGCCAGCATCTCGCGCACGATGAAGGCCGCGCCCTCGCTCATCAGGCGTTGCTCGCGCAGTGGTGCGTCGAGCGACAGCCGCACCGGCCCTGCGAGCCCGCCTCGCGCGAGCGCGGCATAGGCGCCGACCAGCGACTCGAGGTCGGTGCCGGCGCCGCCCAGCACCATCGCGAGGTTCGGTTCGGCGCCGCGCGGCAGTGCTAGCACCACGCCGGCGTGCGCAAGGCGCGCGCTGAGGCGCTTGGGCCCCACGCGGTCGAGCAGGTCGACCGCAGGCACGTTGAGCGAGCGCGACAGCGCCTCGGCGGCCGACACCGGGCCGTGGAAGGCATCGCCGAAGTTGGCCGGCCGATAGGCGCCGAACGACTGCGGCGCGTCGACCAGCAGCGACTCGGAGTGGATCAGGCCGTCGTCGAGGGCGAGCGCATAGACGAAGGGCTTGAGCGTGGAGCCGGGCGAGCGTGTGGCGCGCACCATGTCGACGTGGCCGAGGCTGGCGGCGTCGCCGAAGCGCGCGGAGCCGACGTAGGCGCGCGCCTGCAGGGTCGCCACGTCGACCACCAGCACCGCCGCCGAGCTGCGCTCCGGCAGCCCGGCGAGGTGGGCGGCCACGCGGCGCTCGACCATCGCCTGCAGGTCGGCGTCGAGCGTACTGCGCACCAGCGGCTGTCCCGGGTTCTCGTTGCGCAGGCGCTCGGCGGCGAGCGCGGCCAGCAGCGGCGGGCGCAGGCTGCGCGCGACCACCGGTTCGAGCCGGGCCTCGTCGAGGGCGCGACGCGTGCCGAGCCCGAGGTCGGCCAGCCGGCCCAGCACCTTGTCGCGCGCCGCGCGCGCGGCGTCCGGATAGCGGTCGGGGCGCAGGCGGCTGGGCGCCTGCGGCAGCACCGCGAGCAGCGCGGCTTCCGCGTGCGACAGGCGCCGCGCGGGCTTGCCCAGCCAGGCCCAGGCCGCGGCTTCGACGCCTTCGATGTTGCCGCCGAAGGGCGCGAGGTTGAGGTACAGGGTGAGGATTTCGCGCTTCGACAGCCGCGCCTCCAGCTGCACGGCGCGCAGCGCCTGCTTGACCTTGCCCAGCGGCGTGCGCGGGATCGGCTCGATCAGGCGCGCGACCTGCATGGTCAGCGTGCTGCCGCCCGAGACCACCTCGCCGTGGCGCAGCGCCTGCAGCGTCGCGCGCGCCAGCGCGAAGGGGTTGACGCCGCGATGGTGGAAGAACCAGCGGTCCTCGTAGCCGAGCAGGGCGTCGAGGTACTCCGGCGCGACATCGTCGGGGCTGACCGTGTAGCGCCACACGCCGTCGGCGGCCGGGAAGGCGCGCAGCGGTCGCCCGTCGCGCGCCACCACCACGCTCGCGCCCTCGCGCGCGAGGTCGGGGATCGGCGGCGGCAGGGCGCGATCGAGCAGGAACGCGCCGAACATCGCCAGCGCCAGCCCGAGCAGCGGCCCGATGGGCCGCCGCGGCCAGCGCGGCGGGCGCAGTCGCGGCATGGCTCAGCGCGCGACGGTGACCCGTTCGGGGCTGGCGGCGCCGACCGCGCGCAGCACCGGGCGGTACATGTCCTCGACCATCGGCGGCGGCACCACGAAGTCGCCGGGCGACACCGCGCGCACCAGGTAGAACAGGTTGGCCGCGCCACCGCCGTAGAGCTCCACCGCCGCCACGTAGCGGTCGTCGCGGTATTCCTCGAAGCGGATGGTGGCCGCGCCCGCGCGTTCCGACAGGGTCACGCCGTCGATCGTGACGTTGGCCCACTGGCTGGCGTCGGTGAGGTTGAGGTTCTCGACTTCCAGCCCGCCCGGCAGCAGGTCCACCACCAGCGCATCGCGCATGGCGTTGGCGCTCTCGACCTTGAGGTGCACCACCAGCACGTCGCCCTCGGCGAGCGCGCCGCCGTCCCACGGCGAGCCGTCGGTGCGATGCCAGCGGCGGGTGATGCGGAAATCGGTGCGCTCGGTCGGCGTGTAGCGGCGCGGGATGCCGGACACCTCGGTGGTGGCATACAGCGGCGCGCCGCCGGACGGCGTGATGCGCACGCCGGCGCCGAGCTGCGCGGGGTCGAAGGCGCGGCTGACCAGGGCGCGGCCGGTCGATTCGGACACGTTGCCGCCGACCGACACGCTGGCCGCGAAGCTGCGCGGCGCCAGCGCGGCCAGCGCCTTGCCGAGGCGCAGGATGGCGAGCTGGTCCTGGGTGCTGAACCACACCGTGCCGCGTTCGCCGCTGAGGGTGCGGGCGAGGTCGTAGGCGCGCGCGGCGTACTCGGGACGCGACAGCCCGGCCTCCTGCGCCAGCGCCAGCATCACGCCGAGGTCGCGCAGGTCGGAGCCGTAGTCGCCGAGCCAGTCGGGCCGCTTCCAGTCCTTGCCGAAGGCCTCCTCGGCGGCCTGCTGCGCACGCGGTGCGTCGCCCATCGCCTTGAACGCGGCGGCGAGGTGCATCAGCGGCAGGCCGCCGACCAGCTTGCCGCGCTCGTTGTCGAACAGCGCGCGCAGCGTGCCGACCGGTGCGCGGCCGACGCGCGAGAGCACGTAACCGGCGTGCGCCATCTCGGCCAGCCGCAGGTGCTCGTAGTGCTCGTACTGGTACTGCGTGTTGCCGCCCGACAGCAGGTCCTCGTTGAGCCGCGACAGCGCCTTGTCGAGCACGCGCTCGGGGATCGGATGGCCGCCGTCGCGCGCCAGCAGCAGCATCTCGGCGACATAGGGCGTGATGTAGGTGACCGGCTGGGTGTCGCCCGGCCACATCGCGAAGTGGCCGCTGTCGGTCTGCATCGAGGCGATGCGCGCGAACGCCGCGTCGAGCAGTTCGGTGCGCAGGGCGGCATCGAGCGGGCGCGGCTCGCCGTCGCGGCCGGGCAGGGCCAGCGCGTCGAGGCCGAGACGGTCGCTGGTTTCAGGATCGAGCAGGACCAGCGGGAAGGCCTTGCTGGTGGTCTGCTCGATGCAGCCGTAGGGGTAGCCCAGCAGGTCGCGCGCGCTGGCCGCGAACGGCAGCGGCGGCAGGGTGCCGACCGAGATCCGCGCTACCACCGAGTCCGGCAGCAGGCCATCGAGCAGGCCGCCGTCGGGCGCGACCGCGCGCGGCGATTCGAGCACCTCGTTGCGCACCCGTGTGACCGCCGGCCACGGCGGGCGCACGGCGAGCCGGAAGCGGCGCGTGATCGGCTGTTCGCCGCCCTCGATGGTGGCGGTCACCTCGCCCACGCCCCAGGCGCCGGTGGCGCGCAGCGGCAGGGTGAGGGTGCGCTTCTCGCCGTCGCCCAGCGCCACGCGGTCGGCGCTGCGGTCGACGTCGACCGGGCCCTTGGCGCTCCAGGCGATGCGGTAGGTGGCGTCGGCGCCGGACAGGTTGGTGAGGTCGAGGGTGAGTTGCGAGCGGTCGCCGAGCGCCATCACGCGCGGCGTGCTGGCTTCCGCGACCAGCGGTGCGCGCACCACCGTGTCGCGCTCGGCCGCGCCGAAGGTGTCGTCGGCGAACACCAGCGCACGCACGCGCAGCGTGCCGTTGAAGTCCGGCACCGGCAGCGCGACGGTGGCCGCACCCTGGGCGTCGAGCGCGACCGGGGCCTCGAACAGGTCGACGGTCTGCACTTCGGCATTCGGACGGCGCGCCTGCGGCAGCGCCGGCAGCGCCATGTCGCCGCCGAAGCGCAGGCGCGCGCTGCCGCCGTCGAGGCTCTCGATCACGCGGCCATAGAGATCGTGCGCCTCCACGCCGAGCCGGCGCTGGGCGAAGAACCAGCCGCCGGCGTCCGGCAGCGGGAAGCGCGTGATGTTGAGCACGCCGAGGTCGACCGCGGTGACCCGCACGCGCGCCGTGCGCCCGGCCAGCGCGGGGGCCTTGACCGCCACCGACAGCGGTTGCCCGGGGCGCATGGTGTCCGGGGTCTCCACCGTCACCGGCACGCTGCGCGCGCTGCGGTCGAGCTTGACGTGGGCGATGCCGACCGCGCGGTTCGGCGTGATGCGTTCGCTGGACGAGCCCGGGCGGAACACGATCGTGGTGAGGTACAGATCGTGGCGGCGCCACGCGGGATCGAGCGGGATCTCGACCACGGTGCCGGCGCGCGCGTTGACGGTCGACTGCCACAGCAGGCCGTCGCCTTCGAGCAGCACCAGCGCAGGGCCCTCGTGCGGTGGCGTGATCGTGGCGCGGATCGTGTCGCCATCGGCGTAGGCCGGCCGGTCGAGCGCCACCTTGACCTTGTCCGGGCGCGCTTCGGTACCGCGGTTCTCGTCCCAGCCCCAGCCTGCTTCGAAGGCGAGACGGGTCACAAGGCCGGTCGCGGGATCGGTGATCTCCAGCCGGTAGGGGCCCCATTCGACCGCGACGTCGATGCGCGCGCGCGAGCCGGCCGGTACGTCGATGCTGCGCTCGTCGACGGTCTCGAAGTTGGACACGTAGTCGACCCGCCAGCCCTGGTTGTCGCTCCAGTTCCAGGTGTAGTCGCGGCGCTCGCGCAGCACCTTGAGCGCGAGCCCGGAGCCACCGAGCAACTCGCCCGCGGCGTTGCTGCGCAGCACCTCGAAGCCGGCGTTGCCGGAGGGCGGCGCGCCTTCCGCGAGGTCGAACAGCGGCCGCACGCCGACCAGTTCGGCGGCCGGCCAGATGGTGCGCTCGAGGTTGCGCGACACCGCGCGGCCGCCGGTCTCGTAGACGCTGCCCTGCACCACGACCTTGACCGGACCGGTGACGGTGGCGCCCGGCAGCACGTCGATCGCCTGCTGCAGGCGGCCGTCCTCGTCGAGCGGGCCGTCGATCGCATCCTGCGGGTCCTTGGGCAGGTCCTGCAGCGGATCGCCGAAGTGCACGTCGGCCAGGGTGCCGATCGGATGCGGCTGGTGGGCGACCGCGAGCTTCGCGGTGAAGCGGTTGCCCGCCGCCGGCGCGCCGTACAGATAGGCCGCGTCGACCGACAGCGAGAGGTCCTCGCCCGGCGCCAGGCGCTCCTGCTCGCTGGCGAGGTCGAGCTTCAGGCGCTCGGGCAGGAACTCCTCGACCCGGAAGCGGAACGCGTGGTCGGGCGAGGACTTCTCCGGATCGGTGGAGAAATCGACCGACCAGCGCCCGGTCGGGGCATCGAGCGCGATCGCGCGGCTGAACGCGTAGGCGCCGAGTTCGCCGGCATCGAGCCGCTGCTGCAGCACGACCCGGCCATCCGGCTGGCGCAGGGTGGCGAACAGCGGCTGCGCCGGCAGCGCGCGGCCGTCGCTGTCGCGCAGCAGGGCGGCGACCTGCACGGTTTCGCCGGGGCGGTAGAGGTCGCGCCCGGACCACGGGAACACCTCGGCGTCGCGCTGCGGGCGGCCGGCGATCGCGAACTCGGTCAGGTCGAGCGCGGGCTGGTTGAAGGCGAGGAAGGTGACGTCGCGGCCCCAGGAGGCGACCAGCAACTGCGTGCTGTCGAGGCGGGTGGCGAACTTGGCCAGCCCCTGGCCGTCGGTTTCGGCCTTGGCCAACTCCGTGCCGTCGGCCTTGCGCAGCGCGACCGACACGCCGGGCAGGGGCTCGCCGCTCTTGAGCGAGGCGGCGTGCACCAGCAGGCTGTCGCGGTAGGCGCGCACGTGCAGGCCGATGTCGGAGACGAAGAACATCGCCGTGTCGTAGCTTTCCTCGAAGCTCGCCGGCCGCTTCATCACCGCGAAGTACAGGCCGGGCGCCGCGAGTTCGTCGATGTCGCGCACCGGCAGGTAGGTGAGCGTGCGCGCGTTGGCATCCGCCGCGATCGCGAAGCGGTTGGCGTAGACCGGGTCGGCGAGGCGCGCCAGTTGGCCCAGGGTCCACGACCAGCGGCGGCCGTTGCGCTGGTATTCGGCGAGGAACTTCGCCACGTCGGCGTCGCGCACGCGCAGGAACTCGACGTCCACCTCCGGCACGTTGACGGTGACGATCGGCAGGCCGCGCCGCTCGTGCGCCGGCAGCACCATGCCCTGGCTGGCGAAGCCCAGCAGCGGCTCCAGCGGGCCGGTGTAGATCTCGTGGCGCGATTCCGTACCCAGCGTCTCGCCGCTGGCCGCGGAGAGCGCCCCGCGGATCGTCACCACGTAGGTCTTGTTGGCCTCCAGGAACGGAAAGCGCAGGCGCGCGCCGTCGGCATCCAGGGCCCAGGAGCCGTTCGGCGCCGCGCCGTCCTTGAGCGTGATGGCCAGCAGCTCGTCGAACTTCTGCGCGCCGGCCAGCGGCCGGGAGAAGGTCAGCGTCGCGGCCGGGCGGCCGTCGTGCGACTCGCCGGTGGCGGTGAGCAGGCCGAAGTCCTGCCGCGCCTCCGCGGTGGGCCCGGCAACCGTCGCCACGGGGACCGGTTCCGGCGCGGGTCGGCTGCACGCGGCGAGCAGCAGGGCGGTGAGCAGCGTCGGCAGCAGCGTACGGCGCATGGTGGACTCCGGAGGACGTGCGCGCAGTATAGGTCGCGTGCCGGGGCGGATTCCGGTCGCGGCATGGCGGAATCCGGGCAGCCTTGACACGCATCCGACCGCGGCCCCGCTAGCCTGCGGCGATGCGAAACCTGATCGTGGTCCTCGGCGACCAGCTCGACCGGCGTTCCACTGCGTTCGACGGCTTCGACGCCGCGCAGGACGCCGTGTGGATGGCCGAGGTCGCCGGCGAAAGCACGCACGTGTGGTCGCACGTGGCGCGCACGGCATTGTTCCTGTCGGCGATGCGCCATTTCCGCGACGAACTGCGCGGGCGCGACTGGACCGTGCACTACCGGCTGCTCGACGCGCACCCGGAAACCACGCTCGCCAACGCGCTGGCGGCCGATCTCGCGTGGTTGCGGCCGCGCCAGGTGCTGCTGGTCAAGCCCGGCGACTTCCGCGTCGAGCAGGAGCTGCGCGCGACGGTCGATGCCGCGGGCGTGCCCTGGGTCGAGCGACCCGACACCCACTTCTACTGCGATCCCGCCGCGTTCGCCGCCTGGGCCAAGGGGCGCAAGGAACTGCGGATGGAGTTCTTCTACCGCTGGATGCGGCAGCGCGAGGACGTGCTGATGGACGGCAAGCAGCCGGTCGGCGGTCAGTGGAACTTCGACGCCGACAACCGTGGCAGTTTCGACAAGCGCGGGCCGGGCATGCTGCCCGCACCGCGCCGGTTCGCGCCTGATCCGACCACGCGCGAGGTGCTGGATTTGGTCGGTCGCCGCTTCGCCGATCACCCCGGATCGCTGGATGCCTTCGACTGGCCGGTGACTCCGGAGGACGCGGAAGCCGCCCTGGACGACTTCATCCGCGAACGCCTGCCGCTGTTCGGCACCTACCAGGACGCGATGTGGACCGGCGAGCCCTACCTGTACCACGCGCGGATCGCCGCCGCGCTGAACCTGAAGCTGCTCGATCCGCGGCGCGCGGTGGACGCCGCGGTGGCCGCCTGGCGCGCCGGGCATGCGCCGCTCAACGCGGTGGAGGGCTTCGTGCGCCAGGTCCTCGGCTGGCGCGAGTTCGTGCGCGGCCTGTACTGGCTGCGCATGCCGGCCTTCGCCGACGACAACGCGCTCGGCGCAGGGCAACCGCTGCCTGCCTTCTACTGGACCGGCGACACCGACATGAACTGCCTGCGCGAGGCGGTCGGCCAGACCCTGCGCCTGGGCTATGCGCACCACATCCAGCGCCTGATGGTCACCGGGCTGTTCGCGCTGCTGCTCGGCGTGCGCCCGCGCGAGGTGCATGCGTGGTACCTCGCGGTGTACGTCGATGCGGTGGAGTGGGTGGAACTGCCCAACGTGCTCGGCATGAGCCAGTACGCCGACGGCGGCTACATGGTCAGCAAGCCGTACTGCGCGAGCGGCAAGTACATCCAGCGCATGGGCAACTACTGCAGCGGGTGCCGCTACCAGCCCGACCGCGCGGTGGGCGAGTCGGCGTGCCCGTTCACCACCCTGTACTGGGACTTCCTCGACCGCCACCGCGCGCGCTTCGCGAAGCACCCGCGCACGGCCCTGCAGTGGAAGAACCTCGAGCGCCTGCCGCCGGCCGACCTGGCGGCGATCCGCGGGCAGGCCGCGGCGCTGAGGGAGAAACTCGCGCCGTGAGCGCGTTCACGCGCGCCGGACGGCGCCCCGCGCGATACTGTCGTTTTGCCGAGGGGAATCCATGCAACCGACCTGCCTGATCACCGGCGCCAGTGGCGGCGTCGGCCGCGCGCTGGCCTTGCGGCTGGCGGCGGACGGCTGGCGTCTCGCCGTGGTCTCGCGCGATGCCGCGCGGCTCGATGGCGTGCCGGGCGCGCCGATCGTCGCCGACGTGTCGACCGTCGAAGGCGCGGCAACCGCGCTGCAGGCCGCGAGCGCAGCGCTGGGCGCGGTGCCCGCGCGTCTCGCGCACTGCGCTGGCAACACGCTGATCGCACCGATCGCGCGCACCCGCGAGGCGCAGTACCGCGAGGTGATGGCGGCCAACCTCGATTCGGCGTTCTTCACCCTGCAGGCCTGGCTGGGTGCCCTCGCCACCGCGAAACAGCCCGGCGCGGCGGTGCTGTTCTCGTCCGTGGTGGCCGGCATCGGCGTCGCCAACCACGCGGCGATCGCCGCCGCCAAGGGCGGCATCGAGGCCCTGGTGCGCTCGCTGGCGGCCGACGTCTCCGCTGCCGGCATCCGCATCAATGCCATCGCCCCCGGACTGATGCGCTCGCCGATGACCGAGCGGCTGGTGGCCAACGAAGCCGCCGCGAAGCAGGTCGCCGCGCAGTATCCGCTGGGACGCCACGGCGAGTCGGCCGGCGACGGCGCCGCCGCCGCCGCGTGGCTGCTGTCCGACGACGCCGGATGGATCACCGGGCAGGTGCTCGGCCTCGACGGCGGTTTTTCCGCCGTGCGGCCCTTCGTCAAGGCGGGCTGAGGTGGCGGCGGCGATCGTCTGGTTCCGCCGCGACCTGCGGCTGGACGACCACCCGGCGCTGCAGGCCGCGCTGCGCACCGGCCTGCCGGTGGTCTGTGCCTACGTGCACGCGCCGGAGGAGGAGGCGCCGTGGGCGCACGGCGCAGCCTCGCACTGGTGGCTGCACCATTCGCTGGCGGCGCTGGATGCCGACCTGCGCGCGCGTGGCGCCTCGCTGGTGGTGCGCCGCGGCCCGACCCGCGACGCGATCGCCGCACTCATCGCCGAGACCGGCGCGCGCTGCGTGTTCTGGAACCGTCTCTACGAACCCACGCTCACCGCCCGCGACAGCGCGCTCAAGCAGCAGTGGCGGGCCGATGGGCTGGAAGCCGAGAGCTTCAAGGCCCACGTGCTGTTCGAGCCGTGGGAGGTCGCGACCGGCGCCGGTGATCCGTATCGCGTGTTCACCCCGTTCTGGCGCAACGCTCGGTCGCGGCTGGACACCGTCGATCCGCCGCCGGCGCCCGCGCGCATTCCTTCGGTGGCTGGGTTGGGCAGCGTGCCGCTCGACGAACTGCGCCTGCTGCCGACGATCCGCTGGGATGCGGGCTTCCACGACGCGTGGCGCCCGGGCGCGGCGGGTGCGCTCGAACTGCTGGAGGCGTTCATCGACGGCGCGCTGGCCGACTACGCGACCGGCCGCGACCTGCCGGATCGTGCCGGCACATCGCGCCTGTCCCCGCACCTGCACTTCGGCGAGATCTCGCCGCGCCGCATCGTTCGCGTACTGCACCAGCGCGGCCTGCTCGCCCAGGCCGAAGGCTTCGTGCGCGAACTGGGCTGGCGCGAGTTCGGCCACCACCTGCTGTTCCACTTCCCGCGCACCACCGACCACCCGCTCAACCCGCAGTTCGCGGACTTCCCGTGGGCCGAGGACGAGGGTGGCGTGCTCGCCGCCTGGCAGCGCGGCCGCACCGGCATTCCGATCGTGGACGCCGGCATGCGCGAGCTGTGGACCACCGGCTGGATGCACAACCGCGTGCGCATGATCGTGGCTTCGCTGCTGACCAAGAACCTGCGCCTGCACTGGCTGCACGGCGCACGCTGGTTCTGGGACACGCTGGTCGACGCCGATCTCGCCAACAACACCCAGGGCTGGCAGTGGACCGCCGGCAGCGGCGCCGATGCGGCCCCGTACTTCCGCATCTTCAACCCGGTGTCGCAGGGCGAGCGCTTCGACCCCGAAGGTCGTTACGTCAAGCGCTGGGTGCCCGAGCTCGCAGGCGTGCCGGCCAAGGCCGTGCACCAGCCGTGGACCCTGAAGCCGGTCGAGCGCACGGCCATCGGCCTCGCCCACGGCGCCTATCCCGAGCCGATCGTCGATCTCAAGGCCAGCCGCGAGGCGGCGCTCGCAGCCTACCAGCGGATGCGGGGGCGCTGAGCCGGTCCGGCCGCAACGGCCGGGCTTGGACCGGCCTCAGGCGCCCTGCCAGACGCGCAGCGGACTGACCCGCGCCGCATGGCGGAAATCCGCATCCGCGCCGAGCAGGGTCAGGTCGTGGCGGATGCACAGCTGCGCGATCAGTGCATCGATCGTCGCCAACTGGACCCCCTTGCGACGGCAGTGGTTGCGCAGTTCCGCGGCATCCACATGGTCGGTCCAGTCAGGACTGACGAAGGGCAGGGCGGAGAACCGGTGCAGGATCTCATCGCGCGCCTTCGGGCCGGTGAAGCCCTGCAGAAGTTCCTGCAGCACAAGGCCGGTGCAGACCACGGTCTCGCCGCTCTCGAGGGCCGCTCGGAGCGCACGAACTTCCGCCGCGCCACCCGGCGCGTCCCGGCGCAGCGCGAGCGACCAGACCGAGGTATCGACCAGCAGGCTCACCGGCGACGGCGTGGGGCGGGCGCCGGCTTCGAGGCGCGCTCGCGCTCCCGCCGGACGTCGAAGGCCGGATCCCACTCGAGTTTGCCCATGAGGTCGAGCAGGCCGCGCTGTCGGCGCCTGGCGATGAACTCCTCGAGGGCCAGTGTCACCGCGGCCTTCTTGGTGCGCTCGCCGCTGACCTCGAGTGCGCGCTCGATCAACGCCGGGTCAATCGACAGGTTGGTCGCCATGTGTCACCTCTCACACATGAGGCTACACACGCGGGCTCTTGGTAGCAAGCGCTGGTTGGCGGCGGTCGGCGTCGCCCTCGAAGGATCGTTGACGCGCTTTTTTCGCGCGTGCTACACCGCCGTGACATTCGCGGAGGAATCCCCATGGCCGGCGGCAAGCTGCAGGAACCGATGTCCAAGGTCGACACGGCCTGGCTGCGCATGGAGTCGCCGACCAACCTGATGATGATCACCGGGGTGATGATGTTCGACCACCCCATGGACGTCGGGCGCTTCAAGCGCATGCTGGCCGAGCGCTTCCTCGCGTTCCGGCGCTTCCGGCAAAAGGCGGTGGATTCCGCCGGGGGCGCCCATTGGGAGACCGACCGCGATTTCGACCTCGACTGGCATGTGCGGATCACCGCGCTGCCGGGCGGCGGCGGCCAGAAGGAACTGCAGCACCTGGTCAGCCAGCTGGCGTCGACGCCGCTGGACCACTCCAAGCCGCTGTGGCAGTTCCACGTGGTCGAACGCTACGCGGGCGGCGGCAGCGCCCTGATCACGCGCATCCACCACTGCTACGCCGACGGCCTGGCGCTGGTGCAGGTGCTGCTGTCGCTGACCGACGCCGAACTCAAGCGCGAGAAGGTCGCGCCGCTGACCAAGGCGTGGCTGAAGGAAGACCGCGGCGGCGTGCTCGACCGCCTGCTGGAGCCGGCCCGCGCCGGGCTGAGCAAGGCGGTGCACGTCGGCGAGAAGGTGCTGGGCAAGGGCATCGAGATGCTCAGCGATCCCGCGGCCGCGAGCCAGCTGCTGGATGAAGGCTCCGCGATCGCGCGCGAGTTCGCCCAGGCCGTGACCCTGCCGGACGATCCGCCGACCCCGTTCAAGGGCGCGCTGGGCGTGACCAAGCGGGTGGCCTGGATGGAGCCGCTCGACCTCGACGTGGTCAAGACCGTCGGGCGCGCGCTGGACTGCACGGTCAACGACGTACTGATGGCTTCGGTGGCAGGCGCGCTGCGCAGTTATCTCCGCGACCGCGACGAGGCGGTCGACGGGCTGACCATCCGCGCCACGGTGCCGGTCTCGCTGCGCCCGCTGGAGCACGCCAAGAAGCTCGGCAACCATTTCGGCCTGGTGTTCCTGGAACTGCCGATCGGCGAGCCGAACCCGCTGCGGCGGCTGGAGCGGGTCGCGGGCAATATGCGCGAGATCAAGCGCTCGCGGCAGGCGGTGATGAGCTTCGGCCTGCTCGCCGCGCTGGGCATGGGGCCCTCCGCATTGCAGCGGCCGGCGCTGGAGCTGTTCAGCCGCAAGGCCACCGCGGTGGCCACCAACGTGCCCGGGCCGCAGGCGCCGCTCTACCTCGCCGGCTGCCGGATCCGCGAGCAGATGTTCTGGGTGCCGCAGAGCGGCAGCATCGGCATGGGCATCAGCATCCTGTCCTACAACGGCCAGGTGTTCTTCGGCCTGATCGCCGATGCCAAGCTGGTGCCCGACCCCGGCGAGGTGATCCGCCGCTTCAAGCCCGAGTTCGAGAAACTGCTGCTGATCGCGCTGATGGAGGACTGGGACGAGCCGATCACCGCGGCCGACGCGGCGGCGACGCTGAAGTTCTTCGCCGGCGACGATGGCGTGTCGCCGGTCGAGGGCCACATCACGCACGGCGACGACGCGCCGCCGAAGCCGCGGCGCAAGGCGGCCGCGCGCAAGCCGCGGGCAAAACCGAAGATTGTCGCGCCCGCGGCGGAGCCGGCGCCCGCCGTCGAGCCGCCGGTCGCGCCGCCGCGCGCACGCCGGAAGACGTCGAAGGCGCCGGATGTCGCTGCGGACGGCGAGGCCGGGGTCGGCAAGCCCGGCGAGTTCGCGACCGAGATCGCGCGCTTCCGCAAGCGTCGCGCCTGAGCGCGGCGGTGGTTCAGCCGGCCGAGGCGGCCGGCGGCGTGTACGTCGAGGGCGCGCCGGGGCCCATCGGCAGGTCGAGCGCGTACCAGGCCACGAACAGCAGGGTCCAGCCGACCAGAAACACGATCGAGTAGGGCAGCATGGTGGAGATCACCGTGCCCATGCCCGCCTTCGGCTCGTAGCGCTGCATGAAGGCGATGATCAGCACGAAGTAGGTCATCATCGGCGAGATGATGTTGGTGCAGGAATCGCCGACGCGGTAGGCCGCCTGGGTGGTCTCCGGCGGGATGCCGAGCAGCATGAACATCGGCACGAATACCGGCGCCATCAGCGCCCACTTGGCCGAGGCCGAGCCCATCGCGAGGTTCACGAACGCCGTCAGCAGGATGAACTTCACCAGCAGCGGCAGGCTGCCGAGGCCGGTGGACTGCACGAACTCCGCGCCTTTCACCGCGAAGATGAGCCCGAGGTTGGTCCAGCCGAAGAAGGCGACGAACTGTGCTGCGAAGAACACCAGCACGATGTAGCCGCCCAGGGTCGACATCTGCTGGCTCATGCCCTTGATGACGTCGTTGTCGCTCTTGATGGTGCCAGCGCCGAGGCCGTAGGCGACGCCGAGCACGAGGCCGGCGAGGAAGATCACCGACACGATGCCGACCAGCAGTGGCGATTGCAGCACGCTGGCCTCGCCGACGGCGCCGATCTTGCGCAGGAAGCCATCCTCGGGAACGATGCCGGCGAGCACGATGGCGGTCAGCGTAAGCGTGGCCCACCCGGCCCAGCGCAGGCCTCGCCGTTCGGCGTCGGAGAGCGGCTCGACCGCGTCATCGGCGGCCACCGTGGTCTGGTCGGGCCAGCGCGGTGCGACGATTTTCTCGGTCACCCACCACCCAAGACCGGTCAGCAGCGGCGTGGAGGCGACCATCAGGTAGTAGTTCGCGGCCGGACTGACCACGTACGCGGGGTCGATCAGCCGCGCGGCCTCCTGGCTCAAGCCGGCCAGCAGGGGATCGATGCTGCCCAGCAGCAGGTTGGCGCTGTAGCCGCCCGACACGCCGGCAAAGGCCGCCGCCATGCCGAGGATGGGATGCCGGCCCGCAGCCTTGAACAGCACGCCGGCCAGCGGCACCAGCAGCACGTAGCCGATCTCGCTGGCCATGTTGCTCATCACGCCGGCGAACACCGTGACCGGCGTGAGCAGCGCGCGTGGCGTGACGAACAGCAGCCTGCGCAGCGACGCCTGCATCAGCCCCGAGTGCTCGGCGATGCCGATGCCGATCAGCGCCACCAGCACCGTGCCCAGCGGAGCGAAGCCGACGAAGTTGGCGACCAGCCCGGTCATGATCCGGTGCAGGCCCTCGAGCGTGAGCAGGTTGACCGGTTCGACCAGCTTGCCGGTGGAGGGATGGATCGCCGACACGCCGGCCCAGGCGGCCAGCGCCGAACCGACCACCACCAGCAGCGCCATCGAGGCGAACAGGGTGGCCGGATGGGGCAGGGCGTTGCCGGCCCGCTCGACGACGGCAAGGAAGCGTTCGACCGGTGTGCGGTGTGGCGTGGCGGCGAGGTCGGTCATGGGCGGCGCGGCGTGGTCGAAACGCCGAGCATAGCGGCCGTCGTGCCCGGCGTGCCGGGGCTTACTCGATGTGCGACTTGGCCAGCGCGGCGTCCAGCGCCTGCATCGCCTCGATCGGCTTCAGTTTCGAGGCTTTGGCGAAGGCCTGCGCGGCGTCGTCCTCGCGCTTGTCGCCGTACAGCAGCAGGAGGGCGTTGCCGGTCTCCAGCCACACGACCGGTGCGTCCGGGCACAGCTTCTGCGCGGTCTTGAGGTGCTCCTCGGCGGTGGCGGCTTTCGCGCCGTAGGTGAGGCCGGCCAGCATGCCGCCGACCTTGGCCACGATCTCGGCGTGGTACATCGCGGTCGCCAGATGCGCCTCGGCGTGCTTGGGCGCGAGTTTCAGCGTGGTGTCGAGGCTTTCCTTGACCTTCGCCGCCAGCCCGCCGGACAGCGCCTTGGCGATCGAGATCAGCTGGCTGTAGCGGCCCAGCGCGAAGGCGCGGAAGTAGTGCGCGTTGGCCTCCTTCGGCAGCGCTGCGATCGCGGCCTCGGCGAGCCCGGCCACGGTCTCGAAGCGCTTCAGTTTCTCCTTCGGGTCCTCGACGAGGTAGGTCGCGTGGATGCCCATCGCCTTGCCGGCGACCACGGCGCCGAGCGGGCCCAGTGCCGCGCCCTCCGCGTGCGCCTGCTCGAAGTCACCGCGGTGATAGGCGCGCCAGGCCTCGGCCAGGGCCTCGGCGAGCCGCGCGGCGTCGCCGGCCTTGCCGAGCTTCGGATTGGCCTTCAGCAGCTTGCCGATGCGGTCGGCGTCGGGGTAGGGCTCCTGGTCCCCGGCGTGCAGTTTGTCCCAGGCTTTCTCGAGTTTCGGTCCCGCGTAGTCGAACGCCTTGTTGGCGTGCGGAAAGCGTGCCCACTTCGACTTGGCCATCGTCGGTCCTCCACCGGGGCGCCAAGCATTGCGAAGCCCGGCCGCGCGTGCAAGCGTGGATCGTGTGATTGCTCTATCCATGAGGCGGACACTGTCGCCACGCGGGAGGGCCGACTCCCGCACCGACCCGCACGAGGAGAATCCCATGGTGAGGAAGACGAACACTGCCCCGCGCGCCCGCCGCGCGCTCGAAGGCGCCGACGCGGCGCGTACCCTCTGGCTCGCCGGCCTCGGCGCGGTCAGCCTGGCCCAGAAGCAGGGCGGCAAGCTGATCGAGACGCTGGTCGCCGAAGGCGAGGACTTCAAGGTCCGCACCGAGCGCTTCGCCAACACCCTGGTGCGCGACCTGCGTCGCGCCGCCAACGACGCCCAGGCCCAGGTCGAGGGCGTGATCCAGCCGCTGCGCGCGAAGGCCGTCCAGGCCGTCCGCGACGTGGAGGCGGGCGTCAACGAGCGCTTCGGCGACGTGCTGGGCCGCCTCGGCCTGGCCCGCAAGCCCAAGGCCGTGCGCAAGGTCAAGCGCGTGGTGCGCCGCGGCAAGGCCAAGGTGGGGCGTCGTCGCGCTGCCTGAACGATCCACGGGTTACATCCACTCGGGCCCCGGTCAGTTTTCGCCGGGGCCTTCTCATTGCGGCGCTGGTCAAGCTCGACCCGGTTGACGCCTGTTCGCGACCGGCCTTCCATGCACACAGGCGTTGCTTGGAGCGCAGCATGGCGCGCGCGCTAAGCGCCATTTCGCCGGAGGCAAGTCACGTCACGGCTCGAAGCCGTCCCTGACGAAGCCACCAACCTGAAGCACGGCGCTCGGGCTCGTCGCATAGCCCGTAGAACCGATGCCCAGTTGGCCGAAAGTGTTCCGGCCCCAGCAATGCATCTGTCCTTCGAGTGTCACGCCACACGAATGGTCGAAGCCGGCATTGAGATGTCGATACCGTGCGGTGCCGGCGACGGCGGTGGGTGTTGCCGGGCTGTCGTTTGTCGTTCCGTCGCCGAGTTGGCCGAAGTAGTTGCCGCCCCAGCACTGGATCGAACCCCCGGCGAGAAGTGCACACGAATGCCTGCTGCCGACCGAAACCGATTCCGGCTCGGTGCTGAAGCCAGTCACACCTACCGGTACCGGATTTTGGCCGAATTGATTTCCACCCCAGCAGAACACGCGCCCGTCCACCAGCACCGCGCAGAATTGACGAGTTCGTGCCGAAACGCCGCTAGCACTGGCGGGAAGGCCGAGGACCGGCGCTGGCGACCAGCGGCCATTGAAGGTTCCGTCGCCCAGTTCGCCTGCAGTGTTGTTCCCCCAGCACATGAGTTTGCCGTCGCCGGACAGGGCGCATGTCGACGAATCGCCTGCGGCGATCGCGACGTTTCCCGCCGATAGCGACGCAACCTGCATTGGGACAAGGAGCAGGTTCGACACGTTGTTGGGCGGCTGTCCGCCTTGTCCGGAGGTGTTGCTTCCCCAGCACAGTACGCTTCCGGCATCTGTAACCGCGCAGGTGTGGTTGTCGCCCGAGGCGAGGGCCCTTACGCCCGAAGTCAGTCCCTGGACGGCCGCCGGGGTGGTCCGCGACTCGCGCGTGCCATCGCCCAACTGTCCGTAGTAATTGTCGCCCCAGCAGTCGACCCTGCCAGAGCCGGAAAGGGCGCAGGTGTGCCCGGTACCGGCCGACCCCGCGATTGCCAGCGAGGGTAAGCCGACCACGGGGGTCGGCAGTGGGCGCGTCGTGGTCGTCCCATCACCGAGCTGGCCGCTCCGATTGGCGCCCCAGCAATGCATCACACCATCGACAGGCTGCGCGCAGGTGTGGTGCTCGGATGACACGGTGAACGTCGTCGCGCGCACCCGGGGATCGATCTCTGTCGGCACCGTCCGACTGGCCGACCGGCCCCATCCGACCTGGTCCGCATCGTGCCATCCCCAGCAATGGACGTCCCCGGATACCGTAACCGCGCAGGCATGCGCGTGGCCTGCCGAAATCGCGGTCACCGGCTCCGCGGTCGGCACGCTCATGCGCGGATCGCCCTGCGCGGCGACACTGCCGATCCCCAGCTGTCCGAACTCGTTCCTGCCCCAGCATTCAAGGCTGCCGTCCGGCCTCGATCCGCAGGTGAATGACCATCCCAACGCAAGCGTCGACGCTCCTGCGCCGAAGCCCAGAACTGGCACGGGCGCGTTGCGACTGATGTTCGTGCCGTCGCCCAACGCGCCGTCCGCGTTGTATCCCCAGCAATGCATGCCCCCCGGAGTGACAGTTGCGCAGGTGTGTCCACCTCCCGCGACAACAACTGATACGGGACCCGGGAGCCCCGTGATCGAGACAGGAAAATATCGAGGCGAGGTGGAGCCGTCCCCGATCGCACCATAGAAGTTGATGCCCCAGCAGAGCAGCTCGCCGGCGCCCCGTATCGCGCAGCTGTGGCTCGATCCGGCGGTGATGTGCGACACGCCGGAGGACAAACCTGCGACGTTTGTCGGCAGCAAGCGAGGGGCCGACGTTGTGCCGGTTCCCAGCTGCCCGAAGTCATTCGAGCCCCAGCAGCGAACCCGACCCGTGGTCAGCACGGCGCAGGAGTGTTCGCCTCCGGCGCTGACCGCGAGAACGCCGCTTTCCAGGCCGTTCACCGGTGCTGGTGTCGGACGCGAGGTCAGGGTGCCGTCCCCGAGTTGCCCGCGACGATTGCTGCCCCAGCAAACCGCCGCGCCGGCATCGCTAACCGCGCACGAATGAGTGCCGCCCGCGGAAACCATCGCCATGCCCGACGACAGTTCAGGGACAACGACTGGCGCCAATGCCCTGCGGGCTTGGGCGCCGGTCCCGATTTGCCCATCGGAGTTGTCGCCCCAGCACAGGATCGCGCCCTCGGTCGACCGCATGCAGGTGTGGGCAAACCCCGCGTCGACCGCAGTGGCCCGCGTGCCCAGCGCGGGTGATTGGGCGGCAAGAAGGGCGGAGTGAGCGAACAGGATCGCGCCGAGGAACAAGGTCGAGCGCGATCGTGCGCGTCGCGCGCCACGGCCCTGCCGCGGATCGCCGGCGTGGGAATCGACGGCGCGCGCTGCCTGCTGCCGCAGGATCGAAGGTCCGGCCCGATGCAAGCCCGAGGGCGAGGAATTGCCCGGCCCGCGCGGGCTGCCCCTAGATGCAATCGCGTTGGCCGCGGCGATCGGTGTGAGGCAGTGGTTTGAACGCAAGGTGTCCTGAGCGGCCGTCGCGTACTTCATCGCGATTCCCTTCGTCCCCTGAGAGGCCGAAGCGCGATGCTGCCACTTCCGCACCGCGCATTCAAATCATCGACTTTGCGGGGTTGCACAACCCGGAGTCCCCTCGGACGTGAACGCTGCGCGCGCGCGTGCCGCGCGAATGCCTCGGTGGCGCGCGGTGCGGCTTGATCGCTTCGCGCCGATGCGCTTTGTCGAGCCCCAGGGTGGTGACGCTCAGGGGCTCTTGCTTGACCTGGAGCAGGGCATGGGGCCCAGGAGTCTGGCGCGCACGTCGAGTCCGCGGTGTGCAGCGTTCAATGAAGCGTCATGGGGTGCAATGAGCGCAGCGAATTCCACTGCTTCGATGGGGCGGCGCAATTCGCTGCGCTCATTGCACCCTACGCATTTGGAGCTCCGTCAGGTTCAAAATGAAAAACCTTCAGCGAAATCAGCACCTGCTGGCTCGACGCACCCAGACCAGTTCTGGGCCCCGGGCCCTATACCCTGGGCCCTGAACCCTAGGCCTGATAGCCCAACCGCCGGCACCAAGCCCTCACGCCCGCACGTACGCCTGCGCCAACGTATGCAGATGCACCCGCTCCGCATTCCGCAGGAACGGAGCAATCAGCATCATCACCTGGTAGATGCCCTGCGTAAGGTCGTGCGGGCACTTCTCGGTGCTGCCGCCGCGGACCACGTTGTAGTTCATCCAGAAGGTGGTCACCAGCAGGATGTTCTGCGCGGTGGCGTCGATCTCGGGGCGGGTGGCGCGCATCACTTCGGCGCGCACCAGGCCCTGCAGCACGGCGGTGGCGCTTTCGCCGGCGCGCTTCAGGATGCGCGCGAAGTGCATGCGCAGCTTGCGGTTGCGGCTGGTGAGGTCGACCAGGTCGCGGTAGATGAAGCGGTACTGCCACATCGCCTCGAACACCAGGTGCAACTGCAGCCAGATGTCCTCCAGCGTCGGCAGCCGGTCGTCGGGCGTGGTGAGCGCGCCGTCCATGCCGGCCTCGAAGCGCGCGAACAAATGCTCGACGATGTCGTCCTTGTTGCGGAAGTGGTAGTAGAGGTTCCCCGGGCTGATCTCCAGCTCGTCGGCGATGTGGTTGGTGGTGACGTTGGGCTCGCCACGCTCGTTGAACATCGCGAGGCTGACGTCGAGGATGCGGTCGCGCGTCTTGCCCGCGGCCGCGCCGGTGCGGGGCGGGCGTCCGCTCACTTGAGGAGCTTGTCGACCAGGGCGATGTACTTCTTCATCGCCTCGTCCTTGGACGTGCCCTTGAGCTTGGCCCAGGCGTCGTACTTGGCGGCGCCCACGAAGTCGAAGAAGCCGGGCTTGTCCCCATGCACGTCGCCCTCGCTGCCCTGCTTGTACAGGGAATACAGCTTCAGCAGGGTGTCGTTGTCGGGCTTTTCCTTCAGCGTCTTGACCCGCTTCTGGGCGTCCTCGAACTGGGCACCGAGGTCGGCGCCGCCCTTCGGTGCGGCCTTGGCGGCAGCCTTGGCGGGTGCCTTGGCAGGGGCGGCGGGCTTCTTGGCGGCCATGGCGCGTCTCCGGCGTTGGGGTCAGGGGCTTGTAGCACGCGATTTCGCGGGGGGTCAACGCGGTCCGATGCGGCGGTGTCCCTTGGCCAGATCGTGGGCGGGGGCTATCCTTCGGCGCGGCCTCGCGTGGCGCTTTCGCGCCCGCGCCGCCACACGCCTGGCCGCGCCGCGGCGGGCGAACGGGGAGGATCCATGACGTATTTCGTGACCGGCGGTACGGGCTTCATCGGCAGGCACCTGATCGAACGGCTGCTCGTGCGGCCGGGCAAGATCCACGTGCTGGTGCGGCGCGAGTCGCAGGACAAGTTCGACGCCCTGGTCGAGAAGCTCGGCGCCCCCAAGGGCCGGCTGGTGCCAGTCTATGGCGACCTCACCAAGCCGAAGCTCGGGGTCGGCGCCGCGGCACTGAAGCAGCTGGCCGGCAAGGTCAAGCACTGCTTCCACCTCGCCGCGATCTACGACCTCACCGCCGACGAGGAGTCGCAGGTCAAGACCAACGTGAACGGCACCCGGCACGCGGTGCAGTTCGCCGAGGCGGTCAAGGCCGGCTGCTTCCACCACGTCAGCTCGATCGCCGCCGCCGGCATGTACCCCGGCGTGTTCAAGGAGGACATGTTCGAGGAGGCCGAAGGCCTGGACGATCCGTACTTCCGCACCAAGCACGACTCCGAAGGCCTGGTGCGCCGCGAGTGCGGGCGGCCGTTCCGCATCTACCGGCCGGCGATCGTGGTCGGCTCGTCGAAGACCGGCGAGATCGACAAGATCGACGGGCCCTACTACTTCTTCACCCTGATCAAGAAGATGCGCGCCGCTCTGCCGCAGTGGATGCCGACCATCGGCATCGAAGGCAGCCGGATCAACGTGGTGCCGGTGGACTGGCTGGTGGCGGCGATGGACCACATCGCGCACAAGCCCGGCCTCGACGGCCAGTGCTTCCACCTCACCGATCCCGCGCCGCAGCGCATGGGCGAGGTGCTGAACCACTTCTGCAAGGCCGCGCACGCGCCGCAGATGACGATGCGCGTGGATGCGCGCATGTTCGCCTTCGTGCCGCCGCTGGTGCGCAACGCGATCACCGGCCTGCCGCCGGTCAAGCGCTTCACCAGCACGCTGCTGCGCGACCTGCGGATCCCCCGGCAGGTATTGAAGTATGTGAACTATCCGACGCGCTTCGACTCCCGCGAGACCGAGCGCGCGCTGAAGGGCTCCAAGATCAAGCTGCCGAAGCTCGAGGATTACGCCTGGCGCCTGTGGGACTACTGGGAGCGCCACCTCGATCCGGACCTGTTCGTCGACCGCTCGCTGGCGGGCAAGGTGCGCGGGAAGGTGGTGCTGATCACCGGCGGCTCGTCCGGCATCGGCCGCGCCGCGGCGCTGAAGATCGCCGCCGCCGGCGCGAAGACGATCATCGTGGCGCGCAGCAAGGACGAACTCGACGCCACGAAGGCGGAGATCGAGAAGGCCGGCGGTACCTGCTTCACCTACCAGTCCGACCTCACCGACATGGCGGCGTGCGACGAACTGGTCAAGCAGGTGCTGGCCGACCACGGCGGGGTGGACATCCTGGTCAACAACGCGGGCCGCTCGATCCGCCGCTCGGTGGCGCTGTCCTACGACCGCTTCCACGACTTCGAGCGCACGATGCAGTTGAACTACTTCGGCTCGTTGCGCCTGATCATGGGTTTCCTGCCGGCGATGACCGAGCAGCGGCGCGGGCAGATCATCAACATCTCGTCGATCGGCGTGCTGGCCAACTCGCCGCGCTTCTCGGCCTATGTCGCCTCCAAGGCCGCGCTCGACGCTTTCTCGCGCTGCGCACAGGCGGAGTTCTCGGACCAGAACATCGCCTTCACGACCATCAACATGCCGCTGGTGCGCACGCCGATGATCGGGCCGACCAAGATCTACGACAACGTGCCGGTCCTGACGCCCGAGGAGGCGGCGGACCTGGTGGTGGAGGCCATCATCACCCGCGCCAGCCGCATCGCCACGCGGCTCGGCATCTTCGCCGCGACGCTGAACGCGGTCGCGCCCAAGGCCTACGAGCTGGTGATGAACACCGCCTTCAACCTGTTCCCGGACTCGGCGGCGGCCAAGGGCATGAAGGGCCGCGACGAGCCGGCCTCGAACGAGCAGATCGCGTTCGCGTCCCTGATGCGAGGCGTTCACTGGTGATCCGTCGCGGCCGCCTCGCGCGGCCGCGGCGCCAGGGCGGCGCGCGGTGGCGGCGCTGATCGCCAGCGCCGCCTGCACCCTTTCGCCACTGGGCGACGACGCGTTCCTGCACGTCGACCGGCGGGGGCGTGCACGGGTCCTCTCGCGCGTCGACGCCTTCGTGGTGGACCGGTGCGCCGGCTTCCAGCCGGCGGAGGTGCATCGCCGCGTGCTGGCCGAGGGCGGAATGCCCGGGCCGGTGGCCGACGAGGCCTTGGCGCGGTTGCGGCAGGACCGGCTGCTGTTCGATTTCGACGGCCTGCTGGCCGACGCCGACGATCGCGGCGACGCGCCCGCGGCGCCCGCCCCCGTGCTGGTGCCGCGCAGCTGGCACCGTCCGCAGGGCCTGGCGCGCCTGCTGCAGTCGCTGCGCGAGACCGAGTTGCGCCACGATGCCGCCTACCGGGTGGTGGTGGTCGACGACACCGACGATCCCGTTTTCGCGACCCTCACGCGCGACCTCGTGCAGGCCCACGGCCGCGAGGCCCGCGGATCGATCGCGCTGCTGGGCACGCGCGAGCGCGGCGCCGCGCTCGCGCGCCTGCTGGCTTGCGTGCCGGCCACGGGCCGCGAGGCCTTGCGCTCGCTGCTGGACCCCGCGCTGCCCAGCGCGGTGACCGGATCGCGCGGCTGGAACTGGGCCCTGCTGCTCGCCGCCGGCGGCAGTTTGTCGATCCTCGACGACGAC
>Ga0209450_10000323_pt1 | contig 25500 bp, 20 predicted proteins | sample FrelakmetLWP11LW_FD_187149 | JGI IMG/M metagenome (GOLD analysis project Ga0209450, IMG submission 187149) | Freshwater lake sediment microbial communities from the University of Notre Dame, USA, for methane emissions studies - LWP11 LW (SPAdes)... | ecosystem: Environmental > Aquatic >...
CGGCGTCGGCCTCGCGCAGCACGACCGCGCCGGCGCGTGTCGCCGGCAGTTGCGCGCGGTAGGCGCGGTTGGCGAGGAAGGCGAGTTGGCTGGGCCCCGCGCCGGCCAGCGTGCCGACGCCGTCGATCCCGCGCGCGGGATCGCCACGCAGCGCCAACCCGAAGCGCCGCGCCAGTTCGCCGATCGCGAAGGGCGGCCCGCTCACGGCGCTTGCCCGGCGGCCTTGCGGCGCAGGCGCTCCAGCACCTCGTCGGTGATGTCGATGGTCGGCGAGGCGTAGATCACCGGCGAGGGCACCACCAGGTCGTACTGCCGTTCGCGCGCGAGGTTCACCACCTCGTCGTGGACCTCGTCCCAGCGCTTCTTGAGTTCCTGCTCGTTGCGCCCGTTGAGTTCCTCGCGCAGGCGCGTGCGCAGCCGCTCGATGCTGCGGCGAAGCGTGTCGATCTCGGCCTGCCGCGCGTCCGACTCCGCCTTGGGCAGCAAGGCGCCCTCGCGCCGCTGCCGCTGCTCCATCTCCACCAGCCGCGCCTCCTGCGCCTTGAGGTCGGCGTCGCGCTGGGCGAACTCGCGGGCCAGCGCCTCGCGGCCGGCCTGCACCTGCGGTGCGTTGTCGAGCAGGCGCTTCATGTCGACGTAGGCGATGCGCGCGCCCTGCGCCGGCGCGGCCTGCGAGGCCGCCTCGCGCGGCGCCGTCGCCCCGACGGCGCAGCACAGGGCGAGCAGCGCGCCGCGCAGCACGGCGCCGGCACGGGCCGCGCGGCGCCTGCGCTGCGCCGGCGTCGTCGGCATCGTGGTCGGCATGGCGGCCCGGGTCGCCCGCGCCTCGGTCAGAACGTGTTGGCGAACGAGAACTGCAGCGCTTCCGTGCGGTCGCCGTCCTTCTTGCGCAGCGGGGCCGAGACGTTGACCACGATCGGTCCCACCGGTGCCTGCCACTTGAACGACAGGCCGACCGAGGCGCGCAGTTCGCCCGCGTCCCAGGCGTCGAAGTCCTCGAACACGTTGCCGACGTCGATGAAGGCAGAGATCTGCGTCGAGTCCTCGTTACGCTTGGCGAACGGCGTCGGGAAGATGAACTCGAGGCTGCCGGTGGTCTTGAACGAGCCGCCCAGCGGCTGGCAGCGGCCGGCGAAGACCGTGGCCGTGGTGTCGCAGGGACCGAGCGTGTTGTCCTCGAAGCCGCGCACGTCGCGCGTGCCGCCGGCGTAGAAGTTCTCGTAGAACGGCAGGCCCTCGGTGTCGCCGTAGCCGTCGCCGTAGTTGACCTCGCCGCGGGTGAGCAGGGTCAGCCAGGAGCTGATCGGCCAGTAGCGCGCGGCCTGGTAGCTGATCTTGTAGAACTCGAGGTCGGAGCCCGGCATCGCCACTTCGGCACCGAAGCGCTGGAACGAGCCGCGCGTCGGGGCGAAGAACTTGTTGCGCGAGTCGCGCGCCCAGAACGCCTTCATGGTCCAGGTATTGATGGTCCACTGGCGATTGTCGCCGGGGTTCTCGCAGACCAGCGGATCGTCGTCGTCCTCGGGGTCGTCGAAGCACGGCGTGCGCTGGCGGTCGCCGAGTTCGTCGACCAGGAAGTCGATCAGCGAGTCGGGCGTCAGGCCGTCGACGGTGGTCAGTTCGTTGCGGTCCATGCCGAGCGAGATCTGCACCGTGTCGGTCTCGGTCAGCGGCACGCCGAAGATCACCTCGCCGTTGGCGATGTCGGACGTGTAGGAGGCGATGTTCGCCTCGCCCTGGTCGAGCTCGCGGTAGCCGAGGTTGTAGCCGATGCTCAGGCCGTCGTCGGTGAAGTAGGGATCGAAGTACGAGACCTCGAAGGTCTTGGCGATGATGTTGTTCTGCGCGGTGATGCCGACGCTGTTGCCGGTGCCGAGGAAGTTGCGCTGGGTGACCGAGATCGAGGTCAGCACGCCCTGCAGCTGCGAGTAGCCTACGCCGAACTGGAACGCGCCCGAGGACTGCTCCTCGACCTTGACGTTGACGTCGACGAGGTCGTCGGAGCCGGTCACGCGCGGGGTCTCGATCTCGACCGTCTTGAAGAAGCCCAACCGCTGCAGGCGGATCTTCGAGCGGTCGAGCGCGGCCTGCGAGAACCATGCGCCCTCGAACTGGCGCATCTCGCGGCGCAGCACCTCGTCCATGGTGCGCGTGTTGCCCTGGAAGTTGATCCGGCGCACCTGCACGCGCTTGCCCGGGTTGACGAAGAAGTTGACCGCGACCTTGCGGTTCTCCTTGTCCAGGGTCGGCAGCGGCGAGACGTCGGCGAAGGCATAGCCGATGTTGGCCAGCACCTTGGTCATCGCCTCGGCGGTGGCTTCCAGCTTGCGGCGCGAGAAGATCTCGCCCGGCTTCGACACCACCAGCTGGCGCAGCACGGCCTCGTCGAGGATCAGGTCGCCGGTGAGCTTGATCTCGGAGATCTCGTACACCTCGCCCTCGCGGACGTTGGCGGTGATGAAGATCTCCTTCTTGTCGGGGCTGATCGCGACCTGGGTGGATTCCACCGCGAAGTCGACGTAGCCGCGGTCCTGGTAGAAGGCCTGCAGCTTCTCGAGGTCGCCGGACAGCTTCTCGCGCGAGTACTGGTCGTCGCGGCTGTACCACGACAGCCAGTTGGAGGTGTTCTGCTCGAACTCCTCGCGGATCTCGTCCTCGTCGAAGGTCGCGTTGCCGACCAGGTTGATGTGGCGGATCTTGGCCGCCTTGCCCTCGACGATGTCGATCTTGACCTCGACGCGGTTGCGGTCGAGCTCGGTGATGGTGGGCTTGATGCTGACGTTGTACTTGCCGCGGTTGTTGTACTGGCGGGTCAGTTCCTGGGTCAGGCGGTCGAGCTGCAGGCGGTCGAAGGTCTCGCCTTCCGACAGGCCGATCTCGCGCAGGCCGCGCAGCAGGTCCTCGTCCTTGATGTCCTTGTTGCCCTCGATCTCGATCTTGGAGATCGCCGGCCGCTCGACCACGGTGACCACCAGGATGTCGCCCTGGCGGGTCAACTGCACGTCGCGGAAGAAGCCGGTGCGGTACAGGGCGCGGATCGCCTCGGCCGCGCGCTGGCGGTCGACGCGGTCGCCGCGCTCGATCGGCAGGTAGGAGAACACGGTGCCGGCGGAGATGCGGGCCAGGCCGTCGACCCGGATCTCGGAGGCGACGAAGGGGTCGAAGGCCTGCGCCTCGGCGGCGAGGAAGGCCAGCAGGAACAGGGCGGCGAGTCGCTTCACGGGTCACTCCGTCGGTCGGGGCGCCGCACCGTACGGTCCGGCCGCCCCATGGATTCTTGTGGTTTGGCACGACCCTTCCGACCCCGCGCCCGGCCCGAACCGGACCGTGCCGCGGTGCGTCCTGCACCGCGCGGGCGCCTGGCGGGCGCCCCGGATCGTTCGGACCGCACCGCGGCCGGCACAGCGGGCTGCCGGCGCGCGGATTGGCGTTGCGGGGACTTCAGGGGAGCAGGCGGAGGATGTCGTTGTAGAACGCCAGACCCATCAGGCCGGCGAGCAGGGCGAGGCCGACGTGCTGGCCCGCAACGAGGGCACGCTCGCTCACCGGGCTGCCCTTCACAACCTCGATAAGGTAATACAGCAGGTGTCCCCCATCCAAGATCGGGATCGGCAGCAGGTTCAGGATCCCGATGGAAAGCGACATGATCGCGAGGAAGGACAGGAACCACGCGACCCCGAGCGAGGCCGAGGTGTTGGCGGTCTGCGCGATCCCGATCGGGCCGGCCACGTTGTCCAGCGAGGCGCGGCCCAGCGCCATGTGGCCGAGGAAGGCGACCGTGGTCGCGGTCATGCGCCAGGTCTCGCCCACCGCCGCCGGGATGGCCGCCAGCGGGCCGTAGCGCAGCACCGTGTCGCGGGTGTCGCCCTGGGCGAGGCCGAGCTGGAAATTCGGCTGGCCGTCCGACCCGGTGCCCCGTTCGGCGGTCGCGCGCAGGGTCAGCAGGCTGCCGTCACGGCGCACCGCGAGTTCCAGTTCGGGCGACTTCGCTGCCTCGACCTGGATCGCCTCGTACAGCCCGGCGAAGGTCTCGACCGGCCGTCCGTTCACCGACAGGATGAGGTCGCCGTCGCGGACTCCGGCCCGTGCGCCCGGACGGTCGGGGAGGGCGCGTCCGACCACCGCCGGGGCCACCGGGGTGCGCGCGCGGATGCCCAGGGCCTGCAGGGCCTCGCGCTCGTCGAGGCCGCGGTCGAGGCGCGAGAAGGGGATCTGCAGGACGCGCTCGCCGCCGTCCGGCGCGACCACCTGCAGCGGCAGGTCGCGGCGCGCCAGCACCGCCGTGACCAGCGCAATGGTGCCGTCGGTCCAGGTCGACACCGGGGTATCGCCGATCGCGGCGATGCGATCGCCTTCGCGCAGCCCGGCTTCGGCGGCGATCCCGGTCGGCTCGCCCACCACCGGCAGGTAGTCGGGCTTGCCGACCACGAACATCAGCCAGAACGCGGCGACCGCGAACAGGATATTGGCGGCCGGGCCCGCGGCGACGATCGCGATCCGCTGTCCGACAGGCTTGCGGTTGAAGGCCTGGTCGAGTTCGGCCGCCGGCACCTCGCCCTCGCGCTCGTCGAGCATCCGCACGTAACCGCCGAGCGGGATCGCGGCGACCACGTATTCGGTGCCGTCGCGGCCGATCCGCGTCCACAGCGGGCGCCCGAAGCCGATCGAGAAGCGCAGCACCTTGACCCCGCAGCGCCGCGCCACCCAGTAGTGCCCGTACTCGTGGAAAGTGACGAGCAGGCCCAGCGTGACCAGCAGCCACCAGATCGATCCGAAGAACTCGCCCATGCCGCGTCCTATCCGTACCGGCGTCCGATGGAGTCCCGTGCGTGGCGGCGCGCGGCGGCGTCGGCCGCCAGCGCGTCCTCCAGCGCCGCGACCGGACCCGCGGCGATGGCCTCCAGTGTAGCGGCCACCGTCGTTGCGATTCCGCTAAAGCGGACACGCCCGGCGAGAAACGCCTCCACCGCCACCTCGTTGGCGGCGTTCAGGATCGCCGGCGCGGTGCCGCCCGCCGCCAGGGCCTCGTAGGCGAGGGCGAGGCAGCGGAAGGTGTCGAGGTCGGGTGCCTCGAAGGTGAGTTTCGCCACCGCCGCCAGGTCCAGCGGTGCTACCCCGGCTTCGATCCGGTCGGGGTGGGCCAGCACGTGGGCGATCGCCGTGCGCATGTCGGGATTGCCGAGTTGCGCCAGCATCGAGCCGTCGCGATAGCCGACCAGCGAATGGATCACGCTCTGCGGGTGGATCACGACCTCGATCCGCTCGCGCGGCACGCCGAACAGGTGGTGGGCCTCGATCACCTCCAGCCCCTTGTTCATCAGGGTCGCGGAATCGACCGAAATCTTGCGGCCCATGCGCCAGTTCGGGTGGGCGCAGGCCTGGTCCGGCGTCACCGCGTCGAGTTCGGCCGCGCTGCGTCCGCGGAACGGCCCGCCGGAGGCGGTCAGCACGATGCGCTCCACGCCATGCCGGGCCGGGTCGCCGGCGAAGCCCGCGGGCAGGCACTGGAACACCGCGTTGTGCTCACTGTCGACCGGCAGCAGGGTACCGCCGCCGCGCGCCAGCGCGGCCGCCAGCAGCGGCCCGGCCATCACGATCGATTCCTTGTTGGCGAGCAGAATGCGCTTGCCGGCGGCGGCCGCGGCCAGCGTCGAGCGCAGCCCGGCGGCGCCGACCACCGCGGCGACCACGGTGTCGACCTCCGGCAGGGTGGCCAGCGTTTCCAGCGCGGCGGGGCCTGCCAGCGCGCGCGTGGCGAGCCCGGCCTCGCACAGTTGGCGCGCCAGTTCGCCCTCCAGCGCGGGGTCGGCGATCGCGGCGTACGCGGCGCCGGCGGCGCGGCAGCGCGCGACCAGCCCGGCGACGTCGCGATGGGCGGAAAGCGCCACGGCCGCGAATCGATCGGGATGGCGCGCGACCACGTCCAGCGTGCTGCCGCCGATCGATCCGGTGGCGCCGAGCAGGGCGATGCGCTTCATAGGCCGAGCAGGATCTTGCCGCCGGTGAACACCGGCAGCGCGGCGAACAGGCTGTCGAAGCGGTCGAACACGCCACCGTGGCCGGGGAAGACCGTGCCCGAGTCCTTCACGTTGGAGTGCCGCTTGATCAGGCTCTCGAACAGGTCGCCGACGATCGAGAACACCACCGTGACCAGGGACAGGGCGACCAGCAGGCCCAGCGCGGCGCCGCTTTCGCCGAGCGCCGCGCCAGCCGCGCAGGCATAGATCGCGCTGCCGGCGAGCGCGCCCCAGACCCCGGCGCGGGTCTTGCCGGGGCTGATCTGCGGCGCCAGCTTGGTGCGGCCGTAGCGGCGCCCGGCGAAGAACGCCGCGATGTCGGCGCACCAGACCAGCACCAGCACGAACAGCAGCCACCACGGCCCGAGCAGCGGGATTTCGTGCAGCAGGATCGCCGCCGCCCAGGCCGGCACCACGGTCAGGGTGCCGGCGGCCGCCTTCAGGCCGAGGTTGCGGCGGCGCTGCGCGGCGCCGAACGAGTAGTGCCCGAGCCACCACGCCGCCAGCGGCCACCACGCCACGCCCAGCAAGACCACCCATTCGAACAGGCCCGGCTCGCGCCACTCCCACATCACGCCCATCAGCAGCGCGTTCGCCAGCACGAGGGCGAGCCGCGACCACATCGAGCGCAGGCCGATCAGTCGCGCCCACTCGGACAGGCCGAACGCGAACACCACGCCGATCCCGAGCGCGAACGCGGCGCTGTCCAGCCACAGCACCAGCACGATCGCCACCGGCGCCAGCGCGGCGGCGGTCAGCACGCGCTGCTTGAGGCCGTCGGTCACGGGCCTGCCTCGGCGCGCAGTTGCGCGCCGGTCTTGCCGAAGCGGCGCTCGCGGCGCGCGAAGTCGGCCAGTGCGCGCTGCAGGCAGCGCTCGTCGAAATCCGGCCACAGCACCTCGGTGAAGTACAGCTCCGCGTAGGCGATCTGCCACAGCAGGAAGTTGCTGACCCGATGATCGCCGCCGGTGCGGATGAACAGGTCCGGGTCGGGCAGGTCGGCCAGGCTCATGAAGCCGCCGAGCACGCGGGCATCGATCGCCGCGGGGTCGAGGCGCCCGGCCGCCACCTCCAGCGCCGCCCGCCGCGCCGCCTGCGCGATGTCCCACCGGCCGCCGTAGTTGCTGGCCACGTTGAGCGACAGCACGCTGTTGCCGGCGGTGCGCTCGACCGTGGCGCGCATGCGGTCCTGCAGGTCCGGCGGAAACGCGGTCGGGTCGCCGATGAAGCGCAGCCGCACCCCGTTGTCGTGCAGCTGGTCGACCTCGCGGTCCAGCGCCTTCAGGAACAGCACCATCAGCGCGCGCACCTCGGAGGGCGGGCGCGCCCAGTTCTCGCTGGAGAACGCGAACAGGGTCAGCGCGGGGATGCGCAGGCGCACGCAGCTCTCGACCGTGGCGCGCACCGCCTTCACGCCGGCACGATGGCCGAAGGTGCGCGGGCGATGGCGCTGCTCCGCCCAGCGACCGTTGCCGTCCATCACGATTGCGACGTGGCGCGGCAGTCGTTCCGCGGGAATCGGCGCGACCGCGGTCCCTGCGGCCGCCGCGGACACGTTCTGGGCGTCGGTCACCGGCGCCTCAGAGCTGCATGAGCTCCTGTTCCTTCGCCTTGACCACGGCGTCGACGTCCTTGACGAAGCGGTCGGTGAGCTTCTGGATGTCCTCTTCCGCCCGACGCTCCTCGTCCTCGGTGACCTTGCGCTCCTTCAGCAGGTCCTTGACCTGCTGCATGGCGTCGCGGCGCACGTTGCGGATCGCCACCTTCGCGTTCTCGCCCTCGTGGGCCACGTGCTTGGCCAGTTCCTTGCGCCGCTGCTCGGTGAGCGCGGGCATGTTGATGCGGATCACGGTGCCGGCGGTGGTCGGGGTCAGGCCCAGGTCGGAACCGAGGATCGCTTTCTCCACCGCGCCGACCATGTTCTTCTCCCACGGCGTGATGGTCAGCGTGCGGGCGTCAGACACCGAAATGTTGGCGACCTGCGACAGCGGCACGTCGGAGCCGTAGTAGTTGACCTTGAGATGCTCGACGAGCGCGGTGCTGGCGCGACCGGTGCGCAGGCGCGTCAGGTCGTGCTTGAGCGACTCGACGCTCTTGGCCATGCGCGTCTCGGCGTCTTTCTTGATGTTCGGGATCGACATGGTGCACTGCAGCGTGGTGGGCAGGGCAGGAAGTATAGCGAAGGGGGCGGGTAGGGCGGGGCTTGCGGTTGGGTGTTTGATGCGAATGGCGAATCGCGAATGGCGAATGGGTCAGGAGTGGGGACCGGGGTGACAGGGGGGCTTGCCGGGGTCCAGGCCAAGGTGACGAAGCGCGGGCCACGGGCTGATCGCAACAGTGGGCCGTTTCCTATTCGCCATTCGCCATTCGCCATTCGCCGGCAACGGCCAACCTCACCCGCGATCGGTCACCAGCGTCCCCACCGGCTCCCCGCGCACGATGCGCATCAGTTCGCCGGGGCGGTTCATGTTGTACACGCGCAGCGGCAGGCCGTGGTCGCGGCACAGCGCGATCGCGGTGGTGTCCATTACCCCCAGCTTGCGCTCGATGACCTCGTCGTAGCTCAACTGGTCGTAGCGCGTCGCCGTGGGGTCCTTCTTCGGGTCGGCGGTGTACACGCCGTCGACCTTGGTCGCCTTCAGCAGCACCTGGGCGCCGATCTCGATCGCGCGCAGGGCGGCGGCGGAATCGGTGGTGAAGAACGGATTGCCGGTGCCGGCGGCGAAGATCGCGATGCGCCCCTTCTCGATGTGGCGGATCGCGCGGCGACGGATGAAGTCCTCGCACACCTCGTTGATCTTGATCGCGCTCATCACGCGCGCATAGCCGCCGAGTTTCTCCACCGCGTCCTGCATCGCCAGCGCGTTCATCACGGTGGCGAGCATGCCCATGTGGTCGCCGGTCACGCGGTCCATCCCGGCGGCCGCGAGGCCGGCGCCGCGGAAGATGTTGCCGCCGCCGATCACCAGGCCCACCTGCACGCCGGCCTTCGCGACCTCGATGACCTCGCGCGCCAGCCGGTCGAGCACCTTCGGATCGATGCCGTAGTCCTCCTCGCCCATCAGGGCCTCGCCGGAGAGCTTCAGCAGGATGCGTTGGTACTTGAACTTGTCGGGCATGGCGGGCTCTCGCGGCGGGCGGCGGGCAAACAGCCGGATTGTAGCCGAGAGTGCTGGGGGAGGGCCCAGGGCTCAGGGCCCAGGGCCCAGAAAGGGCGGGGCCCGGAAGATGCGGGATGCAGCCACCCGGTCGTGTCGATCGTTGCCTTGCGACAACCGCTGCGCTTCTGCTGGGCCCTGTTGTCGCGAAGACCGTGGTCACCCAAAGGTCCCGTCTCGCACCTTGCTCGCCAACGCAGCCGTTCGCGGGCCCTGGGCCCTGGGCCCTTGGAAACGACGAAGGCCGCGGTCTCCCGCGGCCTTCGCCATGCGACAAACAGAGATCGAAGCGGCGACGATCAGGCCAGACCGGCCTGCTTCATCACCTCGGCCGCGAAGTCCTCTTCCTTCTTCTCGATGCCTTCGCCGACCGCGATGCGGTGGAAGGCGGTGACCTTGGCGCCGGCCTTCTTGAGCGCGTCCTCGACCGAGCTGTTGGTGTCCAGCGCGTACGGCTGGCCGGTGAGCGACATCTCGGACAGCACCTTGCGCAGCTTGCCGGAGATCATCTTCTCCTGGATGTCGGCCGGCTTCTGGCGATCCTTGTCGCTGATCTGGGCCAGCGCGATCTCCTTTTCCTTGGCCACGATCTCGGCCGGCACGTGGTCGGGCGAGAGGTAGGCCGGGTTCATCGCGGCGACGTGCATCGCCACCCCGCGGCCGATCTCGGCGTTGCCGCCGTCGAACTCCACCAGCACGCCGATCCGGCCGCCGTGGATGTAGGTCGCGACATGGCCCTTGCCGGCCACCGCCACCAGGCGGCGCACCTGCACGTTCTCGCCGCACTTGGCGACCAGCGCCTGGCGCGCTTCCTCGACCGTGCCGCCGCCGGGCGCCGGCTGCGACTTGAGGGCCTCGACGTTGGCTGCGCCCGAGGACAGGGCGACCTTGGCCACCATCTCGGCGAAGGCGCCGAAGTTGTCGTCCTTGGCCACGAAATCGGTCTCGGAGTTGACCTCCACCAGCACCGCGCGCGCGCCGTCGGCCGCGGCCACGATGCGGCCTTCGGCGGCCACGCGGCTGGCCTTCTTGTCGGCCTTGGCGAGGCCCTGTTTGCGCAGCCACTCGATGGCGGCGTCGATGTTGCCGGCGTTCTCGGTGAGCGCCTTCTTGCACTCCATCATGCCGGCGCCGGAGCGCTCGCGGAGCTCCTTGACCATGCTGGCGGTGATTTCCATGGGGATTCCTCGGTTCGGGGGTTCGGTCCGGGGCCGCGCCCGCCCGCGGCGGGGCGGGCAGGGCGACCGGCGCGCACAGCATCGCGCGCCCGGATGACGGGACGCGCGCGCCTCGCGGCGCGCGCGCTTGCGGGCTTACTCGCCGGCGTCGGCGTCGGCGCGCGGGCCGCGCTTGGCGCCCGGACGCTTGGCCGGCGGGCGGCGGTCGCCGGCCTGCTTGCGCGGCGGGGCGGCGCGGCGCTTGTTGGCGTCGTCCTTGGCCACCGGGTTGCCATCGGCGTCGAGTTCGACGAACTCGTCCTTGGCCTCGGCGGCGCTGATCGGGGCAGCCGACTTGCCTTCCAGCACCGCGTCGGCGGCGGCGCGGGCGTACAGCTGCACGGCGCGGATCGCGTCGTCGTTGCCCGGGATGGCGTAGTCGACCAGCTTCGGGTCGTAGTTGGTGTCGACCACCGCGACCACCGGGATGCCGAGCTTGCGCGCTTCCTCGATCGCGATGTTCTCGTGGCCGATGTCGATCACGAACAGCGCGTCGGGCAGCGAGCCCATGTTCTTGATGCCGCCAAGCGACTTCTCCAGCTTCTCGCGCTCGCGGCGCAGCTGCAGGGCCTCGTGCTTGACGAAGCGCTCGATCGAGCCGTCGGTCTCCATCGCCTCGAGTTCCTTCAGGCGCGAGATCGACTGCTTGACGGTGCGGAAGTTGGTCAGCATGCCGCCGAGCCAGCGGTGCGAGACGAACGGCATGCCGCAGCGCGCGGCTTCCTCGCGCACCGCGTCGCGGGCCGAGCGCTTGGTGCCGACGAACATCACGGTGCCGCGCTTCTGCGCGATGCCCGAGATGAAGTTCATCGCGTCGGTGAACAGCGGCAGCGTCTTCTCGAGGTTGATGATGTGGATCTTGCCGCGCGCGCCGAAGATGTACGGCGCCATGCGGGGATTCCAGTAGCGGGTCTGGTGGCCGAAGTGCACGCCAGCTTCGAGCATCTGGCGCATGGTCACGGATGGCATGGGGATATCTCCGATGCAATGGAGCGTCGCCGCGCGTTCGAGGGCGGTCGGGCTCCGGGGTTGGGGCCTCCACGCATCCGCCGGCAGCGACCCACTGGGGGCACCCCGATGCCGGTGACGATGGCGTGTGTGGATTGGGGTCCCGGGGGACCCTCCGGACCGGCGTCCCGGTCGCCCGGTGCGCTGGTTCCGTGCCGGACCCGTCGAAAACCCGGGCGCCAAGCCTGCGAAGCATAACCCGGCCGGCCCGCCGGCGGCAAATCGACCGGCCCTGACGGCGCGCGGGCCACCCAGTTGATAAAGTCGGCGCCGGACCCCAGCCCGCGAGCCCCGGCCGCGACCGCCCCCGATGAAAGACGCCGTCCGCCCCATGAACGTCGCCGTGAAGACGCGCGAACAGATCGAGAAGATGCGCGTCGCGGGGCAACTCGCGGCCGAAGTGCTGGCCATGATCGGCGAGCACGTGAAGCCCGGGGCCACCACCGAGGACCTCGACCGCATCTGCCACGACTGGATCGTCAACCGGCAGAAGGCGATCCCGGCCAACCTCGGCTACCGCGGCTTCCCCAAGACCATCTGCACCTCGGTCAACAACGTCATCTGCCACGGCATCCCCAGCCCGGCCAAGCTGCTCAAGGCCGGGGACATCATCAATATCGACGTCACCGTGATCCGCGACGGCTGGCACGGCGACACCAGCCGCATGTATTTCGTCGGCGAGCCGTCGGTGATGGCGCGGCGCCTGGTCGAGACCACCCACGAGGCAATGTGGCGCGGCATCAAGGCGGTGCGCCCCGGCGCCACGCTCGGCGACGTCGGCGCCGCGATCCAGCGCTTCGCGGAAGCGCAGCGCTTCTCGGTGGTGCGCGAGTACTGCGGCCACGGCATCGGGCAGGTCTACCACGAGGACCCGCAGGTCCTGCACTACGGCGAGCCGGGCGCCGGCCTGCGCCTCGTGCCGGGCATGACCTTCACCGTCGAGCCGATGGTCAACGAGGGCAGCCGGCTGACGCGCCTGCTGCCCGATGGATGGACCGTGGTGACCCGCGACCAGAAGCTGTCCGCGCAGTGGGAGCACACGATCGCCGTCACCGAGGACGGTTTCGACGTGCTGACCCTGATCCCCGGCGACCGCGTGCCGGGATGACCCGCCTGCCCGCGCCCGCCGACGCCGAACGCTGGTGGCCGGCGGGCCGCGCCGAGACCCTGCAGGCGCCGCGCGGCGTGCGCGAGGCGGTCGAGCGCGCCGACGCCGCGCTGGCGCAGGCGCTCACCGACGGCGAATCGATCGAACGCGTCGTCGCCCTGCGCGCCTGGGTCATCGAGCAGGCGGTGCTGGTGGTCTGGCAGCGCGTGGTCGGTGCCGCGCCGGGCGTCGCGCTGGTCGCGGTCGGCGGCTTCGGGCGCGGCGAACTGCACCCGCGCTCCGACGTCGACCTGCTGGCCCTGGTTGCGCCGCGCCGCGATCCCGCGCTGTCCACCGCGCTGGAGCGCTTCTTCGCCGCCCTGTGGGACGAGGGACTCGCGGTCGGCCACGCGGTGCGCACCGCGGCCGAGTGCGAGGACGCCGCGCGCGGCGACCTGACGGTGATGACCAACCTGCTCGAGAACCGCCTGATCGCCGGCGCGCACGACCTCCATGCCGACCTGCAGGCCGCGATCGACCCGCGCCGCGTGTGGCCGGCGGATGCCTTCGCCGCCGGCAAGCGCGCCGAGCAGCAGGCGCGCCATGCGCGCTACCACGACACCGCGTACAACCTCGAGCCGAACCTCAAGGACGGCCCGGGCGGCCTGCGCGACCTGCAGACCGTGGTCTGGATCGCGCGCCGCCAGCTCGGGCTGGCCAGCATCGAGGCGCTGCGCGACGCCGGCCTGCTCAGCGCCGAGGAATACGGCGCGCTGGCGCGCTCGCGCGCCACCCTGTGGCGGATCCGCTTCGCCCTGCACCACCTCGCGCGGCGCGGCGAGGAGCGCCTCGTGTTCGAGCACCAGCGCGAACTGGCGCGGCTGTTCGGCCTGCGCGACGAGCATCCGCAGAACCTCGCCGTCGAGCAGTTCATGCAGGGCTACTACCGCGCGGCGATGACCGTCGGCCGACTCAACGAACGCCTGCTGCAGCGCCTCGACGAACTGCGCGAGGCACCGCCCGGTGGCGCGCCCGCCGAGCCGATCGACGACGAGTTCGCGGCGGTGGGCGCTTTCCTCGACCTGCGCGACCCGCACCGGTTCGAACGCCAGCCGGCGGCGACGCTGCGCGCGTTCCGCGTGCTGCTCGACCGCCCCGACCTGCAGGGCCTGCGCTCGACCCTGCTGGCGCGGCTGGACGCGGTGCTGCCCACGCTGGCCGATGCGCTGCGCGCCGATCCCGAGGCCAACGCCGCCTTCCTCGCCATCATCCGCCACCCCGGCGCGGTGGCCCACATCCTGCAGCGCATGAGCCGCTACGGCGTGCTCGGTGCGTTCCTGCCGGCGTTCGGCAAGGTCGCCGGGCGCATGCAGTACGACCTGTTCCACGTGTACACGGTCGACCAGCACACGCTGTTCGTGATCCGCAACGTGCGCCAGTACGCCGATCCCGCGGCGGCCGGCGCGCTGCCCCTGCCGTGCGAGGTCTATTCCCGCCTGCGCCGTCCGGAACTGCTGCTGCTGGCCGCGCTGTTCCACGACATCGCCAAGGGCCGCGGCGGCGACCATTCGGAACTCGGCGAGGCCGACGCGCGCGCGTTCTGCGAGCGCATCGGGCTGTCGAGCGCCGACGCCGACCTGGTCGGCTGGCTGGTGCGGCAGCACCTGACGATGTCGGTGACCGCGCAGAAGCAGGACATCACCGACCCGCGCGTGGTGCACCGCTTCGCCGGCATCGTGACCGACATCGAGCGCCTCGACCACCTCTACCTGCTGACCGTGGCGGACATCCGCGCGACCAGCCCGAAGCTGTGGAACTCGTGGAAGGACCGCCTGCTGGCCGAGCTGTACCAGTCCGCGCATTACGTGCTGGCGCGCGGCCTGGAGCACCCGGTCAACGCCAGCCAGCGGATCGCCGAGGCGCGGGTGGCCGCGCTGGTGGCGCTGGGCCCGGCGCGGCTCGACGTGCAGCGCATCGAGGCGCTGTGGGCGGAGTTCCCGCCGGACAGCTTCCTGCGCTATTCGCCGGACCAGATCGCCTGGCAGACGCGCGCGATCGTCGCCGCCGGCACCATGCCGGTGGTGGCGGTGCGCCGCTCGCCGGAGCGCGGCACCACCGAACTGTTCGTCTACTCGGCCGACAAGGACGGCTTGTTCGCCACCATCGCCGCGGTGATCGACCGCATGCAGCTCAACGTGGTCGAGGCGCGCATCGTGACCTCGGCCGCCGGCCACACGCTCGACACCTTCCAGTTGCTGGAGGAGGACGGCACGCCGGTCGCCGACGCCGCACGCGAGAACCAACTGGTCGCGCGCCTGCGCGACGAGCTGTCGCACGACGTGCTCAGCCTCAAGCCCGCGCGCCGCGCCGCCAGCCGTCGGCAGAAGCAGTTCCACGTGCCGCTGCGCACCGAGTTCGACTTCGCGCCGTCGGGCCGCACCCAATTGGCCCTGGTCTGCTCCGACCGGCCGGGCCTGCTGGCCCACGTGTCGGCCGCGCTGCGCGAGTGCAACCTGCGCGTGCACGACGCGCGCATCGCCACCTTCGGCGAGCGGGTCGAGGACTTCTTCGAACTCACCGACCAGCACGACCGCGCGCTCAACGCCACCCAGCTCGATGCGCTGCGCGAGGCCCTGCGCCGCCACATCGACAACGCCTCCGGAACCGACGCCCGCCATGACCTCCAGCCCGCTTGAGCAGACCATCGACGATGCCTTCGCGCGGCGCGACGCGCTGTCGGCGGAGGAGATCCGCGACCGCGTGCAGCCCGCGGTGGAGCGCGCGCTCGCCATGCTCGAGTCCGGCGAGGCCCGCGTGGCCGAGCCGCGCGGCGTCGGGCAGTGGAGCGTCAACCAGTGGCTCAAGAAGGCGGTGCTGCTGTCGTTCCGCCTGCGCGGCAACCAGGTGATGCCCGGTGCACCGGCGCCCTACTGGGACAAGGTGCCGCTGAAATACCAGGACTGGGACGAAGCCGCGTTCCGCGCCGGCGGCGCGCGCGTGGTGCCGGGCGCGATCGTGCGACGCGGTGCCCACATCGGCCGCGACGTGGTGCTGATGCCGAGCTTCGTCAACATCGGCGCGCACGTGGGCGAATCCACCATGGTCGACACCTGGGCCACGGTCGGCTCCTGCGCGCAGATCGGCGCGCGCGTGCACCTGTCCGGGGGCGCCGGCATCGGCGGCGTGCTCGAACCGCTGCAGGCCGGACCCACGATCATCGAGGACGACTGCTTCATCGGCGCGCGCTCGGAAGTGGTCGAGGGCGTGGTGGTCGAGCGCGGCAGCGTGGTCGGCATGGGCGTGTTCATCGGCCAGAGCACCCGCATCTACGACCGCGCCACCGGCGAGGTCCACTACGGCCGCGTGCCCGCCGGCAGCGTGGTGGTGTCCGGCTCGCTGCCCGCCGCCGACGGCAGCCACTCGCTGTATTGCGCGGTGATCGTCAAGCGGGTGGATGAGAGGACGAGGGCGAAGACGTCGTTGAACGAGCTTCTTCGCGACTGACCGTGCGGCGAAGGGCGCCGCGTCGGTGGAGCGAGGGGTCAGGGTATAGGGCCCAGGGTATAGGGCCCAGGGCCCAGTCAAGCGCCCGCGGTGTGACGTGTGTCGGCAGCCGACTGCCGCATCCGCGCGGAACGCCCCGACCCCGCCGCACGCTGCTTCTACTGGGCCCTATATCCTGCCAGCGCTACTCGCGCTGGCGTTCAGCGGGCCGCCGCGGTGCGGCGGCAATTCCCGCTTCACCCCTGGGCCCTGGGCCCTGATCCACAACCAAGGCGCAACCCCCGATCCCAACATGACAGACGTCCAGGCAACCCTCTACGGCCTCTCCAAATGCGACACGTGCACCAAGGCGCGCCGCTGGCTGGAGCGCTTCGGCATCCCGTTCCAGTTCGTCGACTACCGCGAGCAGCGCGTGCCGCCGGAGATGCTGAAGGACTGGGCCGGGCAACTCGGCGGCTTCGATGCGCTGCTCAATCGGCAGTCGACCACCTGGCGCGAACTGCCGCCGGCGCGCAAGCAGCCGGGCAGCGCGCCGGAGTACCTGCTGCTGATCCGCGAGCACCCGACCCTGGTCAAGCGGCCGGTGCTGGTGAAGGGCGGCGCGGTCACGCTGGGTTTCACCGACTCGCTGTACAAGCGGGTGTTCGGGATCTGAAGCGGGGAGCGCGATGGACGAGGTGCTGGACCTCACGATCGACCTGTGCCGGCGGCCGTCGGTGACGCCGGACGACGCCGGGTGCCAGGCGCTGGTCGCCGCGCGCCTGCAGGCGGCCGGGTTCGCCGTCGAGTCGCTGCGCCACGGCGCGGTCGACAACCTGTGGGCGACGCATGGCAGCGGCGGCCCGGTGCTGGTGTTCCTCGGCCACACCGACGTGGTGCCGCCGGGGCCGCTGGACCGATGGTCGTCGGCGCCGTTCGAGCCGACGCTGCGCGACGGCCTGCTGTACGCGCGCGGCGCGGCCGACATGAAGGGCAACGTGGCGGCGATGACGCTCGCACTGTGCGACTTCGTGGCCGCGCACCCGCGCCACCCGGGAACCGTCGCGCTGCTGCTGACCAGCGACGAAGAGGGCGAGGCGGTCGACGGCGTGCGCCGCGTGGCCGAGGAGTTCACCCGCCGCGGCCAGCGCATCGACTGGTGCGTGGTCGGCGAGCCCAGCGCCAAGACCGACCTCGGCGACGTGATCCGGGTTGGCCGGCGCGGTTCGCTGCACGGGCACCTCGTGGTGCGCGGCGTGCAGGGCCACGTCGCCTATCCGCAGATGGTCGTCAACCCGATCCACCGCATCGCGCCGGCGCTGGCCGAACTCGCCGCGCGCGAGTGGGATGCCGGCAACGCGCTGTTCCCGCCGACCAGCTTCCAGGTGTCCAACATCCATGCCGGCACCGGCACCTACAACGTGGTGCCGGGTGAACTCGCGCTCGACTTCAACTTCCGCTTCGGCACCGCATCCACCGCGGAAGGCCTGATGCAGGCGGTCGAGGCCGTGCTGGTGCGCCACGACCTCGACTACGCCATCCGCTGGGAACTTTCCGGTGCGCCGTTCGCCACCGCGCCGGGCCTGCTCACCGGCGCGGTGCGCGCGGCGATCCGCGAGGTCACCGGCATCGAGGCGGTGGGCGACACCGGCGGCGGCACCTCGGACGGCCGCTTCATCGCGCCGCTGGGCGCGCAGGTGGTCGAGGTCGGCCCGGTCAACGCCAGCATCCACAAGATCGACGAGCACGTGCGGGTCGACGACCTGCCGCGGCTGCGCCGCATCCACCGCGGGATCGTCGAACGCCTGCTGCTGTGACGTCGCGGCCGCGCGCGCTCAGGCGCGCCCGGCCGGATGGAAAGCGAATGCGTCCAGGCGCAGCGCGGCGTACTCGACGGCTCGGTGCCAGCGCTCCGCCCGCGGTGCCGGGCCGGCGGCGCCCCAGGCCACGAACAGCGGCAGCAGGTGCTCCGGCGTGGGATGGTTGGCTTGCGCGTGCGGCGCGCGCTCGCGCCACCCGATCACGTCGGCGCAATCGCGCGCCAGCAGGCGCTCGCCCAGCCAGTCGGCGAAGGCCGCGGCGACGGGCGAGGGCGCGGCGCCCGGGTCGTGCCAGCGCAGCGCGCCGAGGTCGTGGGTCATCCCGCCCGAGCCGAGCACGAGCACGTCCTCGGCCGGCAGGAAGGACAGCGCGCGCCCGAGCGCGGCGTGCGCGGCCGCGTCGGCGCGCGGGTCGATCGAGAGCGTCACCACCGGTCGATCGGCGGCCGGGAACATGCGTCGCAGCGGGACCCACGCACCGTGGTCGAGGCCGTGCCCGCCGTCGATGCGGGCCGGCAGTCCGGCGTCGCGCAGCGCATCGGCGATGCGGCCCGCCAGAATGGCATCGCCGCGCGCCGGGTAGCGGATCGCCGACAGCGCGGCGGGAAAACCGGAGAAATCGTGCACGGTGGGCGGCGCCGGGTGCGCACCGACCCGGGTCGCCGGCGCGAGGTCGTGGGCGCTCGCCACCACCACCGCGCGCACGGCGTCGAGACGCGCGCCGAGCCCGTCGAGGAAGCGCGCGGTCGGCGAATCCTCCAGCGCGAGCATCGGCGAACCGTGCGAAACGAACAGGGATGGCACCATCACCGCATGATGCGCGTTGCGGGCCCGGCCCGGAATCCGCAACATGCGCAGGCCTTCATTGCACGGGCGCAAGCCGCCGTGGCCGAACAACTCGACTGGAACGACCTGCGCTACTTCCTCGCCATCGCGCGCGCCGGCAGCCTCGCGGGCGCGGCGCAGGCGCTGGGCGTCAACCACTCGACCGTGTTCCGGCGCCTCAACGCGTTCGAGGACCGCCTCGGCGTGCGCCTGTTCGAGCGCCTGCCCGAGGGCTACGCGCCGACGCCCGAGGGCGAGGACATCCGCCGCCACGCCGAGGCGATGGACGAGTCGGTCAACGCGCTGGCGCGCAGCGTGGCGGGCCGCGACGGACGGCTGTCGGGCCGCATCCGCCTCACCACCGCGTCCACGCTCGCCTCCGACTACGTGGCGGGCTACGTGCGCGCCTTCCGCGACCGCTATCCGGACATCCAGGTCGAGATCGCCACCGGCGACCACGACTTCGACCTCAACCGCCGCGAGGCCGACGTCGCCCTGCGCGCCACGCAGAGCCCGCCCGAGCAACTGGTCGGGCGCAAGGTGCTGGAACTGCCGTGGTACGTCTGCGCCGGGAAGGAGAGCATCGCGCGGCACGGCGCGCCGGCGTCGATGGCCGACCTCGGCAATTTCCCGCTGATCGGCGCCGACGACGGCTTCGTGCGCCTGCCACCCTATGCGTGGCTGCGGCGGACCTTCGCCGAGGGCCAGTTCGCGGCGCGGGCGGGGGACATCGCCACCATCCGCGCCCTGACCCTGGCCGGGCTGGGCGTGACCGTGTTGCCGGGCGACCAGTACTGTTCCGAACTGGTGCACCTGTTCCCGGTCGAGCCCGCCTTCGTCGGGCAGCTGTGGCTGCTCACCCATCCCGACCTGCGCCACGTGGCGCGCATCCGGTCCTTCATGGATTTCCTGGCCGAGTCCCTGCGCGCCGACCCGCGGATCGCCCCGCGGGCGCTGCCGGTGGCCCCCCGTTCCTGACCCGCCCGGTGCCGGTAACGTGGGCTGGCGCCACGATGAAAGTCGCCCGCCGATGTTATAAGGGTCGCGCGGCGCGGTGGGGGACTCCGTTAGCGCCGCGTTAAGATGTTGATCTATAATCCGGTGGCCCGGCAGGGGACCGGCTCGAACACCCATTCAGGAACACCAGAGGAGAGGTAGCACCATGACCCGCAAGCATCTGTTTGCCGCGATCGCGCTCGGCCTTGGGGCCGCTGGCGCCGTGCAGGCGCAGGACTACGACGACCGTTGGTACGTCGCGCCCTACGCCGGCTACTACAACAACGACGATGATCGCCTCAGCGACAGCGGCACCGTGCTGCTGGGCATCGGGATCGGTCGCTACATCGCGCCGAACACCTCGATCGACGTGTTCATCGACCGCACCCAGCGCGGTGCGAACGAGGAAGGCACGATCCTGTTCGGCACCGACGACGCGATGGACAGCACGCTCATCGGCGTCGCGCTGCGCCACTACTTCGGCAGCGGCGACTGGCAGCCGTACGTGATGGGCGGCGTGGGCCTGTCGAACCACCGCAACGGCGTCGAGGACGGCTGGGATCCGGCGGTCCAGGTCGGCGGCGGCCTGCAGTACGCCTTCAACGCCGACACCAAGTTCCGCGCCGAGCTGTTCGGCCGCCACGACATGGACGGCGACTCGGTCCCCGGCAGCGACAACTTCACCGACTTCGGCATCAACCTGGGCGTGACGATGGCGCTCGGCGCGGCGCCGGAAGCCCCGGCCCCGGCCGCTCCGCCCCCGGCGCCGACCCCGGCCCCGGCTCCGGCCGAGCCGCCGCCGCCGGCCGAGCCGGAGAACGTGGTCATCGACCTGCGTGGCGTCGAGTTCGAGTTCGACCGTCCGCGTCCGGGCCAGGAGACCTCGGTCGACACCGCCGGCCTGCTGCCGGGTTCGATCGAGATCCTCGACCAGGCGGTCGACGTGCTGACCCGCTACCCGAACATCTCGGTGGAAGTCGCCGGCCACACCGACTCGACCGGTTCGGATGCCTACAACCAGACGCTGTCGGAGCGCCGCGCCCGCGTGGTGTACGACTATCTGGTCGGCAAGGGCATTGCGGCCTCGCGCCTGGTGGGTCCGAACGGCTACGGCGAAGCCCGTCCGATCGACACCAACGACACCAAGGAAGGCCGTCAGCGCAACCGTCGCACCGAGCTGGGCGTGCAGAAGTAAGCCGCTCCGCGGTACGAGTGGTACCCGAAGGGCCCGCCGCAAGGCGGGCCCTTTGCTTTGGGCGGCCCGGTCGGCCGGCCCGTGCGGCTGCCAGCGGCGGCGGCGCGTGCGGTCGTTCGCGCGGTCTGCTCAGCGGGCGGTGACGGGACCCGCGGCAAGCAGCCGCGCAAGCTCCGGTTCGGGCAGCGGTCGCGCCAGCAGGAAGCCCTGCAGCAGGTCGGCGCCGCGCTCGCGGAAGAACGCCACCTGGCCTTCGCGCTCGATGCCTTCCGCCACCACGCGCAGGCCGAGGCTGTGGCCGAGTTGCACCAGGGCGGAGGCGATCGCCGCGTCGCGGGCCTGGCTTTCGACCCCCGCGGTGAAGCTCTGGTCGATCTTCAGGGTGTCGGCGGCGAGATGGCGCAGCTGGCTCATCGACGAGTAGCCGACGCCGAAGTCGTCCAGCGCCAGCGCCACGCCGAGCGCGCGGATGCGCTCGATGATGCGGGCCGCCTGCTCGAGGTCGCGCATCGCCGTGCCCTCGGTGATCTCCAGCTCCAGCAGTCGCGCCGGTGCGCCGCTGGCGGCCAGTTCGGCGGCCACGCCGTCGGCGAAGCCCGGGGCCTCGAAGGTCTGCGCGGCGATGTTGACCGCGATCCGCAGCGGGTTGCCGGCCGCCGCGCGTCGCGTGCAGCAGCGGCAGGCCTCGCCGAGCACGAAGCGATCGATCTTCGACAGCAGGTTGCCGCCCGCCGCGGCGGCGAGGAACTCGCCCGGCAGCAGCAGGCCGCGCCGCGGGTGGCGCCAGCGCACCAGGGCCTCGGCGGCGACGATCCGGCCTTCGCGGTCGACCATCGGCTGGTAGTGCACTTCGAGTTCGCCGGCGTCCATCGCGCGGCGCAGTTCCGCTTCCAGCAGCAGGTTCTCGCGCCCGGCGTTGCCGAGGTTGCGGCTGAACGGCGCCCAGCGGTTGCCACCGGCCGCGGCCGCACCGGACTGCGCGGCACTGGCGGCGGACACCAGCGCCTCCGCGGTATCGCCGTCGGCCGGGAACTGCGCGAGGCCGAGCGAACAGGTCACCGGCAGCAGCGAGCCGCCCGGCGCGGTGAGCGCGAGCCCGAGCTGGCCGAGCAGGGCATCGGCGCGCCGTCCGGCCTCGCCGGCATCGGCCACCGGCGCCAGCACCAGCACCAGGCGATCGTCGTCCAGCTGTCCCATCAGGGCGCCGGTGCCGAGCCATTCGCCGAGCCGCACCGCGAGGCGCGCCACCAGCCCGTCCACCGCGGCATCGTCGAGCGCCGCGCGCAGCGCGCGCACGCGGTCTGGGCGCGCCACCAGCACCGCGAGGCGCTCGCCGCGCACGTCGGCCTCGATCAGGCGTTCCACCAGGCGTTCGACGAACAGGTGCCGGTTGGGCAGCCCGGTGCGCGGGTCGAAGAAGGTCAGCCGTTCCACTTCGCCGGCCGCGCCTTCCGCGCGCCGCCGCTCGTCGTCGTGCAGCCAGACCACGAGGCCGGTGCCGATGGCGCCGACGGCCGCGAGGTCGACGAAATTGAGCCAGGGGCTGGCCGCCATGGACTCCATCGGCACGACCGGCGAGACGATCGCGGCGAAGTTGAGCAGCGAGACCAGGCTGAAGCCGAGGAAGGCCAGCGCCACGATCCGCTGGCCGACCGAGGCATTGCGCCACGGCTGCCCCGCGAGCAGTGCCACCGCGACCCCGAGGTAGGTCGCCGCGGCCACGAAGTAGCGCAGGCCCACGCGCATGAACACGCGCTCGCGCACCGCCGCGGGGTCGAAGGCATAGGCCAGGGTCGCGATGACCCCGAGTGCGACCGCGCCGGCGAGCACGGAGCGGGTCAGCCAGCTCGGTGGCGCCATGCCGCCGCGCAGGGCGAGCGTGCCGAGGACCAGGGTCGCGACGTGCACGTAGACCGCGACCTGTGACAGCACCGAAGGGATGGTGCGCACGGCCGTGGCGTCGGCCCCGCGGCGGGCCAGCAGCAGCGCGGCGGCGGAGCCGACCAGGAACAGCGCCAGCGCGTAGAAGCTGGCCGACCAGAACTGCAGGTGCGGCCGTCGGTAGACGCGGTGGTAGTACGCGAAGAGCGTGCCGAGGCCGAGGCCCAGCAGGGCCTGCAGCGCGGACAACAGGGCGACGACGCTGGGTGGTTGCTCGATCATGGCGGACGTGGCGGCGACGCCGCTGGAGCGATCATAACCGTTCGCCCGCGGCATTGCGGCGCGCGCGCGTTTTCGTGCCTAATGCCGGCCCGCTTCCCGCCCGGAGTCCCGCATGCGCGTCGCCGTCGCCCCCGTCCTGCTGCTCGTCGCGGCGTTCGCCCGCATGCCGGTCGCCGTCGCGGCCGAGGGCATGTGGCAACCGCGCCAGTTGCCGGCCATCGCCGATGCGCTCACCGCCGCCGGCTACGACCGCGATCCGCGCGCGATCGCCGACCTCGATCGCCACCCGATGGACGCGGTGGTCAGCATCGGCGGCTGCAGCGCGTCGTTCGTGTCGCCGGAAGGGCTGGTGGTGACCAACCACCACTGCGCCTACGGCACGATCCAGATCAACTCCACCGGCGAGCGCAACCTGCTGCGCGACGGCTTCCTCGCCGCCGACCGCGCCGCCGAACTGCCGGGCGATCCGAACCTGCGCGTGTTCGTCACCGACCGCATCGACGACGTGACCGCCGAGGTGCGCGCCGCGATCGACGCCGCCGGCGACGACGGCGCGGCCGCATGGGCAGCCTACGATGCGAAGTCGAAGGCGCTGGTGGCCGCCTGCGAGGCCGCCGGTCCCTATCGCTGCGAACTGGCCACCTTCCACGGCGGCCTCGAGTTCAACCTGGTGCGGCAGCTGGAGATCCGCGACGTGCGGCTGGTGCATGCCCCGGCCGGCGCGATCGGCAAGTTCGGCGGCGACGTCGACAACTGGATGTGGCCGCGCCACACCGGCGACTACGCGTTCCTGCGCGCCTACGTCGACCGCGACGGCAAGCCCGCCGCGCCGTCGAAGGACAACGTGCCGTATCGCCCCAAGTCGTGGCTGCGCATCGCCAGCGAGGGCCCGAAGGCCGGCGATTTCGTGATGGTGGCCGGCTATCCGGGCCGCACCAACCGCTGGCGGCTGTCGGAGGAACTGGAGGACACGATCGCGTGGACGATGCCCACCGTGATCGCCGCCAACCGCGAGACCCTGCGCATCATCGACGAGGCCACGCGCGATCGGCCGGACGCAGCGGTAAAGTACGCCAGCGCGGTCGCCGGCCTGAACAACACGCTGAAGAACTTCGAGGGGCAACTGGCCGGCTTCTCCACGGTCGGTGGCAAGCAGCAGCGCCGCCGCAAGGCGCTGGCCGAAGGCGCGATGGCGATGCAGTTGCAGGCGGCCGGGGACGCCACCGCCACCGCCCGCGTGGCCGCGCTGCGCGCGCAGATCGCCGCCAACCGCGCGCGCCGCGAGCGCGACTTCGCGGTCGGCGCGATCGTGCCGCTCGCCGCCGGGACCACGCGCAGCGGCGGCACCGGCCTGTTGGCGACCGCCAGCGACCTGTACCGGCTCGCGCTGGAGCGCGGCAAGCCCGATGCGCAGCGCGAGGCCGGCTTCCAGGCGCGCGACGAGGTGCGCATCAGGGGCCGCCTGGAGGCCTTCGACCGTCGCTACGATCCGGCCGTCGACCGCGCGCTGCTGCGCCATCGGATCACGGCCTACGCCGCGCTGCCGGCGGCGAGCCGGCTGCCGGAGTTCGACGCCTGGCTCGGGATTTCCGGCGACCAGCCCGACCTCGCCGGCGTCGACGCGCGGCTCGACGCGCTGTATGCCGGCACCCGGCTCGGCGACGCCAAGACCCGCATGGGCTGGTTCGAGGCCGGCCCGGACGCGCTGCGCGATTCGGGCGACAGCGCCCTTGCGCTGGTCGCCGCGCTGCAGCCGGCGATCGCGCGCATCGAGGCGGAAGCGAAGGCCGCCGCGGGCCGCGATCTCGCGCTGCGCCCGGCGTGGATGCAGGCGATGATCCGCTTCCAGCAGGGGCAGGGGCGGGCGGTCTATCCGGACGCCAACGGCACGCTGCGCGTGACCTACGGCAACATCAAGGGCTACGCGCCGCGCGACGGCGTGACCTACCTGCCGTTCACCACGCTGGCCGGGATCGTCGAGAAGACCACCGGCGTGGAGCCGTTCGATACCCCGGCCAAGCAGATCGATGCGATCGGCAAGCGCCAGGGAGCCGACCTGCGCGACGCCGCGCTCGGCGACGTTCCGGTCAACTTCCTGTCGGACCTCGACGTCACCGGCGGCAACTCCGGCTCGCCGACGCTCAATGCGCGGGGCGAGCTGGTCGGCCTGCTGTTCGACATGACCTGGGAATCCGTCGCCTCCAACTGGGTGTTCAACCCGGCGCTCACGCGCGCGATCCACGTCGATGCGCGCTACATGGTGTGGGTGATGCGCGAGGTCGACGGCGCCACCCACTTGCTGCGCGAGATGGGCGTGGCCGACGCCCGCTGAGGCATGCACGCCGAGCGCCGCCCCGCCGCGGTCTTCCTCATGGGGCCGACCGCCTCGGGGAAGACCGCGCTGGCGGTCGATCTGGCGCGGCGGTTCCCGCTGTCGGTGGTCAGCGTCGATTCGGCGCTGGTCTACCGCGGGCTGGACGTGGGCAGCGCCAAGCCCGATGCCGCCACCCGCGCCGCCGTGCCGCACGCGC
>Ga0209450_10000324_pt1 | contig 25491 bp, 21 predicted proteins | sample FrelakmetLWP11LW_FD_187149 | JGI IMG/M metagenome (GOLD analysis project Ga0209450, IMG submission 187149) | Freshwater lake sediment microbial communities from the University of Notre Dame, USA, for methane emissions studies - LWP11 LW (SPAdes)... | ecosystem: Environmental > Aquatic >...
CTATGGATCATAATAAAATATTTATTTTTAAAATAATCAGATACTACATTGATAGATATGACTCAAAATGATTTACTGGAAAGAATAGTAAATCACTTTTGAATTTTTACCAATGTTGTATTTCTGGGCACCCTCTAAATACTGTTGATTAAAACTTTTCTTTAATTGCCTAACCGATTCATTAATCGTGCCCGCGATGAATTCATCTTCTAACCAACACTGAGCTTCATTTGGGTTATGAAGGTTGGCAACAAACACACATATTAAGGCAAATGTATCATCAAATATCTTTGTAATCGAAAAGGATAGAATTGAATCTGTTCGCGAGAACTTGTAATGGTTCAAATGGATCAAATGGATCAATTGGTTCAATTGGTTTTTCTGATGTTGTACATTGTTCCATTGTGTCCAAACAATCACTACTTAAAGAAGATTAAGTAGAGGACAAGTTTCGACAAATCAATTTTATTCATATACTAGTAATCACTGAAGCAACTTTTTTTAAGATACAAATGTACTTTCAGAAACTGAAAATCATAATACCTCATAGTTCAAGGTGCCACCGGATTAATCATCCAGAGAGTTGGTTGACACATAAGAGAAAACATCACGACTAAATAAGTTGTTTCCACATCGAAAACTGATCTGTGATTAAAGATCTCAGGTAGAGCTCAAATTATCTAATTCTTGTGGTTGGGTATGAGGATTATCCTCATTTTCCCTAAGCATTTCAAATATATACGCACTTACTTGACCAATAAATATGGAGAATCCCAAACAAGTAATCATTATTACACCGATCATTTGATTCATAATTGAGTAAATTATTGAAAATGATGGATCAATTTTTATCGATCTGTCAATTTTCGTTTAAAACATGAAAATATATATAAATTAATAGAATATAGTTACTATTGTAAATGAGCTTAACATTCCATTATAACCTTATTCTCAAGCGAAATGATACACGTAAAATTATGTTACCTGACTTAAAATCTAGTTGTTTGTTATTGAGATCATTCGATATAAAGAGCGAACACAAAGCATTTGATATCAAATTAATTGGTAAGGATACCATCGTTTCATACGGAGAAGCCGTGTTCTATCAAACAAGCACATTTGATTTATCTGGCAAATTGTCACAAATTATCGATGCCGACGAGTTGCAAATTGTAATTAAAAATTTATGTACTCCTAAGGATTCAAGTAATGTCACTGTTTTATTGACATTTAACTATTCTAAATTGGATGATGGTATTATTATTTTCAACAATGTGTACACAAATCTTAATTCAGAAGGGTTATCTAACATTGTATCAGATTTAAGTAAAGCCGGCAAACATCTCACAAAGTTTGTTTGGACAAGTCCAAACAAATTGTCATCTATTGAATTACTTCCACAATTTGAAACCGATCCATCTTGGCTTAAACCAATCAAGGAATTGGCAAATGCAAATAATCAGATCATCATGGATCTGATGAACGGTGATAAATATGACTCAGATTTGGCCAATCAGTTAAAATATTACAATTTGATTGTGCCAGATAATGTTGAAAAATTGGGAGTGATTGTTTATGGATATCCACATTGAAAATATTAATGAGTTACATTGATAATTATACATCTTTGTATGTATAATTATCAATCCCGCTGCTTGTTAACTGTTAAAATACACTAATCTTCTTCATTATATAAATCAACAATATCCTGAACCATAAATCTGTACCTCTTATCGTAATCACGATTGTATGCAATATCTTTTATTTGAGAGATAGATTCACTAAATGAATCATCTGATTGATTCTTGAGAACAGGCATTATTTTTTTCAATAATTCACATAAAAGTTGTATACCGTCTGGTCTTTCTGGTGCAATAGATTTGATCAAAAATTCAATAATTTGGCTTATTGCTTGATAGGTAATCACACCAGCGTTTTTCGTGTAAATTTCGGAAATTAGAATAATGTTTCCCATTCTCATTCGTTTATACTGTTGATCTTCAACTATTAATGGTTCTGTCGCAACGCTAACTATTTTCTCAATTAGTTGGTTGTGGAGGTTAATGTTCTTTTTTTTCAACATAAAAATTAATTCAACATAAATATGTATTAGGTACGTCAAATCAACTGCGAATGAATATATGTTGTTGATCAATGTTTGGCCACATTCATCAGGTATATTTTTCTTCATGAATTCACCGAGTAATTTGTCTTTGTTACCGTCGGATAATTTGGATAATAAGTCCCTAATTTCCTCATTAATTTGATCTGCTTGTGTTTCGTTTTTCTGAACATAAATTTTCCTCCTTGACATTTCTGGTTGGTCACGGAAATTACCTCTTGTTATGGCATTTGTTCCTAAATGGATATCACCGTATCTATTTCTCAGATAAGTTGGAATGGATGGCTGTTTAACAACATTTGACAAATTAACACTCCGTTCGTCCGAAACAAATTTCCTTAGGGAGTTGTATTTAACATCATCTGGAATTTTTCTCAAATTGTACACATTGAGTCTCATGATCTCAACTTTAGTGTACGTTATTGTACTCACCTTTCCGGACATGTTGCGTATAATATAAATACTATTTAATTTATATATAGTTCCCCCAATAAAAATTGAAATCAATTTTTATTAATCATATTTGGTTCATAATACATAAAGTATCAAGACATATTTTATTTATGAATGGCACAAACACCTTTTCAACACAAAGATAGAGCCGTTTTCGCGAGAAGGTACCATATAACAATGAAACATATTAATTTGGTATCATTATCAAAGGACCATAGTTATGTCGTTTCCAACAAGTGAAAACATCAAATAAACAAATCAAATGTACACCTACTTCTGTGTGTGAAAAATTTATACCATTGTGGAACAAATTGTGCAAACAATATATTGTTTCGCGTGGAAGAGGAACATACAATTATGGATTGTGGTATTTAAGAAACTACAGACAAGTTGCGATCAGAGGATCAATGCAATATGTTCCATTTTCCATGGATTATATAATGAACACAAACGTTATATTAATTGCCATGAATATCAATAACAATAACTAAAAACCGAGGTTAACCCAAATTATCCTATATTAACAACATGATTTTGGATGGATATTTACATCCAAAATGTGCATTTCTGTTTGATCTCTTAATGAATAAATTGACCGACCTGACTAATCCGATCTCCAACCAATTCACGTATTAACTTGTCAAAATCATTAGGATTGATTGATCCTGATGATTATTACTTCATATGATTATTAATTGTTGTAAATAACTTTACTTGTAAAAATTGTAATACCATCCATTTTTGAGCGCTAGTGATGCGTTCTTGCTATTTGCTGACGGGTTGGCGAAACTAGGAATGATTAAGTCGGGTCGACTTAGCCAAACTTTTTTCGCTTCTACACTATTCTTCTGTAGATCGATGAGGAAATTTTTGCAATCTTTTTGGTTTTGTTTGTTAATTAATTCAATCGCTACATCATACAATTCTTCGGCAATCACAAATCCATAATTGACTCCGATATGTGGTGGTGAATTTACTACATCGATAGCACCATACCGTGCCTCTCGGTGTCCATAACTTTTCCAATGTGTCTTAGCTTTTTCAGCAGTCGTGAATTTGGCCGAAACTATATCATCATACATATACAAATAGTCTTCAAGTTCGAATTTAGTATTGACAATATCCTTCGGTGGCGTTTCTTTTGTATTGCCTAAAAACCATAAATAACACCCATCAGTAATTTTGGGAGTTTGTCGCTCAAGTAAGCCAACAAATTTGGTGTTGAGTAAACAGTTGCCATTCAAAATCATTACACGATGATAGTTATTCTCCCTAGCATTTGAAATTATATCCTTAATTTGACCCTGATAGTGATAGAGCGCCAAATCTTTGCATGTGATTATATCAAACTCAATTTTGCATGAACTTATTATTTTCTTGTTTCTCTCCAATACTGTTTTTTGACTATTATCATCAGTAATTATATAAATTTTATCAATAAACCCATTTGATGCCATCTTTGTTTGGATTATCGGTGCAGACATCTGCTGACCAGCTTGAGACGGGACATGTTGTGGCACAGCTTGTTGGATATTTGGGGTCAATTGGGGTGGTAAATTACTTTTAATTTTGCTTATTTTACTTTTAATTTCGGTGTTTTTCATTTCAATTAATTTACCTTCGAGGACTTGGACTAATTTTTCCTCCAAATCGATGCACGTAAATGCGTCATACAGACATTTACTCAATTGTTTCATATTACATTCATCCAAGATGTAAACTTTCTGTCCCTTATTTAAAAGGTCGATAAATCTACTGAATAATTGTGATTGATCACAATTATTGGATGTTTCATCTTTTTGTGTTATTGGATCACAGTTCTTGACATTACTATTTTTTTGGGCTACATGATCAGGTTTCTTAGTATTATTCTCTTTTTGAACTACTGGATCAGGTTTCTTACTCTCTTTTTGTGTTACCGAATCACATTTTTTATTGGGTTCTTTTTCTATCATATGATCAATATCCAATGATTTACCAGATGTACTTGTAATTATTTCCTCATCTGAATCAACTGATTCATTTTCGTCAATGATTTCCTCCTCATCACTATCGATTTTTTCACATTTTAATGGTGGAGCAACACACTTTTTAGTTGGTTGAACTGGTTCTTCATCATCAGTATCGTCTTCAACAATTTCTATATCATCATCATCGTCATCGTCATCGTCATTGTCATAGTCATCATCGTCATCGACATCATCATTTGGTTCATTACCTTTATGTTTATTGAGTGTGCAGATTACTTTCTCTTCTGTAACAGTCTCTTTACCTTTGTCGTCATTTTTCTTTTTTGATGTAATTTGAATCTTTGTTTGTTCCGGTTTGATAGGGGGTGATGGTTTGAGTGTTATCTTTTTCTTTGTATCTTGGACAATTTGTAAATCTCTCCGTAAACCATTACCAGATGCAGCTGCTGTCGTTAATACATCATTAATCCAGACACATGTCAGTTTGTCATGTAATGCGGACACAATATCTGATTCGGCGTTCCTTTTTGATTCAAAAAAGACAAGCCCTGCTTGTGATGCATGAAAAACGAAGCAACTGATATGTATATCCCCATATTTGGATGTTTTCCCGAAACTCAGATCACTTGGGACAACCTTATCGGCTTTCTGACATTTCCAAATATAAAATTTATTAGGATCATTATTGCCTTCAGCAATGTATTGTGACAGTATTTCCAAACTATTTTTCTTGGCTAATGTATTGTCATCATCGAGAACCATAATCCACCCGGTTTCATTTTCGACAATATATTTAATTACTTCATTCAAATAATCATGATATGGAAAATGTGATTGATTGCGTCTCTTTTCACGTTCCATTTCAAGAACCACCAAATTTGTGTACTTTTTCTGAATATACTCATCCAAGTCTTTTTCTTCATCAAACGTGACAATTTTTCGGATATTTGAACTCGGATAGGTTTGTATTTCTATAGATTCTTGGCACTTCTCGAAATACAGAGGACGATTACTAGTCCGTGTGATGATGTTAATGATAGGCTTATCTGACGACATACTTGATTATAATCTATATCCTGATTTAATTTTATGTAATTTAAACTTATGGAAACTATATTTAGAAATTTATATAAACATTAATCGAAATATGTTACCATATAAATGTTGTATGTATATGTCGATAATATCACTTTTAGTGATATAGCTACAGGTCTTGTTGAATATCTAAAAGGAAATCACATAATGTGTGAAATCATAAATGTCATTAAGGATAATAATTTTTTGGATTTGTACATTATTTTTGGTATGAATGATTTCGCGAGTCAAGTAATACCAAACAATTATATTGTTTATCAACTTGAGCAAACGACCGGTAATGATGAATCTCAGTGGTTTGGTGAAACATATGTTAAATATATGAGAAATGCTATCGAAGTATGGGATTATTCATTAATTAATTATCAAAATCTGAAAAAATTGGGTATTGACAAAGTTAGATATGTTCCACTTCAATATATGAAGTCAATCGATACGATTCAACAACATGACCATACACAAAAGGATATTGACGTATTGTTTTATGGGTCAATGAATGACAGAAGACAAGTTATTCTTGATCAGTTATTGAAAAAAGATCTCAATATAGTGGTGAAAACTCACTTGTGGAATGATGAGCGATCACAATTAATCGCTCGATCGAAACTGATCATTAATGTCCATTATTATGAATACAGTATTATTGAGAGTGCCAGATTATCATATTTGCTCAGTAATCATTGTATTATAGTCTCAGAAACAAGCCAAGATCCTATATTGGATCGATGGTATTCCAGATATGCTAAACTCGTAGGGTATAACCAATTAGTCGATCAATGTGTTGAAATTGTGTCTAAATATAATGACTATTGCCAGGGGTTAGACCAACATTTGTTGGAATATAAATCTCACCCTTTTTCTGAAAAAATCCCGTTTGATTCACTCCAGAATTTTCAATGTTTCTACACGATGACTAATCCTGAAAATGAGGTGACACTTGAGGCACCAACACAAATTAAGCCACCAATCGTTGACAGTTGCGACCTATTTGAAGCGGAACAAGAGATCACGAAGAATCAAGAATTGGTTTTAAAATTACCCAAATTAACAGATAATGAAATGCCTTTTGTCTCTATTATTACCGTAACATATAATCGTAAACAAATGTTTCCAATAGCCATCAGAAACTGGGAACTATTTAATTATCCACGAGATAAACTGGAGTGGGTTATTATCGATGACAGTGATGATGGGTCAAAATTGAGTGGCATTTTACCCAAATCCAACCAAATTAAATACTATCGGTTGCAAACAACGGGTCGATTATCAATTGGACAAAAGAGGAATTTTGGTGTTGAACACGCAACATATGACTACATTGTGTTCATGGACGATGATGATTATTATTATCCTCTATCTATTTATGCCCGTATCGGTTTATTGTTGAAATATCCAAAATATGATTTGGTTGGTGTTACTGATTTAGATATATACGATGCGGTCAATGATTTCAGTGCCAAAGTTAAAGGGTCTCTTGTCTCTGAAGCATCAATGGCCTTTAGGAAATCATTTTGGACAGAAAGAAAGTTCCCTGACGTATTCAATACATTAGGTGAAGGTTATCCATTCACTAAAGATAGGAGAGATCGTATTATTAAGATGCCATCTTGTTTTAATTTGATCGCAATCACCCATTGGAGTAATTATACACAAGGAGGGCGTAGTTATGATAAATTCAAAAATGTAGCTAAGAAGGACAATATAATGAGTATTCTCGATGTCTCAACAAAGATGTTCATTTTCGATTTGTTTGATAAAATTAAGAAGCATCAAACAGTAAAATGATGGGATGGATTCACACGTTGTGAATAGTGGGAACATATCAATTCATATTGATATGTTACTATTATTATGACAAATAACGGATAATTTATTCAGTACTACAAATAAACATAAATCTTTTCATTTGACGCGAACCATAATCTATATGTATACAACGGTTTACTTTAATTTTATTTGCACATAAATAAGTCCTAAATGTGTATGGTGTTAATAAGTACTCATAGTTCGATTTCTTTTGGTTTTTGAGTATTTTGGTCAAGATTACATCACCTTTAATTGGGACTTCAAGTATGAAATACTTTCCCACTTGATTTCTCACGAATTGAAATAGATCAGAAGGTTTTTTTGTTTGTAGCAAATCGAGGATAATTGTGTGGTACAAAACGAGATCATATCGATCACCATTTGCTGGTTTAAATTCAACAACATTTCCACACTTGACACTGGCATTATAGATCAGACAATTACTAATAATACTTCGTGTATCAGTGTTTTCATCGCTCGTATCGCAACCCAATGTAACCAAAATATTCGGAAAATCTTGTGCTAATTTAAGACCAATACCAGTAACAGTCGATTGGATATCCAACACACTATTTAAATTCGTGTGTTGTATTAGATCAAATATTATATGATATGGTTTAGTGGGATAATCAATGATAATCATCTCGTTATCAATTCTGAGCATATCATATGTAGTAAATTTTTGTTTTATATGGGTGTCGAGATAGCTCATTGTTTCATTTAGATAATATAATACACGTTCTTTATCCTTATTATGAAATGCGGATAATAATCCCACAAATTGCTCAGGGAAACGGTTTGCACCAAAACAATCTGCCATTATTTCATTCCAATGACTAATGACTGTTTCCTGGACATTCCAACCTAATTTTTGTCCTAATAGGGTAAATAATGAATAGATATTAGTAATTAGAAAATTCGATGAGGAATCGAAATTTTCTATATCATGATAATCAAACAATACGATTTTGTTTTGATAAATACCGAAATTACGATAATATATATCTGATATTCGAATATTATTCTCGACCATTTGTTGAACAAATTTAAGGACATGATAACAGAATTTAAGACTAATATCATCAATCATCCGACACATTGGTTGTGTGTAAACCATCCATACATCATCTTCATATAATACTTCAATTAATGGTAAAATTGGCATATCAACACGTAGTAAATCCTGTGTCGTTGTCATAAATAAGTTTTTTGACGTAATAATTGAATTTTTACGCTTAATACAACACTTTACCACATAATCTTTTTCTGTTTTAAAACAAATCGATTGGATACCGTGCCCAAGATATTCCAATTTCGACAAACGACTAAGAACACGTTCAATATTTGAAACTTTATGTGGGTCAAATAATGTTTTCCCATTTCGTTGATTAATTTGTTCGATAATCGCCTTGAGATTAATATCCATATACATAATATAGATCTAGCATAAAATTTATAAATACAATTCACAATGAGTTATGAGCAGTGGATCCACTAATTTAGAGAGTATCTAAAATTGCCAGACAACTATGTAGTAGTATACATGATTTTTGTTTTTATTATTTGAATAGATGGTCTGAATAACTATTCAAATAATTATCTATTTATTATAAACTATATGAATATAGTTACGGAACAACGTGTGATATATTGTACTGAATGTCACCATCAGACCATGTTATATTTTCTCGAAATTGGTTGTCAAGGTCCAATTTGTTGTCAATGTTTGATTAAACATAATGGTGGTGGTTTTCCCTTTTGGAAAACCATTTTCCGTTCGTGTTCATTATGTCAGACACCAGAGATACACTGGTATTGTGATTCTGACGATGGTGAGCAAATTGATAATTGTGGAAATCATGACGATAACGATTTCGGTCATTTGTTCGCATCTTGATATTGCCTGAATGATGTGTATTAATTGAGTTCAGCCAGCAACCACAAACATATCAAAGTCATCCAGTTTTCTGATAATTCTACACCATTGTCACAGATGTTGGTGATGATTGTATGAAACAACCACCATGTTCACTACAAAATAAAATATCTTCCACATCATCATAATACATTTATTGTCCGCATGCGGGACATTTGCTAAAGGATGATCACTAAGATTACAACCGAGGTATGTTACTATTTTCCCTGTATCCATTTGATGATATAAATTTACCGAAATCTGGTAAATTTATATCATCAAATTTTTTGAGTTGTATTTCATACAACTTTTCGAAATAAGTGTGAATCATGTCGATGATATGGAATATTTACATCATGTGATACTCCAATAAATGGCTCACGTTGACATTCACAAAAATTAAGCCAAAAAGTCATTATGATGCTTAGGGTTAAGTATCGTCCCACACATAGGATTTAATTTTTATGTAATTCTGTTGATGTTATATGATCAAATTTATTAAAATTTGATTCACCTATTGAATTAACATAAAATATGTTATTTATTTATAAACAATATGGCAAAACATATAAATTTGTCACTGGATGATGTGAATAAATTGACCTTATATGATTTCCTCAAGGAACCTATCGATGAGACATTGGATCATGATGCTGCAGTCGCGGCATCAATACAGATTGACGCTGAAGCTGAAGCTGAAACAGTATTGGAAGCTTCAGATTTCTTGAATGATGAAGATGAAGATGAAGATGAAGATGAAGATGAAGATGAAGATGAAGAACAATCTGTTCCTAGATGTGAAACATACATATATTCATGTCAAAATCCAGAATGTCAATCTGCAGATAAATCTGAATGTGTGCATATATTTGAAATTGATGACGATAGTGCGGTTGTAATTTGTAATTGTTGTTATGATAACGGATATAGATTCTGTTTGTACACACACGAAATTCTACATCGAACGAAACTAGAAAAAGTTTTAGGTAATATGTATGCACAAGCCACAATTAATCAACATCAGTTGGACCCGGAGAAATTGGTACATATCACGGATATGTACCAATATTTGAAAATGATCGGTATTGAAAATCCGGACCCAGAACATTCCATCGCTTATCTCAAGAAAAATTAATTGTTTTAAGTATATCGGGCGGCATTGATTGATTTCCGAAATTTTTATTTCTCTTTGGATCCATTTTAGCTATTTCGGGAGGTTGTTGTAAATATGCCATTTTTTCGAAATATTTTCGACTGGAAGTAACAAGATTCATACTTGGATCCTTATCATCATGTTCACCTGTCAGATCAATTTTCTTTTTAAATTGATCTTTCGGCATTTTTTTTTCTAATACAATCTTGTCAATTTGTATTCTTTTGTCATTCAGTGTTGCAAGATTAATTTTATCTAATTCCTCTCTTAATTTAGAGAGTAACTTGTCAATAGTTGACAACTTCAGAGCATAATCCTTTTCACTATATTTGTCACGATTTTTAACGAGAACGTCTCTTTGGTATTCGACTTTTTCAATCATTTCCTCTTTGGATAGTTCTTCATCTGATACTGTTTTCCTCATTGTTGTCGTATATTCAGAAACAATATCCGATCCCTCTATTTGTGGGATGGTTGTCGGATCATTGTTATCTATTTTCGTAACGGTTTTTTTAATCACTTTAACTGTTTCTTTATCATTATCAAATCCATTGCTACATATTTCTTCATCATTGTCTATGGAGCCTTCATCCTCATCAGATATTTCTTCAGTGGAACATGTTTGCTTGATAATTTCAGGACTCTTCGGTTTAAGTTTTGGCTTCTTTAGAAGCAAAATTTTGATATTGTGCGTGGGTATTTTCTCTTCAACTGTATCATTCTTAGGAATTAATTTTATTTTGCGAATGACTTGATTTTTCTCAATAGGAAGCTCCGCTTGCTGTTCCTTTGTGGTCCTCCGTAGAATTTTGTTCTTCGAGTTTTCCATTATATAATATTCTTTTCACCACATATTTTTATTAATATTTTGACGACCAATCTGCTAATTTGATGAAAATATCAGAAAATATATAAGAATTGTTTGACTACAAATTGTATATTGTATCATATGGATAAAATAACCTTTTCACAGGATCTGAATGTAGATGTGATTAATATATTAACGTATTTGTGCATATATGTTCAAAATGAGTATGATATTTCACCGGAAATACTCAACTATCTAGTCAATAAACAAGAATTCACAGCATATTGCAAATTTTTGCATCATCAATGTTATGTGGAAATGTTGAATAATGTACAAAATTTTAAAGATAATTTTGCTGTGACCACAAGTGATATAACTCCAGAAGAGTATGAAAAATGTGGCCATTTGATTACTTCACATCAAAATACGTATGTTTCCTATTGCAATTACCACAAATATTTACATCCGCATCCCAATATTCCATTGACCAACAATAAAACTGGACAGGAAATTATTGACCATAAATTCGTTACAAAAACACATAGACAAATCATTAAAGAACGTTATAATACAACAATTCATTCATTATACCAAAATTTTATCAATAGAGTATATTATTTGGTAAACAGGGTGTTTAACTATATGCTCAACATGTCATGCGAACAGCAAATTGTTAAAATATCAGACGATTTACTATCGGATCTTATTACACAAATGAGATCAAACAAAAATATGTTTAAAAGCAAGGTTATTTATGAACATATCACACAATCAAGGTGTGATGAAGCACCAGAGAAATTTTATTATGTCAAGGTTTTCCAAATACTTCATCACAATATTGATAAATAAAATCAGTTAGTTCTATTAAGAAATTTTTTTGTAATAAGTTATTATATAAATGGTCAAATTGAATGATGGCACGCTCATAGCTGACGATCAATATGATTTAATAAATCCGTGCACAGAAAAAATTCCATCATCTTTTAAAAATGTTGATGATTACAGTATATATATCCTTTGGAGCATAAAACAAGTATTCAAAGATAATTTGTTTTTCCACAGGATACCAGAATTATTTAAAGTTTACAGTGATAAACGTTTGCCCTCAGAGAAGCCACTCAATGTGTATTTTAATATTGTTGATCCCCAAGGGGACATTATTTATGATCACACATTGAATAAATCGATCGATCTAGTCTCGTTGGACTCAAAATCAAATATAAGTGTGTTAAAAGCGACATTTATCGAGCAAAATCACACAGATTTAGTAACAGCGATTGATGATGGACATATTACGCCCATTTTGGATCATTTATGCGAATTGGGTTATGACGGTTGCATTATAGAAGCAACACACGATTCACCTTATTTGATCCATTTGTGTCATCCGGATAAACAATTGTCTGTTGGACGACCAACAAAATTAATATGAAGTCAACAATTCAAAACTGATAATGTTTGGAAAAAAGGGTACTGGTATCCTCAACTAATTCAAGGGTGTCATTTTTAAGAAAATAAATCATTTGATCAGGTATTTCTCTTAAAAATAATACAATTCTAGTAAAATTGCTCCAATTACTTAAAATAACAACCGATTTTGATTGTAAAATTTGGTATAAGTCACCAAAAATTTTGTTCCATTGTTCAATAGATATGCGACCACAACTATGTGAGATTGGTCCGGATGTCAGAATCATTGTATTGTTTGTTCCATACATTTTCTGATACACATCACTCATAGCTTGATTATTTGTGTCACCAATTAAAGAGATATATGGTAAATGTTGTATAACCTTCAAGTATTGATAACACTGTTCAAGAGGTGGCTGAGTATTTTTATTCCCCCCGCATAAATATTGATCACCGATGCGAACATAAATAGTCATCATTTTATCATAATTATATCCAGGGTTCCGTATATTTTGTGGGATCAGATTATGATCAATTACATTATTCCAAAAATATTTATATGCTTCATAAGTTAGGTTTTTTATATCTTCTCGGGTTGTTGTTTCGTCAATGATACATTTACCAATATATTGATTGATTGTAATTTTTAGATATTTTTTATGATTCAGATCATAAAACATTTTTGGGCTTTTATAATATTGTGCAAAAGCAAGGGTTCCATCATCCCCATAATAAAGACAATTAACAAATGCTGACTTTTGACGTTTGTAATAGTTATCAGATATGTGTTGCGGAGCAATATATGGACATTTTACATAATGCCAACCAATAGTTAACTTGATTTCTTTTTTTAAATATAATTTCTCTAACTGCTTTTTTAGAATATATGCAGAAATATATCCGACAACACAGTCACCAAATCCTGTACAACATGATTGTATGATTTCTTCTAGCATTTATGTGTTATCTCTGTGCTTTAATTTTATATTAATTTGTTGTGAAACATAAATTAAAAGTCTGATTTACATTGTTATGAATTCAATGTAAACTAGATGGGTATGAATTTATGAGTTATTTTTTGACGAATTTGATACTATCGCCAGTCGAAATGGAATAATAAGGACACTGTGTTATATTATTAAATGAATGTCTATTTTGATTATATAATCTCAGATTATCATTGTATGATGTCCGTTCAATCAAGTTCCAATTCCTCAGAACAACCTTGTTTCCTTGATACCATTTACCAAAATGATGGTATATTTTGACAGTTTTTGTCATATCAACAGACATATCAAAATTCTTGATGCCTGTATCTAACATCCAACTATCAAATTGTGCTCTGGCTACAGCGAATGGTGGCATATTTGCATAATTATCTTTTTTATGTAAAAACATATCAATACCATCAGGTGTTGAATATTTACCTTTAAATGTTTCCATAACAAAATGTCTCCAATTGGGATCATTATAGTCAATTAATGAAAAAGTCGGCACATCAAATCTAACCGCAGTTAAGAGACACGATTTAACATCCGGATACTGTTGATGAAATGCCTCCAATGTATCTGAAAAATCATCCGTTAATAAAATGTCTGCGTTAATATACATTATATAATCGTATCCATCCATGTGGTTATACCCTTCCTTGATAATCTCATTGATGTACACGACACCTTGTGGATTTTTTTTGACAATCGGAATATTTTGAATTTGATGTTCTGCACAAAATTCTGCCACTCCTTGATCATCTCCAAACACAATAATTGTTGGATTGAGTCTTAATTTGGTCCAACTCAGAACAGCATTCGTTTGTTCGATGATAAATGGGTCCATCATCGGTTTCATTGTTGTAACGATCAGTAGTTTCATTATTTGATATATATATATATATTGCATATGTTTTAAGTCATTTTTCCACATACTCAAAAATATTTCCATAATCTTTTTTAACCTCATCTAACACATGTTTGTTGTCATTAATGATAACTTTTTTACCGTGATTGTGTAGAATCTGAGCGATTTTTAACTTGGCTGATTCTTCAATCATGGGGATTTGACTGTTGGCTTTGTAACACACATTCTCAATGGTGTAACTCTCATTATTTTGGCGGAGTAATTCTTCAGCTTGGAATTCATTGTGTAACTCATTCTGCTGATGTGTTGCCATTGGTAACACAGGTTTCAAGCCAATTGAATCAATTAACTTAGAAAGAGCTTTAGTATCTCTGGGGAAACAAGGCCCACCATAAGCATATCCTGGATTAAAATATTTGTTCCCAATGCGACTATCACCCCCAATCGCTTTCGTTACAGTATATTTATTTGCACCTAATGTATCACAAATATCAGAAATTAGATTAGCGTACGCAATTTTAGTTGTAATAAATCCATTAATTGAAATTTTGGTAATTTCAGCATCCAACGGTGCCATACGACACATTCTTGGTTGATTGTGACATATTCTTTTATATAGAGCTTCTATAATGTCCCCGGCCTCTTTGGTTTCTTCACCAATGAGAACAATATCTGGATTGTGATAGCCATGGATGATCTCCCCCTGTGCAATGAACTCAGGATTATAGTTCAATGTACAATTTTCACAATCACTGATCAACAATTTCCCGACTTGTTGGATATATCGTGGCATTACCGTGCAACAAATGATGATATGTTTGTTTTTGACTTTGTAACTGTTAATGCGACACAACAAATTATTTAAAATCGAATGATCATAAAATCTCTCACCACCTCCGTTAGGTGTCGGAACGATAATATAGATGACATCTGAAAAGTCTAAACCTTCCTTCAGAGAGGTTGTTGCCCGAAAATTGACAGCTTTATCCAAATATTCATTTACAAATGATTCATATGAGCGATATGTTTTATTATTGATTGAGTCAACATATTCAGGAAATGTATCGACGCCAACCACATTATAACCAGATTGTTCAAGGCAAAGAGCATTACAGATCCCTAATTTCCCTATTCCTATGACTGTGATGTTGTTCATTTATAGATAATGTGAGGTTATATATACTTATATAGTTTATATAATATTTAATTGCTTTATAAGTATAAATCTACTTGTTATGTATCCACTGAATATATGTGACTAACATCCAAATGACAACAATTTAGGTCATCATGTTTAACAAAATCAATATATTTTTTATTGACAAATGTGTAGTTTCCATCACTGTTGTGTTTATATGACTTTAGATCACCTGTATGTGTATCGTGAATTGGAGAATTATATGGTTCAAAGTTATTTTGTTTCATGTAATTTAAGATTTGTTCAACCGTGTGTCCGCTGTTCGGTTCTTGGCATTGATAAGCACTGCGTTCTTTCGCAGATGTAACTGTTACAAACACAACTTTGTCCGACATATAATGTTTTGCACTATTCAGAATTCTTAGGTCATTTCCTTGAGCATCGATTTTAATGTGTTCGATATATGGTATCTCATTCCAATCAATCAGATCGAGAAATGCTTCTAAACTGATACAAAAGACATCATATGACTCTTTAATTGAAGAAAAAGTTGGATTAGGGACATACAAGCTTGAGCAACCGAGATCTCTTGAGGTGCTGTAAAATTTTTTATAGCACAGATTACTATCATCTAGTGCACAAGGTACCAAGATGAAATTTTTATCAATGCGAGTAGGATCGAGTTTCATATTTTTCGGATCCTTTGGACACCCTAAGCCTTTTTTAATATATGTATGACATTCCGTATTGGGTTCAAAACCAAAGACATATCTATTGGGTAATTTCCGGAGCCATAGTTCGGAATTCGGCGCATTATAAGACAACCCAACGTCAAGTTTTAGTTTAATGTTCTGTGGTAATACCAATCGGTGTTTTTGATAATCATAGATCTGTTGTAAGCCAAGAGTCTGAATGAGCACCAATGGATTAACTGGTTTATATTTTTCAAGATAATCACCCAATTGTTTCATAAAGATAGTTTGATCAAAATGCCCATTTACATCAGTATAGATGGTACCTGTTCTCGTTTTCTGATAGAAAGATTCTCGTTGTAAAAGAATACCATTCGAATAAAAGTGAGCCACGTAACTAAATGAACTGTTTGACATGATCAAGATATCAGCGGTCATTAATAGTGACAGTGATAAAATGGCGAACTCATCCAAATGAAACACAATTTTCGAATAAGGATTTGTTAGTTTTAATTCACTGAATCTTCGAAAATCTTCAATCTTTCCCTGCGAATAAATATGATATTCAATCGCGCGAATGGGAATTAGGTGATCCAATTGTTTAATTAATGTTTCATAATATGTTGCTTTATTATTGTCTGGTGTATACAATTCTCTGCAAGCTGACGGATCACAATCAGTCTGAGTATATCTTCTTATATGTAAAGCAACATTAAGACAATTTTTCTGATAAGTATACTCTTTCCGGTACTGGATCCTATTTTTCAATTCTGGCATTGTCATGTTCAATTGGTTGATGTTTTTATTTGCATATGTCATCAATAAGGATCCACCCAGATAGATGAGATAATTTTTGGGAGTATTACTATTTTGTTTGATGAATTGAATGAGATTATTATAATCATCTATACGAAGAATGTCACACTTTGGATGTATATTGGGAAAATTAAAAAAAGAGTCCCATTGTTTCTGCCAATCTCCTTGGGTAATTTGGTAATATTGATAATGTGTGAGATTTTTAAACCCCTCAAAATAATAATTAACACCCAATATTAGTGATAATAAGTAACATTGGATTTGATATTGTGACATTGCACCAATTCCCTCAGTATTTCTACCGTCAGATATAATCCCCAAATATATATTCGATTTGTTTTCGATTGTCGTCATTGATGTATATATATAGACATTGTTGATGTTTATATATACCTTGCCAAAATAGACAGATAGAAATTCAGTCATCAACTGTTTATTTGTGTCGGTTTTGTTTATCAACCCATTCATATGTTACCTTTAATCCCTCAATCAAGGGTTTAGTCGGACACCATCCCAATTTTTCCTTGATTAGTTTGTTGTGAGAATTACGCCCGCGAACTCCTAGTGGACCTTCAATATGTTTAATATTAACCTTTTTATTGGCAATATTTCCAATATATTCTACAAGAGTATTAATTGAAACCATTTCTTCTGATCCGATATTGACAGGTCCTGTGAAGTCACTAGCCATTAGTTTCAAAATACCATCAATACACTCATCAATGTACAAAAATGATCTAGTTTGTTTACCATCACCGAAAATTTCAATCGTGCCAGATTCGTCAATACCGGATATCTTCCGAGCTATCGCGGCTGGAGCCTTTTCTCGTCCACCAGTCCATGTACCATATGGACCAAAAACATTGTGGAACCGTGCAACTCTCACGGTTAATCCAAAATTGCGCATATGTGCGAAATATAAACGTTCACTGAATAATTTTTCCCAACCATATTCAGAATCAGGATTTGCTGGATATGCACTGTTCTCTTCACACACAGGATGATCAGGATCAAGTTGGTTATAGAGTGGATATATGCAAGCAGATGATGAATAGAAGATTTTTTTGACTCTATATTTGACACAACATTTCAGAACATTGATGTTAATTCCGGCCGAATTGGTCATAACATTGGAGTCATTTTCACCAGTAAATATGTATTGTGCCCCGCCCATATCAGCTGCCAGTTGATAGACTTCATCGAAAACCAGTGTGCGATTAAACACCTTGTCACATTGAACTGGATCAGATAAATCTGCAATCATAAATTCATCTGCAGGACAATTACCGAATTCATGGTATTTAATGTCTGCCCCACATATCCAATGCCCTAATTTTTTAAGCCTTGTCACTAAATGCCCTCCGATAAACCCTCCTGCACCCAATACCAAACAATTTTTGCCGTTCATTATAAATGGAACATATAAATTTTTTTCTATAAATTTAACTCAAAATTAGTAAATTATCCTCATATGGATTACATAAAATAATATTATATATATATATACATATACATATACATATATATAGGCATCAAATGACTACGTTTTCGCAAGTTGATATTGACCGAGTCAGGGCTTTCTGGAATAATAGGCCTTGTAATATCAAACACAGTAACAAGGAAGTCGGAACCAAAGACTATTTTGACGAAGTTGAGTATAAAAAATATAAAGTTGAACCACATTTACCACAATTTGCTGATTTTCACAAATATAATGGGAAAAAAGTATTGGAAATTGGGTGTGGTATTGGAACTGATAGTATTAATTTTGTTAGAGCGGGAGCTGATTTAACCATTGTAGAATTGTCATCAAATAGTTTAGATGTATGTAAAAAAAGATTTGAAGTGTACGGTTTATCTGCTCATTTCTATGAGGGTAATGTAGAACACTTGTCAACATTTTTACCAGTAGATCAGTATGATCTCATTTATTCTTGGGGTGTTATTCATCACACACCACATCCAGAAAAAGCTGTATCAGAATTGACAAAATATTTGAAAATCGGTGGTGAGTTGAAGTTGATGGTTTATTCAAAATTTTCTTACAAATTGTTTTGGATCATGAAAGAGACAGATCATTGGGATTTTGGACAATTAAATGAATTACTATCGACATACTCAGAAGCGCAAACTGGGTGTCCAGTGACCTATTCATATACATTTGATGAATTGAGTGATTTATTGAAAGGTTATGAGATTAAGAAGATATATAAAGACCATATATTTCCATATAAGATTGAGAAGTATGTCAAACATGAATATGAATTAGAAGATTGTTTTAAATATATAGATCCTATTGAATTTAAGAAAATGGAAAAAGAACTCGGATGGCATACCATGGTTATTGCGGTTAAACCCTATTGAGTTATCATTCAAACAACATAATATAACATCTGTATCTATATAAGATTATAGAATCTTATATAGTCCCAGATAAACTCCAATATTAAAGAATAATTGTATTCTATAATATTTTGAACTGAATAGTTTATTGATATTAACACACCAAATAATTTTGTCAACTATATATATAATATTTATACCGACATGAATCGGAAAATTGGTATAGTCGGCCCAGAAATGTTTGATGAAAAATTTTATCGCCATGCTTACATGGATGCGGAACATTTTAAGGGAAATGTATATTGCCACTACGTAAAAATCGGTGGCCCCCAGAACCGTTTACCGAGTAGAGAAATTTTTAGACAAGTTTATCCTTTATTTAATCTGAAAATCTATAGAGGACTTTCACAAGATTTAAAATTTGAATATAAAGAACAATATTACAGTCATTTCCACCACTGTGGTTTCGATCAAAATAAGTATTTTGGTTTTAGAAATAAGATGTTTGTGAACAGAGGAAGATTATGTGTTACCACTGGTAAAATATATTCAAGTAGAACATCCCCCATGTGCTGTCCCCGTACCGGACCGGTTTTTCCAAACCCACCATGTTGTCAATCACATGCGAGTCGTTGTTGCCATTCTCCACACAAGCACAAACATAAACATCATAAACATGACCACCATGACCACCATGACCATGACCATGACCACAAGGATAAACACATTGAAAAATCTGTTGTCAGATATAAACCAATTATTCGGAAATCGGTTGTGCGCAACTTATCTGCAAATAAAAATTCCGTTACTGAATTCAAAGCAGCAAATCCCCAAATACCACCGGCTGCTCCTAAATTGGATGAAATTGGTACATTAACTGATATTGTCACCAGAACAAATGAAGCTATTTCAATCATTGCTCGTATCAAAAAAGAACGTGAAACAGCCGTCAAAGTAATTGATGGTGCTGAAAATGCGATTAAAACTATTTATAGTACCATCGACAATGATTCATCAATTATGCCACGTAAGTCAGCCAAAAAATCAGTATATAAAATGGGTGAATCCACTCCTGACCAGAATACAGTTTATGAAAACATAATAATCCCACCTCCCAAATCGAAGAGGATTGATTTGCCAAAAATCAGTTCATTGAATATATCACAATCGACAAACAATACCCTCGCAGGAAAAAGAAAATCCCAGACATCAGTTACCGTTAAATCACCTCATATTGAACCAAAAGATACAGTATTACCTAAAAATTCTGAGACTCCTACAGATATATCAATTTCTTTAAAAGAAAACTCTAAATCTCCCAAAGAGGTCAATGAATCTCCCGAAGGGGCCAATGAATCTCCCAAAGAGGTCAATGAATCTCCCAAAGAGGTCAATGAATCTCCCAAAGGGGCCAATGAATCTCCAGAAGTGAATACAGACACAAAGAATGGGCTACCAAAAATGTCTATGGTGCCACAAAATACCGTGGTCAAACGCACAATGGGTGATTCCCCTAGTTCGTTGGTATGGAGTGATATTAATCTACTCCCATATGCCAGAAGTACAAATGGTAATTTTACTTATCGTGAATTTGTTAAATTCAATTATTCAGAAGATGGATCCATTATTATCCAACAATTGGCTTTACCTGTCAATGAAGGGATTGAATTTACTGCGGAATTGCCACGCAATTGGAAAAATAACACGATGATTGTACCTCATTTACATTGGACACCCACCACAGATATGTATGGAATGACAGAGAGTATTAATTTAACATGGATGATCAAATCAGTTGGTACTGCTTTCGAGGATTCTGATAAGAGCACAAAGAATACTTTCAATCAACTAATCAAAATTGGACCCGAAAAGAACAAAGTCCATGTTCAAACCAATTTTGTGGCAGGCACACCAGTCGATTTAGTGGGACATAACCACATCATTGTGGGTCATCTGAGACGTCTAACTGGCAATTCATCATACACCGACGATATTTTCATAGTAGGACTGGATTTAAGCATCATTGTTGATGCTAATCACACGGATACATAAATATAACTCCTGGTCAATAACAAAATATTTAATCTATTATGGGATAGATACATAATAGATCAATATAATCTATGGTCATTTACAGAAATTCACGTCGTAAATCGACTTCCCCTACCACAATCGATTCATAATTTTTAGAGAGACCATAACTTGTCCCATCATAAACATGTGTTATCATACTAATAGTACTTAACCTATTTGATCTAGAATATGGAATAAGGTTCTTTATTTCTGAGATGTATGCAATATTTGTTGACAAAATTAAATCACCAATGGTCATTATAATTGCATATTTCATCAAAAAATAATCATAGAATTCATAACTAACCATTAATTGATCCATCCTACTCTGATCATAAACAAGAGGAAACACAAGGTCTATCACAGTGTGTCTTCTCCTGCGACTGTTTTTTTGTCTAAGTTTGTATATTCGTAGACAATTAGCGTCTAAATTTTCCAATTCATGTGTCAGTTTTAGGTTGAGTTGTTTTAGACAGTCATTATTTTGACCAAAATATGCATAAATTTCCGCAATTATGTTGATAATTCTTGCGGGATCTTTGAGTTTATCTTTTTCGATTAAGGCTTTTAATTTTTCTGATTGTATCAATATTGGTATTAAACAAATATCCTCATGACAATTCGGAACATTTTGATTTAATAATGACAAAAATTCAAGACTCAGCTCATAATATTCTTTGATGAATTCCACTGATGTTATCCTTAGATACTCCCCTATAGCCTTATTGACACATTTAATACCTAAATCAACAAAGTCATCATCTTCACGCGAATTATAAATAAAATAATTATTTCGATAAACAGGGTGCTCAATATCATAATCTGTCCCAACAAAGTATTCATTTTTATACAAGGGTAACAAATATTTCATTGGATAAAAACATATTGTGTCATTAAAATCACTATAGATACCACCATATAAAACCAATAAAACGACCCTCAGCATATCAACTCTGAAAATACGATTAATTTTATAGTTGTTCTGTGTAACTGTTTCAATTGTTGTGGTTACTGTTGTGTGTGTTGCCGTCGTAACGGTTTTTTTAATTGCATTAGTTATTGGTGGCGGAATATCATAGATGCGCCGCATTGTACACTCAGCACATCCATCGAGTAATGCACCATATTTTTGGCAAAAATCATTAATAGATAACATAATGTCATCTTGATATTTAACAGAAATCTTACCACTCGTAAAATATTCACGATTTTGTGCATTTAAACCTGATATAAAATCATCCAAATCATTTTGATCAAGTAAATTAGTCCACAAACAGAATTTGAATGTTGGATTTAATTCAATCCACGATTTGGCTCGAGACATAATCTTATCAGGTAAATAGGAATCTTTTTCTCTAAACCAAATCCAATGAATTGTTTGATCAGATTCACTCAAATTATGTGAAAGGTTTTCCATGTCATCAAAAGTAGCCATTGTTGTTTGTTTCCTGACAATAGCACCATATAAATTATAGATAGTTGATAAATAATCTTTGTATTGATCGCGTGTTGAATTGTTTTCTAAAATAATGATAACAGGTTTGTAATTGTACGAACCCATATAATATTTTTTGGTGGAATTTTCCCGTGTTTTATCAGTTAAATCATATATTATTGCTTTATCCATCATCATTTCTGCCTCGATATGGCTCACTTCTTTAATATCAAAAATGACTAACTGTTGAAATGTTTTCATTAACTGTTGTCTAAGATAACGATAATCCATCTGAACTGATATACATACATAGACAATTAGTTCTTAAATTAATTTATTGACATTGATTTATAATTAGCACGGAGATTTGTTTCTTAATATCCGCTGGTAATTTTTTGGGTAAAACTATGTTATAATATACATATAAATCACCATATGATTTATCTTGATAGATAGGTAACCCTGATCCCTTATAGATGACTGGCTCGCTCGTTGACACAATTTGTCCTGGTGGTGTAGTTAGTCGGATCATATTGCCATCAATATACATGATCTCACGGGAAACACCATTTAATGCTTCAATTAATGAAATATTTTGGTGATATTTTAAATCATTACCATCAATTTCAAATGTTGAGTGATTGTTTACTGATAATTGTATAATTAAGTCACCTGTCGTTTTATTTGGTTCTTCATTACCTAAATTTTCGAAATTAATCTTAAATTTATCATTCATTCCTGGTTTAATACATACTTCAATTGTGTTTTCACGGCGAATGACTTTATTTCCCTGACATTGTGTACACTGTTCCTGATAGGATCCTTTGCCATGACATATATCACAATTATGTGACGGTCTGTGTCTGCACTGGTGACACATCATTTGTTGCGGCTTGACACCTTTGCCATAACAGATTTGACAAATCAAATCTCGATTATATGTAACCTGTTTAATACATCCATTATAGATATCTTTAGCATCAACATTCAAGTTATGAATTAATGGTGTAACAGTGGTATCATTTGTTGAAGTATCACCAAAAAATTGGTCAAACAAATTATTGAATAATGTGTTGTTTGTCGGTACTTTGAATGATTGTTCATAAATGCTAGTCTTATCTCCTGTGCGAGATCGATGTCGATCATTCATTTCTACACCATCAATTCCCTGTAAATCATAAATTCTCCGTTTTGTATCATCAGTTAAAATGGTATATGCATGACAAATTTCTTTAAATTTGTCATGATCTCCAGTTGATTTATCGGGGTGATAAATTTTGGCTAAATGTCTGTAGGCTGTAGTAATTTCACTGGTTGATGCTTGTCGTGAAACACCCAGAATGTTGTATAAGTCTGTCATACAGAATATTTGTTCAATAAATATATTATGTTAATATTGTCATCAATTTTTACATACATCAATCAGAGATGATATTGTATTTCATGATCATACAAAGAAAATCTAAATTGCGCATGTGATTTATTACTGCTCATACTCACGTTTCATTTTCTCCAAAATATAATAATCCTTCCAAGTAGACATTCCTGGCAATAGTTGATCATACACATACAAATCGAGCCCATTATCTAACGGAATAATACATCTTGAACTTGGCAACTGATTTGGCGATGTGTAGTTTCCAGAATAAATCAGGATTTCCCTTAGGGAGACATGATTGTAATATTTTCAGCAGTTACTCCATAAACTTCCTCGAATTTAAATGACATTTGCCGATATTATTGTATAATTATATGATAATATCGATTATGTAAATACAAATTAATTTTTGTTCACAAGTAGATGTGATTGTCATTAATTAAAACCTAAGTCAACTGTTCTAACTAAGATATAATTTGCTCCACCCCAAACAGCAACTCTTAATGGTCGAGGAACAGTCGTAGTAATTGATGAGAATGAGTGTTGAACAATTGTGGGATTATTAATATCAGTTGAAGAACCGGTGTTAGCCAATTGTACAGTGGTAATGACCGTTGGAGTACTGTCCATAGCTACAATACCGAAATTAACTGTGTCTGGAGAACCATTGAAAGCATAAATTATGGCTATATATGTAAAATTAATTATCCAAAAAGTAATTTACTCCCTCGAGAATCATTTGTTATTTTAATTGATTGATACGATATATGATCAATGTTCATAGTTCAGCAATCATTCCATAAATTTCCTCAAATTTAGAGGGTGTCCAGAAATACAACATTGGTAAAAATTCAAAAGTGATTTACTATTCTTTCCAGTAACTCATTTTTGAGTCATATCAATCAATGTAGTATCTGATTATTTTAGAGGGTGTCCAGAAATACGATCTTCGTTAAAAAGATTAAAATAATTTGTATTTTATATTCTTGCTTAAAATCAGATTCAATGTTTGATTTTAAGAGATTAT
>Ga0209450_10000325_pt1 | contig 25487 bp, 31 predicted proteins | sample FrelakmetLWP11LW_FD_187149 | JGI IMG/M metagenome (GOLD analysis project Ga0209450, IMG submission 187149) | Freshwater lake sediment microbial communities from the University of Notre Dame, USA, for methane emissions studies - LWP11 LW (SPAdes)... | ecosystem: Environmental > Aquatic >...
TGTGCTCATTAATTTTGAACATTAATAAATTATATATCATCATTACTGAAGCATTACCTAATTATGATACTTCCCGTGAATATGTTAAGAAGGTGTCCAGAAATACAACATTGGTAAAAATTCAAAAATGATTTACTATTCTTTCCAGTAAATCATTTTTGAGTCATATCTATCAATGTAGTATCTGATTATTTTAAAAATAAATATTTTATTATGATCCGTAGGTATTTATATATTTTCTATAAACTTGAAACACACAGAGTGACACCACATGAGATAATCTGTGGATGTTTACTTATGGACGAACAATTGATAACCTGTGATACATAGTAATGCTAAATACAAATATGTCCGATATGAATCAACGGTCTATGTGTATTTGATCATCAGTCCTCTAATATTAACATTCAATCACTCAATTCGATTACGATATTGATTGAGCATAGTCATTTCTTCGATTGGTCGGTGATGACTCATCTTTGAGGGAGATCTTGTTCTTTTTGGTTTTGAAATGAGATGTATCTTATGTTTGTGCTCTATCTGGTCAATAGATCTGCGGCCTGCAGATCCCGAATCAGCCAAACAATTCAAACCAGTCAGATCTGTCATGGATACATCAATGGTCTCTGGTCAGATTTGAGCATCATGAATGTTAGCACCAACCACATGTACTGCCTGCGTGACTAATTTTGGTCACGGATCAAAGACACTTTGAGTCCTTTTCTTCCTCGATCAGTTGGGTTTCTTCCTAACCCTTGTGATCCGTCCATGGATTTCACACTGAATGTATCAGTAATTACGAAATCATTCTTACCTAAGGTAGTATTTTCAACAATCAATTCTCTATACAGTTGTTCTAGTATTTGGTATTTAGCAATCAAATTAAAATAATAATAATAATATGTGCTTTTTGCAATCCCGAACTGGTCTTTAATGTAGGACATCTTCAGACCATTATCAGCCATAAAAAACATACCATTGAGGACTTGCTTCAAATCTATGGTTTTCCTACCACATGTTGCTTTTTTGTGCTGTTCAATCACATCCGAAATCCGTTGAATGAAGGTAGATTTTAAATGATCAAACGTATTCTTATAGAATTTGGTTGAGGATAATTTTGAGAAACTATCGAATAATCTCTTAAAATCAAACATTGAATCTGATTTTAAGCAGGAATATAAAATACAAATTATTTTAATTTTTTTAACGAAGATCGTATTTCTGGGCACCCTCTAAAATAATCAGATACTATATTGATAGATATGACTCAAAAATGATTTACTGGAAAGAATAGTAAATCACTTTTGAATTTTTTACCAATGTTGTATTTCTGGACACCATCTTAGTAGCAATCTGACTCAAGTTATAACTTTGTTCCGGTCCACATTGTGAGTCCAACCTTTTTAAATTTGAAAATGTCCTAATCCTATATTGAGTCATATAAATGATCTGAAGTAATAATTATGGGTTCGTCTCCAAATTATTCAAAATAATTTACTTTGGACCGGAACAAAGTTTGAATGATACCATTTTCAAAAATTAGTAAGATTGATAATTTTTGTAAAATCACTTCAAGGGAAAGTCATATTTCGCAAAAATGAAATTAGAAATTCAACATTTCTAAATGTGATTTGTATTTTTAGGATCAAAACTGAGAGATAAATTTTCGTGAAATTTAGAAATTAGCTTTGTATTTTTGGATCAAAACTGAAAGACAAATTTTTGTGAAATTCAAAAATTGAAAAATTTTTGAATTTCACAAAAATTTAAATTTTTAAAATTTTACTAGAAATTTTAGAAAAACGCTGATTAAACACACATTTGATAATTTCATATTTGACCCAGTCGATGGTGTGGAATTATCTCAAAATTTTGAACTTTTGGTTATGATTTTCAGAAAAGTAAATTTCTGGCTGGTGATAGTGTTTTACTTTGATTTTTTGAATCATAAACTATATTCAAATGTGCAACTTAATCATAGGCGATTATTCTGGTCATCACAATTATTCGAAATTCAAAATCATTATGATCTCTCTGAAATCATAATGATTTTGAATTTTGAAAATTGTTAAATAATATTATATCATTCCCGATTGGGCTGGAGACGCAAAATTTTTCACTAACCTTAATTTAGAACAGTTCTGATTTTATCCTGATTCATAATTCAATGATTTTAATAAACTATGATTTGATGTGAATCATATTTCCTAAATTAAATAATGAATTACTAATTTAGTCAGAAAAGACCCCATTTTTACGGATTTTAGACATACGCGTGATCAGACGAATTCCATATGTCTTTTTGAGATAACATAAAAATTGTTAAAATTTTTGACTAACAATTGTTAAATTATGGATTTTTGGGCTTAATTTAACAATTTTGATGATTTATGGAATGATTAAGACAATTTTTAACAGGTAATCAGGAACAGAAAACACCTGTAATATTATATAAAACTTTTATCAAATATTGACGTCTTGTGAGATGTAAGTTCAATAAACTTATAAAATTTCCTGAATCACAGATTCAGGAAGGAAAAATCTGTTATGAATATAAAGATAACTGTATACAATATATATACATTTTATATGGATAAAAAAGCATTCTGCCAGATGTGTCAAAAAAGGTTCACGCGCTCATATACTTTAAAAATACATATGGAAACCATCCACGATCCACAACGATCAAATAATATGAGAGAAAAATATGATACCCTGTCCTGTTTGTCATAAATTGTTTACTCGATCAGATAATATGAAGAAACATGTCGAAACAATTCACAACAATGATCAATGTTCATCAACTAATAATACTTATCACACACTAATTTCAAAAATTAGTGAATTACAATCTAAAATAGAAAATAATGAGAAAAAACAAGCAGAACGTGATGAAAAACTCAAATCAGTAAAGAACTGAATGTCAAATCACACGCCAGTATCACGAACAATTTAAATATAATTTGTGTCACGAATCACGATAATTACTTGGATATGTTGACTGATCGGCTGGGTAATTTTGAAATGGCGATCGATTATGTCGAAGATTGTGCCTTGTCAGATATCATTGGTGATTGTAAATTAATTGAAAAATCTATACCAACCAAAAAGATGAAACGAGTTTCGTATTTGATCGAAGACAAACCCAAGTTACATATCGCGGTGAACATAATCAACCTATCACTGAACATAAAGAACTATTTGGGCGTAAACTGGCCAATAATCTGCAAAATAGTTATTTGAAAGGGATTAATCATCTCATCCAGCGTAATTTGGATCAACATTTAGATCCAAACAAGTTTTTAGACGAATATGATCTGATCACATGGAATCGTCATATTTATGATTTATCTGATTTGATTTACCAACGCAAAATGATCAATCATTTGAAAAATGCCATCAGCATCCACAGTTATCTGAGTATATTGAACCACCATCATCTGCGCAAACTGTTGACACAACTGTGTCAATCCCACCACTATCTAAGTCATTCAAACTTTGTTCCGGTCCAAAGTAAATTTACTTTGGACCGGAACAAAGTTTGAAAAATACAAATTTCTTGCACTGACTCATATATTATTCACTACATTGATTCTTCTTCTGATGACGAGAACAATTTGAGCAACAGATGCCACATTGTTTGTTGGGACACTGTGTGGCTGCATAACGACCACACGAACAAATAAGTCCAGATTGTTCTGTTTGTGGATGAGATAATGTGTCTTCACATGTTTCCTTTCGTTCTTTTGCTTTGGTCATTATCTCTGATTGTCTCTCTTTCAGCACGCAACTCCATGTGACCCTTCTCAATGAGCGGGCGAACCATTGGCGAACATTGGTTTAAATCAAACGTCGGATGACGTTGTAGATAAACACGTACCGCGGTTAACTTTAGTCGTTCAATATCTATATACACATCACTATCTTCATCACTGTCATATCGATCATAATAGAAATGCCTGCGACTGAACTCATTTCTCACACGTGAACCATAATCAGTGTTCGCATACAAAAATTGCATCTCTGCCACCGTTTGGCCACTTTTTCGATTGTTGTGATTTTACCAGCAGTCATAGTTGACACAGCTTCTAAACCACGCTTAATATATGCCTCACAAATTTTAGAATCATCTCGAAGTGGCAACCCATGTTGTTCCATCAATTGATGGCGACGAAACATGATTTTGTCTCAATTGAACAGCATAATTGACCAACTGTTCCACCCATTGCCGATCAGACTCATTCGTAATGATTGGTTTAAAATCATGATATTGATTTAATACTGCAGAACGACCCATATTTTGATAGATTGTTAATATCAAATGATCCGATACTAACACGTTCTTATTGGTACATATTTGAACAACATCTTCGCTCTGGTGTCTATGTTCAACTTCACGCTGAATATAGCGTTCACATTCATCATATCTTTACCACTTTTAATATATGTGGCAAATACTGGATCAGTTACCTGTAATTGTGACTGAGACTCAGTTAACAAATCCAAGATCTGATTCCTTCTGTTTTCAATTTGTTGCAGTTTATGTTGTTGTCTATTGTGACGGCGATTTTCGCGTTCCATTTTAAGATCTTCTAGGCTAACCATTAGTTGATCAACACCACAATTATGTTTACAACATAAATATTCGTACACATCATACATTTTGATCAAAATCATGGGTGATACACGTCGATAGTGCGGATTACATACTTCATACGTCACCAATTGATCGATTTCCTTATCTGTGAGACAATATTGTTGATTTACATATAAATTTATAGCTCGGTAATTCTTGACATTGTGAACATAATCGTAGTCCTAATAACCTCACAATAGTTCCCTCACGTTCCAAACAGATTTCACACCATTTAGGATGTAAGCGCCTTATCTGTTGGATATATGATACTTTATTACATAGGGTCTTGTGTGGATAACAATGTCCCAAATTGATTACATCCGATGGAATTAGGTAAAAATAATTTCATTTAGTAAATAGGTATCGAGTAAATCAAAAACACACCAATGTGCTTGCACGTGTGAATGTTTTGTCCACAAGACGATTTTGTGGACACAGATTTCGGTTGTTTTAATCTTAATATAATTTTGGGGCATAGTTATATGAGAATATAACCACTATCGGTTCATTTTTGTTAAAATTGACACATCATATAATTTTTATTGCTGAACATGTTCGAAGTTATCCGATTGGATAATTGGTCACGAAAATTCACATGACAATATATAAATATTTATATCACATAATATATAAATGTCACAAGATATTCCCTATGATGATCAAGCTTGGCAAAAATATGTGAGTGTCCAAGAATTATCAAATGATTATCACTTCTTGGGATGGTCTGGTACCGGAGGAAGTTGGAGACAAAGAAATTTGGATACGATTGTACAGTATATCACTCTCCTATATGATTTATTAAAAGAACCAGTTACTGTATTAGATGTGGCTTGTTTTACGGGAGAATACTGTGGTAAATTGTTAGAAATAAAAAATATACAACATAAATTCAAATATGTTGGGTGCGATGTAACTAAGAATTATATCGATTATGCAACAAACAAATATAAAAATCATGATCATGTCGGTTTTATGACATGTAATGCAAAAAATTTGCCATTTAATGATAATTCATTTGACATTGTATTTAATTCTGGAATGTTGATTCATATGGATGATGTTGAACCTTGCATAAAAGAATTTGCAAGAGTGTCAAAAAATATGATACTAATAGAGACAACAATAGATAACACCCAGGCCACGTACAGAGCTCATAGATTTACAACAGATCTATTTTTGTCTTATACATATAAATCACAATATATTGAAAATATTATCAAAAAATTTATGTTAGTTGTTGACATAAATATTGCACCATATGTGGCAGGGAATTCCTATTTATTTATCAATAAAAAACACAGCATTTAGCACTAATGATGTATAAAGTTATCATAATATGATAATCTATACACCTATATGGATAAAATAGATCTGCTACAATTTGGTAAAACACAATTACCAAACAATATATCGCAACAATTTAAGACATTTTTAATACCTCAAAATCTATCTGGTAAAACAGTGTATAATTTTGGTTACAATATAGATCTATTATTAGAATGTGTGCGGAGGGGTGCAACACATGTTATCAGTTTAGAATGTGACATAGAAAATATCAATCTATTAAATCACTTGACAGAATACTCGCAAATCAATCATAAATTATTATTTGACCAAATGAACAATGTTGACCAAATCTTATCTACATATGGTTATCCTGATCTCGCGTTCTGGTATGAATCGGATACGTATGTACAGAAAGAGAAAATCTACCAATTAATTGGTAAAGTTACGAAAAATACCTGTTATTGTGAGATTAATTTACAACATGATGATGAAAATTTTAAAAAACTCATGACTCAGTATGGATTTGAACTAATAATCAATATAGGTCAGTCAAAAAAGAATCCCACAAAACAGTTATATATCCTGATAAAAAATCCTGTCAAATTAAAGGGGTTAAATGATATTATATTGGAAATCAATGGGAAATTATTACTCGTTAATGGTATCTTTTATCGCTTAAATGATTATGTGGTTAGTTTATACCCGAGAGAAGTTCATCATCATTTAAAACAAATATATGACAAAATAAAAGATATTAAATATGTCCAGCAAATGATATTTTATGATCAATATATGATCACTCCTGTGTATGACAACCAATTGTCACAATATTACGCTACTGATGAGGAAAAAAAAATCATTAAATCCCAGCTAATTGACTTCATCAGACAATTAAACAAGAAAAGTATTGCACATAGGGATTTACATATTGGAAATGTCTATTTTCATCAAGGGACTCTAAGAATAACAAACTGGATAGTTGCCTGTGAAGATCAATGCGACATCAATTACTGTTATGATTTGACAGGATATGGAGAGATTGGTTATTATTATTCCATACCATATATGGATCCTGTCAGAACATATGAATGTGTATTAAGGGATAATAACTCATTCAAATCATTTTTGGGCAATACTCTAAAAATCGATGATTTTGTCGATATCAAATTTCAATTGTATTGTGCGCATCATCTACAAATGACATTTGGCCATTATATCCGAAATGAAAAATGTAACAATTTGGGTAGATGTTCATTTGTACCACTACATGATGTCACAAAACCATGTGTGTTCTATGGCTTGTCCAAACCACAAGATTTAGAAGTGTTTAAATCAATTCAAAATTATAAAATTATCATATGGACTGGTGGAGACATAGATATCAATCAATCTTCCAATGAAGAACGACAACAAATTTTGTCGAATATATCTACCATTTCAAAATGTCCTAATGTGTACCACATTGCCATTTCGAAATACATTTCAGATGATTTAAAATCACTTGATATACCACATAAACTTGTCCCAATAATGAGCATAAATTTGGATGAATTTAAACCAATTCCCAAAGGAAATGCAATTTATGTTTACATTGGTACCGGAGACGATTATTATGGTTATAGTTTATATATTGATGTGTATAAAAAACTCAGAGACCATTACCGTTTCATTTTCGCAACGAATCCTATCTATGATGCCGTCCACCCCAAAGAAATACCAGATATAATCTACAGTAAAAAACAGGATATGTGTCAAATCTATTCCCAATGTTTTATTGCACTCAAATTGACACAACATGAAGGTCTATCTGCAACAACACAAGAATTGGGTTGTATGGGGATAAAGACCGTCACCAATTTAGATACGCCAAGTACAATACCCTATAAGAATGTAGATGATATTATTAGAAACATAGAAGAAGAATATAAATCAGTTGGTACTGTGGATTATGAATTATCAAACAAAGTCAAAAATTATTTGTGTGTGGGTGATTCATGGTTGTTTCCTGAATTTTACAAAAGTTAAATTGTATTCAATTCTAATTTGAGTATGAATTCAAAATAAATCACATACATCATCTCAAATATTTAATCGACGCACCATATTAAGAAAATTGGCTTGGTTGTGGTTACTTGAAGTCAATCATAAGACTTTACTGATTAACAGCTCATGTAGTGTTTATAATAAAAATTGATTGATCTCACTTTTTATTTGAATGATCTTGACAAATCATCAAGACCTTTCAAATGGAGGATGGAAAAATAACATTTCACCACAGCGACACTGACTCAGATATTTGTGACATAAGACCAAAATATTCGAAAGATACGACATTCACTAAATTTTGTCAACTCCTTTCACAAAAAGGATTTAAACTAAATAAGAGTGATAAACTACATATTTATCACTGCCTCAAACAATATTACCCAGAAATTGAATCTGATGATCCGATAGAGACATTATCTGAACATGATAATTCAGACTCACAAGATATTGCTTGTTTTGGTTCAGATAAAAGTCCAAGTAAAACTGCTGAGTTAAAAGAGCTTGTAAAGTCCCTTCGTGAAGGGTCTGGATTTCACAAGAAAAAGTGTGAAAAAGAAGAAAATATACTGACAAAATGTGTGTATTGTAAGTATTATTTGACTGCACAAACATATGGTCCACTCCTTCAAGAATACCTGAAAAAAATTTATGACATTGATAACCCTATTGACCATTTATCTGGAGATGGCACGAAAAATGGGAAAAATATTGAAATAAAAGTATCTCTCGGCGACGCAAAGGGACAATTAAACATTGTACAGATTCGCCCCGACCATCAGATAGATTATTATATGATACTGTTGTACAATATGTTTGAGGAAGAATATGGTCGAGTATACTTACTAATACTTCCATCACAAGAGTTGTACGATTTAGTACCAACATATGGTGGATACGCACATGGAACATCAACAAAAAATGGCACAATTACACAAGACAATATGGTTGGACACGGTTATGAATACGCTTTAAGACCTAATCCAACAAGAAAAAACACCAAACCGTTCAAATTATGGAACATACTAACCTCAAAGTGGAATAGATTGGGGTATAATATGGACGATATCATCTGTTAAGCGAACCGTAATTTATATAAGTAGATGACTTCTTGTTGTCCTATACTGTCCTGCCTAACAGTATCTCTGGACATACTGTAGTCCAATGATTTAAAATTATTTATCAGTTGTTCTTTGTCAATATTTGATTTAATCCAGTGCCAACTTTTCGGTCTCAATGTTTCTAAATTGTTACACACAATTTCACCACAATTGGATCCGTATGCTTTCATTGCAAAATCAGCTCCTTGCGGAGGAGTTGGTTGTCGATGTTCGTCAAGCGGTCCCAACTTCAAAAAATTAAAATCTATGTGTGATTTATCATAGATTACTTTTGCACGTTTATCTTCTTTGTGAACCCATATTTGGAAACAACACTTGGCCGTCATTGGCGGACTAAAACAACAAGGTTTCAGAGGTAAATCTTCTGTGTGTAATAAATGAAAATGTAAATTGAGTTTATTTTGAACACTTACCCTTTTGAAGGTTCTTGGCAAAATGAATGCAATGACCTCACAAAATTCAGCAGATTTGTTGAAAAATTTAATAGCATCTGACCCAATTTTACCGAAAGGTGGATTCCCGACAACAAGATATTTACAATTTTTCTCAGGTGTAAAATCATAATAATTCATGTTTTCAACACCATCACATTTCGGATCTATATCAATACCCCTTCTTTTATCAAGTGGTATGAGTTTAAAAAAAGACCCCGTTCCTGCGCTTGGTTCAAAAATATGATCAAATTGTGACATATCCACATATTTTTTCAGAGTCATCATACATTGCTGCGCAATATTTTCCTTCGTGTAAAATTGACTGCGATTAGATAATGTGTCATCATTGTTATCATTGTCATCACCGACAACATTTTGTCTTTTAATTGTGATGACTATCTTGGGTTTTTTCACTTCAGTCATATCAATAATACTTATTTTTACAAACAAAAACACATATTATTCAATTTTTTAAAATTTAGTTTTGTGTTCAATATCAATTATATACCCATGTAATTTTTATGATTATTTTACTTTGAACATTCAAAGTAAAATTATTTTAACCAGTCTCTGAGCTAAGGCATATTAGGAAGTGTAAGATTTCATTTATAATTAAAAACTGAAACTTGAATTTCTGGACACTCTCTAAGTTACCTGAAATGCTCAATTATATTCTTGACTGTAGATGGGCCATATTCTTCAGGTCTCGGAAAATCACCACTATTCGGATCCCGTTCTAAAATAATTTCCAAGTTATCCGAAAATTCTGTATTTTGACTCATAAGGTCATATCCATAGTATGCTCCCAATAAAGCTCCAGCAATATGAGCATTTGTGTCAGTATCACCTCCTAAACTGATCACTAATTTTATACCACTATCATAATCATGTGATTCACGCAGGGACAAGTAACTACAATACAATGCATGCTCGAACCATCCTTTTTGATGGGTAATATCAGGAGGAGGTTCGGGAAAATGGTAAAGAGAGAGGATATCCTCCTTATTGTGTCCATGTAAAGCTTTAATAATTGAACGTATGTATCGCTTAATACCCTTAATAACTACGGTTGACGGATTAGTTAACCGGCAATCCATTTCAAGATAGGTTTCATAATCTTCATTATACAACGCCATAATAGCAAATGGGTAACACCTCATCAATGCCCCATTAGATTGTGCGTTTTCTCGGTCAGTTGCCGAACTGAATTGTTTTTGATATCTCGAACGATACCCAGAAAAAGTTTTAATACCAAAAAGAGGGTTTTGGTATTGGTGCATAAAAACGGCAATTTACTGTTGACCCATTTAATATACACTAGACAAACTTCATCTCGTTTATAGGTGTACCGGTGTGCAATTAGATATTTTAATAATATAATTGCCATTTCTGTATCATCTGTATATTGACCCAGAGCACCCACTTTCCATTTATTTTGGGATCGGTAAAATTTGCGAATGGGTTTTAACACAATAGGTAAAACTGGGTTCTTTCCCCCAAATTCGTATGACGCTCCGAGTGTGTCTCCATATAAACTTCCATAAATCATTCCGATGATCCGGTTATTGATCGACACTGAATATCCATTTCTCGCAGGTTCTTTGACTTTATGTGGATAGCGTCTTTCAACGGTATCTGACTTCAATTCAGATTGTTGTTCATGGTATTCTATTTCTTGTTTATCCATTCGAATCCTACAATAAGGGCTATATTGTGTCTTATATGTACAATTATGATCAATTTTTTATCATGGTACAGTGCTTCATCAATTCAAATATATATATATATATATATATATATGAATTAATATATTGAACTGAATATAAATTTATTTATATTTATCAACTACACCATTCTCACTCAATGAGAAAATGTAATAATAAAATTTGAAAAAAATTAATTTATGCAATATATGATCATATATGATATATGATATATCATATATTGCATAAATGACACAAGAATACTTTTTGGTGATCATTGAGGACAGAGATGGTAGTGAAAATTATTGGGGACATGTGATGCATGGAGAAACTCCTCCATTGATTTGGCGGTGTCTGATGGACGATAACGTAAAATATCTTCTTCGTTCCCCACGAACTGAAGAAGAAACTAACTTTACCATGAAAATTTTGATGGGTATACAAATGAAGAGATCAGTTATATTTGTTCATGGTTTCATGACAAATCTCCATATGGATCAAAAATGGCAAAAAGTGGACCTCAATATCTCTCATAGCTCCATCCGGAGGTATTTTCATCGGTGTGCGCCATATGGAAGAAAATTCTTTCCCGTTTCTTAACAATATCAATTTGATCCAAACGATTTGGTCGTTGGTTGGTAATCTTACCGGCAGCAAAGTAAAGCAAAGTAGCGATCATAACTGACGACCTAAATTAAGACATATGTAACTGTTAAAATATTTGTGATCATATGATTTGCCAATGATGGTGGCATATAAAATTTAATAATGGCACGGCGTGTGTGTATTCAGATATTTGGTGACCCAAATATTGAGATTATTATATTGAATTCCGTGTCTATTCTTGAGATATTGCTCCTTATTTCTCGGATTAAATGCCAACCGAGAGAATTCCACAATATTTGCCTCAGTCAGTAACTTTTCGGCAGTAAAATCTCTAAGATTATCAATGAATGGTGAATTATCAATTCCATATGAAAATTTCGCTTCAGTCTTACAGTCATGTTGCGATTTAACATGAACTGGATGATTTGGGACCAACACTGAAAATCCCCTCATATAAGCTTTATATAGACGATATGCTGACGTCTTTTTGCCCAAAATTTGTGACTGACGACTACACAGAGTTTTCATACATTCCTCAGTACAGATAAACTCCCTCCCATTAAATGCAATTTGACAATGTGATAGATCAAAATTGTTAATGAGTTGTCTCGGGTTATTGATACCCGTCAAACAAATCAATTGTATAGATCTGCGCAGTTGTTCCGTACATAGATTGACGACTATAATGCTCTCCCACGGGAGGGGAACAACCCACATATCAGGGAACTTGTTTTGGAAAAACTTAAATACTCTCATGAAATGCTTCTTTGCTTCATCAACCGTTGAGCCATAAATGAACACATCTATGTCTGATTCAGCATAGACAGCAGGGTCATATTTTTTCTCAACTAATCCAGTTAGTATTCCACCAGCGACACAAACATGATCCCAATCAAATTCATCAAAACAACCATTCATTTCCCGACAGAAACGGGAATATAAATCAAACATTGATGCCGTTGTTGTCTCTCCAATAGAATACTTACTTGGTGCAACAAATAATGTATTTGGCCCATTACATTTCAAATTGAATAAAGTGACTTCCGCACAATCATCTTCAGATTTTTCAATCCGCCGATCAATCTCATCGCGTGGTGTCTTAAGTGACGACTGTTTGATCTCAACTTCAACATCGTTATCGTCATCACTGTCATCATCACACAGTGACTTTGTTGACGACTTTTTAACCGCAACTTCATCGTCACTGTCGTCGTCACTGTCGTCGTCACTCATTTCAATCTCAAGTGGTTTCCAAATGGCAGGAATAGCTTCCTGATCTGGATAAACAATCAACTGTTTTACATACCATACCACACCAAATCCCACACTAGATGTCCATAGTGTTCCCACTATGGTGGCTGAACACCAACAATTATGGGGAATTGTGCGTGATATTTGATCAATATTGATTGATGGTAATTTCTTCTTTTTATCATACACATCACATCCCAATTGACATGGTTCTCCGGAAGTAATTGGCAGGCGAACACGAATAAATGGAGGACGTAATTCATCTGTCTCACCCCCATGTGAAGAATATTTAAGTGTGTGACAATATTTATCACCAATTATTTCTCGCGAAAATGGCTTAGTCTTAGATGCTTTTAACCATTTGACACAATTGTCTGTTTTCGATGCTTCATTGAGTAACCAATCATCAAATTGGGTTATTTTTTCATGAAACATTTGACACTCGGTACTATCATTAAGGTCCATTTGTATTGTCCAACGATTGGATGACTCTGGTTCCCCATAGAGAGAATATGGTTTACTCGCCCCAAAAGGGCACGACATAAAAGGTGTTTTGAGGTACATTATCCTACTATTATTGAGTATATGGGATCTATTGATATTAGTCGAAGAATAAAATGTACTCAGACTTATATTTTTCGGATCCCAATTTTTAACATCAACAGTGACTTTGGTATTGGAGAAATATGTCATTGATAGTTATAAATCTATTGTTTAGATTTGTTTACGAAACGAATCAATTTTTCAACTTAGAGGGTGTCCAGAAATACAACATTGGTAAAAATTCAAAAGTGATTTACTATTCTTTCCAGTAAATCATTTTTGAGTCATATCTATCAATGTAGTATCTGATTATTTTAAAAATAAATATTTTATTATGATCCATTGGTATTTTTATTTTCTATAAACTTGAAACACACAGCGCGACACCACATGAGATAATCTGTGGATGTTTACTTATGGATGAACAATTGATAACATGTGATACATAGTAATGCTAAATACAAATATGTCCGATATGAATCAACGGTCTATGTGTATTTGATCATCAGTCCTCTAAACCCTCTAATATTACCATTCAATCGCTCAATTCGATTACGATATTGATTGAGCATAGTCATTTCTTCGGTTGGTCGGTGATGACTCATCTATGAGGGAGATCGTGTTCTTTTTGGTTTTGAGATGAGATGTATCTTATGTTTGTGCTCTATCTGGTCAATAGATCTGCGGCCTGCAGATCCTGAATCAGCCAAACAATTCAAACCAGTCAGATCTGTCATGGATACATCAATGGTCTCTGGTAAGATTTGAGCATCATGAATGTTAGCATCACCCACATGTACGGCATGTGTGACTAAATTGTGGTCACAGATCAAAGACACTTTGAGTCCTTTTCTTCCTCGATCAGTTGGGTTTCTTCCTAATCCTTGTGATCCGTCCATGGATTTCACAGTGAATGTATCAGTAATTACGAAATCATTCTTACCTAAGGTAGTATTTTCACCAATCAATTCTCGATACAGTTGTTCTCGTATTTGGTATTTAGCAATCAAATTAAAATAATAGTAATATGTGCTTTTTGCAATCCCGAACTGGTCTTTAATGTAGGACATCTTCAGACCATTATCAGCAATAAAAAACATACCATTGAGGACTTGCTTCAAATCAATGGTTCTTTTCCTACCACATGTTGCTTTTTGTGCTGTTCAATCACATCTGAAATCCGCTGAATGAAGATAGATTTTAAGTGATCAAACGTATCCTTATAGAATTTGGTTGAGGATAATTTTGAGAAACTATCAAATAATCTCTTAAAATCAAACATTGAATCTGATTTTAAGCAAGAATATAAAATACAAATTATTTTAATCTTTTTAACGAAGATCGTATTTCTGGACACCCTCTTAACATAATAGTAATAGAATCTGGTGAGTAAACACAAATAAATTTACTTTGGATCGGAACAAAGTTTGATTTACCCAAAAACTAACTAAAAAGTAACAATAAATTATTACACAACGTAATAACAATGGTGTGTATTAATTTAACAATTTTGTATTTTATGATAAAATATGTCCGAATATACATATGTATCCACATGACAACTCTTTACGTATCGTTTTATTGTTCACATGTGACTGATATTTGACGGAATAGTATATTACTAGACAAACATTTATTGTTGTTCAGGTGAAACGGTAATTGATTTATCAGTCGTGAAAATCGAATGGTTTGGAATAAACGAAACAGTTAGATCGTTTATGACGTTCGTTGATAATTGGCTGACATTTGAAATATTCTTGAATAACTTGCTTGTATATTTCCACATGTGCAACCCCAGTATAAATAATGACATTTTTATTGATAGTTGATGATCGATCTTGACAACCAGCCGGGCCACGTGTCATTTTGAAACATCATATGACATAAAGAGCCGAAGTAAACAATACATATCCATCAATAAAGTTGTTAATTCAAGGACAATGAATGGTGCGATATTTTGAAGCGAAATATGTTTCAGAATGGTCAAGAGTTTCACGGTATCGATTGATGGTTTGATTTTGCGCTTATCATTATCAGTAATTTGAATAATTTTTGCATATATTCATTACTTTTTAAAACAAGTCTACCTGAGTCACCCGTAAACATTACATCAAAATATGCTGATATATAACGCTCATATAATTTTTGATTTGGAACAGCTCGATCCAGACTCAATACATAATCATATAATTTTTCCCAGTCAGATCTGAATAATACATCAACCTTTTTAGTCTTTCATATATTTCATAGCTGTTTGCTGGGGTGATTTCATTATTTGTGCTATTCCTGTATCAGTTGGATGCAATTGATAAGCAATTGCCCGTATATCAATAAAATGATATCTAAGGTGAGGTCCATGACACGTTTTTCTTGACAATATCTCTTGTTATACAATCTGCAAAATATGTGTAATAGCGTCAATTGGGAAACGATAGTCATTAAGGTTCATAATCTTTCCGTGTGGTACTTTATAGCTTTCTTCAAAAATATCGAGACATTCTGGACTATTATCCGCTAAATCTGACAACCATCGATGAATTTGATAAAAATGTGTCACATCTCTGTCAGGTACAGAACCCTCATGTATTTCGCTGTTAGGCGAAATACATCGACCATCCGCATTATTAAAAATGTGAATGAAATTGGTCCATATAACTCCGTTAACATGTGACTGGCATGTTTTGTTGTTTTAGATCTAGAATGTTCTGGTGTTAATATTTTGTGAATCCCACAATAATGACCATATTTTGCTTTATATGTACATTTTGTTGAATCTTTTTTATAGCAAGACAAAGAGACAATATATATATATATATATATAACATACGTATTTTCTCTAATTATGTGTTGGAGTTATTTATTGTTTTCGTGCTAAATACTGGTTAATGAACCTAATAAATTATGGATTGAATCTATCCAATCCAGATCGATTTAATAGATCCCAAATTATTATTGTTATTGAATACCATAGATGGTATTCAATAACATCATACTTGAATATGATTACAACTATTCAAAGTGATTTATAATCGGAAACGGCTAAGAAAACATACATTTTTAATATGACGTACTAATGACACTTAGTGGGGTTAATTTTGTCTCTTGTGGTCAAAATAAGACAGATATATCCCCCAATGAATAATATTCAATTAATCGTGGCCATTGATATTTTTTGGACATATTGGGAATATTACTGTAAACTTGTTGATCTTTTCCCCTTAGATGCAACTGATTCAAAATGACCCCAAGTTCACCAAAATAACTCAAATAACGATTATTGACTAACATTAACTGTGGTCCTGCACGTTCATATGTTAATGCATCATTAAAAATATATAATTGATATCGTGGATCTTCTGCATATATCATTAAACTTTTTGAGAAATCTGTCCACCCAGTAATCACTGGGTCTTCATTCAGTTGACATTTGAGCACATATCGTAAAGGATGCTCACTTGGATGTTTGTGTATGTCCATTTTACATAAATCTTCAACAGATGGATGTGAAGTTGGTAGGTAAAATGGACAAAAAACCAACACAGTATGTATTGATTCAATATAAAAAATTTTATCATCAATCCAGTATTTTAATTTGGGTTCTTTATGTTTATAAAACAACGCGTTTGCAGATGCAAAATGAATGTGTTCTCCGTGTATTAAAGATTGTATCTCCCCATCTAAAATAAACGGATACTGACGTGTCATACATGCATATTTTTTGTCAAAAAAGAAGATTATTGTGATGTCTTTATCAGGCATAGTCATTTTATCATGTTTAAGTAACCATTTAATATAATAATGTTCAAAATAATCTGTGGGTTCACACGATTGTTCCACATCAGGATACGTTCCGATACATATGTGTAATTTTGTAACTAACCTCTTGTGTTCTTCTCCAAAAATCAAATGTGTATTATTCAGGTACCATTCAAATCTATCCGAAAAGAAGCGGTTAAATTGCTTGATATCGGTAACATCAATTTGCCTCAGTTGTAATTCAGGATCGACATCAATCTTGGTTTTCAGTGCCATATGCGTACATACATTACATATGTGCGCATATGTACAAATAAATTTTTTTTGTTTTAAACCCAAATGACTCAATTGATCATAAATAGGACCGCTGACAGATTATTTATAGTATTTTGTTGAAAAATTGATCTTCTCATAGATCAAGATTTGTTTTTTATTTTAAACAATGATGGTTGTGTATTGGTGGGGTATTGGTCTTCTTTTTCGTCCATGTCGTGGGACATATGATTATTACTTGAGTAACACATTACCGCCAGTCGATACAGACAAGTTCAGAGACTTGGTAACACTACATGATCTTGTCAAATATTATGATATTTTCGGACATAAATCACCGACAGCATGTTATTTTGATATTAACTTGAGAACAGGACAATTTTATTGTGACCAACAAGATCGTATCGTATGGAGGTTAATTATGGGTCAAGTTATCTCATTTGATGAGAATGGTCGAAATCTTGGAATTGTTGCTGGCAGTTTAACAGAGTTCATTACCCGTATAGAGATAGAAAATAGTATATGGTTCAAAGTTGGCGATAAATTTGACGGATTAAAAATAAATATTTGGCAATATTTGATGGGAAAATTGGATCAAAAAGAAATTGAGTATTTACTGTCATATTATCAAAAATATTAGGATACATCCTTTCAGTAAACTCCACTTTGTATGTGCGTCATATTCCATCACAAAGTGTACGAACTCAAACCGGGACTATGTTATCAATTTTAAATATTCCCTCGCATAACTTACTTGGTGTTGGCGATATGTGGGAAGATTGGTAAAAATTTGGTAATTAATATCCGTACTACTTGTCTTATAAACAATTTGACCATTCTCATCTATTTCAACATCAACCACACCGGCAGGTGTGGTAATGGTTATGATATGTGACATTGACGAATATCTATAAAATCAACAAATAATAATAAGAATCCACAGAAATTCATTTTTTTCACAATAAACGCTATCTCCAAACTATTGTTTGTGATTGTCAACATAACAGTCGAGTAACCGGTATTCCGGTATTTTACGACAATATACTTCAACAGACTTATAGTTCCCAATATGACGTTGATTCATATATCCGAACATCTTTTCGTTTCTCACATCCAATGATGGTTTTATACTTAACAGATAATCAACTAATTCAATACGACGTTCAATGGAGATATCATATATAATATACGACACCCTTATAATAACCTGGATTGAGAAAATCATGAAATTGTTCGATAATTTGTTTATCCTGTATAAGTTCATATATGAATCGCACATTGTTAAGATCATAATTGTAACAATAGCTAACGAAGAATAATAATAAAATATCATCTGTCAATTGTGTTCGTGACAATATAAACTTAATTAAATCATGATTAGGCTCTCTACCGCTGAAAAAACCTCAAGCCAGGTGTAACTTTAAATTGTGGAAATGTCTCCCAAATCCATTGGAACTCAGCGACAGAGATATTTTGAGAAGAGACAGATTTTAAGAATTGATCGATTTCATTGTCGAGCAAATCATCTTTGATCACACCATAGATGTATTGGCGAGTTTTCAATGAATCTTGTCCACTATTAAGAACAACTTTACTCAGTGATTTTTAATGACTTCTTTGGTGAAATATTCAGTTAAATAGTGGATAATATCAAAATTAGAGTGTTCACAGACAAGACGGTATACCTCTCCATTATTTTTGGATATAACATCCAACATCTTGTCCTTTCTCAGGTGTTCAACCAATATTTTCAATGATGAAATATTATTACTCATCATGATATGGACGAAACATTGGAACATTAGGATAATCACCCGGTTCATAAGGCTTTATGGATTGTAAATATGACACACGATACATATCCCCGCCGTTAGGACCTTTAAATTGTTGATTAAACGGATTTTCCTTAAAATATTCATCACTCCTGTCGAGATCACCTACTTTATAATAAAATTGACCACAAGCATCTTTTTTGGCATACAATTGACACGTATAGTTACGCAATAAAGAAGATGCATTACTACCTATCTGGACCAATCTGCAGGTAAATCCAGGTCCAAACCTGTTTCAGGCCAATTAGGGTATTGATGTTTCTCCCAGAAACAATAATTTATCCAATAATCAATGCCATAGACACGTGATAATTCATCACCCATTTTAATATCTTTGATCGCATAATAACAGATTATTTCTGGTTGTGAGAAAAAATTCGGTATGGTTGTCACATAAATAATGTTAGTTTTTTCTTCTAATTGTTGAACATAATCATCAATGGTTTCATTAAATGCTAAATCATTGATTTTCTTTCCAAGATCATCACCATCCGTCATGGTCTCAGTAATCGGAATAAAATACATTCCTGATTTGATATCCTCGGTACTAAAGACACCAAGTCCTGCTTTAGGAATAATAGACTGTTTAATTTCCACTAATACATTGATAATTTTACCTTTAATTTCATCAGGATCAACACGTTTAATGTATTTTTTTGTGCTGTTGTCTCCATCTGTCCCGTTTATAATCCATAAAAGTAAAAACTTAAAAATTCAAATCAATTTTCAGTGAATGTATTTCTCATTCGTTTTATTGGAAAGAGTAAATATTTTACATATAATATATTAATATCAGAACTAATTAGTCAATTATTCAGACACTCCAAACTGAATGTAAGAACATTTTCTCCCTTATCTATCTATTTTATTTTAGGTATTAGCTACTTGGTGCAGGATCACAGACTAAAAAAGAGATTAAAGAAAGGTTACAAATAATGATCTCTGATCAACAATTATTGGTACAGTTACACAAAATAGGGAAACATCATGTAAACGGGATTGTTTTCAACACATCAAATGTTCTTTTATGTCAAAATAATTGGCCAATTAACCCGCAATATCAGCTAATGTATACTCAAATCTTGGGTGGACAAATTATCCCCTTTAGAAACGCAACAGATGCTATCTCAAAAAACAATAAATGGGTTACAACACAGACTCAGGGTTTGATTACCAATTTGCTCACCGAAAAAGACATTGACACAATGACCAAAGTAGTCTTAGTTAATACTGTTTATTTTAAAGCTAAATGGGCAGATCCCTTTAAACATGAACAGACGTATAAAGGGAAATTTACTGGATTATCTGGTCAATTTAATACTAACATGATGCAAAATTGTCCCATACCCATATTACTGAAGATAAGTCATTAAGATATGTACAAATTCCATATATTAACCCAAATTATGTGTTATTTATTGCCTTGCCGAAATCAGAATTAACGTCTGTCGATGATATTATTTATGGATTATGGCAACTGGTGACACATTCTGGTCGCAGTTGGAATTTAGATTTTCACTCCGCCAAATTACATTTAGAGGGTGTCCAGAAATACAACATTGGTAAAAAATTCAAAAGTGATTTACTATTTTTTCCACTAAATCATTTTGAGTCATATCTATCAATGTAGTATCTGATTATTTTAAAAATAAATATTTTATTATGATCCATAGGTATTTTTATATTTTCTATAAACTTGAAACACAAAAAGTGACACCACATGAGATAATCTGTGGATGTTTACTTATGGACGAACAATTGATAACATGTGATACATAGTAATGCTAAATACATATATGTCCAATATGAATCAACGGTCTGTGTGTATTTGATCATCAGTCCTCTAAACCCTCTAATATTACCATTCAATCGCTCAATTCAATTACGATATTGATTGAGCATCGTCATTTCTTCGGTTGGTCGGTGATGACTCATCTTTGAGGGAGATCGTGTTCTTTTTGGTTTTGAGATGAGATGTATCTTATGTTTGTGCTCTATCTGGTCAGTAGATCTGCGGGCTGTATATCCCAAATCAGCCAAACAATTCAAACCAGTCAGATCTGTCATGGATACATCAATGGTCTCTGGTCAGATTTTAGCATCATGAATGTTAGCACCAACCACATGTACTGCATGCGTGACTAAATTTTGGTTGAGGATAATTTTGAGAAACTATCGAATAATCTCTTAAAATCAAACATTGAATCTGATTTTAAGCAAGAATATAAAATACAAATTATTTTAATCTTTTTAACGAAGATCGTATTTCTGGACACCCTCTTAGAAATACCAAAATTCAAACATCAACAGAAATTAGAAGTGAGTACCTACCTAAAAATTATGTATCAAACAGCTATTCACACCATCTGCAGATTTATCATTAATCTCAACGATGGATAAATTTTATCCACATAAAATTATTCATGAAACAATTGTGATTGTTGACGAAGAGGGAACCGAGGCTGCAGCCGCAACAGCTGCAACAATGAAACTACTGAGTGGGTTCGATCCGGACACACCGATTGATTTCATTGTTGAACACACATTTTATTATGCCATTATTGATCGAAATAAGCGAACAATACTTTTTAATGGTATTTATGGATAAATGATAGACATTTATTGCCGAACACATGTATCTTTATCTGGTTTATATCCTTCCGGACATACACCATAACATAAATCTCCTATTTTTTCCGAGAAATCACCACCACAGATCGTTGGTTGTCCAATCCCTCTTGATTTACTAGTTTTTGCACATGATGTGCCGATATCTTTCATACCTGTCGGACAATCATGCGAACATTTTGAGGCTTTACCTGTGTAACCATCTTTACATTTATTGTAACACAATTTATCCTCTAATATCTCATTCATTTTACATATCAGTGGCTTTGAACTATCCTTTCTGGAAATAGGATCACCTTTCATACAATCACCACTTTCCCCACTCATCCCAGTAGGACAATCAGCCACACATGTTGAACCAGCGCCCTTATATCCCTCAGCACACGGTGTATAGCACACATTATTCTCTTCAACTTCACCGGATTTACACGTCAACGGTTTGGATTGAGATAATCGATTAAGTGACTCATTTTTCTGACATGAAACACCAATATCTGTCATTCCTGTCGGACAGATTTGCCAACAAACGGGACCCACACCATTGTATCCTTCTTTACATTTACTGTAACATAGTGAACTGTCATTTTCCTCATCAGATTTACATGTCATTGAATGAGGATGAGCTGACCGATTAATCAGCCCATTTTTTTGACATGAAACACCAATATCTGTCATACCATCAGGACAGACACCCCAACAAACAGGGCCTGTTCCTTTATAACCTGCCTTACATTTTTTATAACATAAACCATCAATCAAATCTTCATCATCTCTGCAAGTCTGCCGATCAGAGAGTTTTTTTTTGATACCTACATCAGTTTTACGACATGTACACCCGTCATCATTGTAACCAGGTTTACAATTATGACAACAACTTTTACTAAAAATAGTACAACAACAACCCTTTCCATAAATATGAGCATCGCTCCAACAAGACGTACCGTCATCTCTCCATGAACTATCCCAGGTACTACAAGGTTTTTTATCAGGAATTCGACCCACACCGCGCCCATAACTATCTTTTGTACAATTATGACCCGCATCATTAAAACCTGATGGACAATTTTTAACACAATCAAGTCCAAACCAATGGTAACCAACTGGACATTTTTCATAACATAATGCTCCTTTGCTTTCCAAGCCTTCTGGACAGGAACTCAAGGGTTTACCAACACCGCGGACATAATTATCCTTAGTGCAAGTATGACCAACATCCTTAAACCCTGTCGGACAATTCTTGACACATTTCAAATCAACCATGTGATAACCAACCGAGCATTTTTCATAGCACAATGCCCCCTTTTTTTCATAACCATCAGGACATTCACTGGCAGATTGGCCAGGGCCACGATTATATTTTTTTGCTTTACATTTAGTAACTTGATCTTCATAACCCTCAGGACAATCTTTAACACACTCAAAATCTACCCAATGATACCCAACAGGGCATTTTTCATAGCAATTTTCTCCTTTTTTTTCCTGTCCCTCAGGACATTCACTGGGTGGTTTCCCTTCACCTCGATCATATATGTCTTTGTTACAATATGTTCCATCATCAGTATAACCTGATGGGCACACACTCCAGCAATTTGATCCGCTACTCTTATATCCTTGTTCACATGCAGGATAACACAAATCTCCATTTTTCTCTAAAATCTTGTCACAATAACCAGGTTTTTCACTTGGTCTTTTCTTAATCTGTCCAGTAAAATAACCCCACCCACCAGCTGCGTTAATTTTATATATAAGGACACCAATTGCGACCATAATAATTATCACAACTGATACAATAATGATGATTATTGGTTTCATATCAAATTATATACATATACCATATATTTTGGTTGTTTTAAAAATGAAGAATATCCTAATAATTTAATTGTGTAATTAATCAAATTATAACTTGTCATCCTAAAATTCAAGGTAAGAGGTCCAAATATTTTTGTTTGAATATTTTATATACATCATCATTTATGCCAAATGTCTTACCAGATGTAATATTATACACATAATGATAAAAGAAATTTTTGTTAAAATTTTTAAAAGAAACCTCAAGATATCTAATATCAGTTGGAATATCGACTGGTTCCGGATCATGTTCATGGTCAAATGCATTTAAATTAACCTGAATCTCAGGGCAATTAATCGAACCAAGGCTAACGTGTGGTAATAATGGACCTATATGATAATTGGGTACAGCCAGCACTTCGGTTCCCATGGAATCGCAATAGGCTGTAAAATTAGAATCACCAAGTTGTTGACCACACATCTGCAAGGGTGTATCTAGAGAATTCATAATGGTGCGTAGAAGTAGGCTTCTATAATAGTTAACATGTGTGTCGGTGTTTCCCCCATTCTTAGCCGTCAGTTGAAGAATCATTGCAATGAATTTATTGCTCATTTGTCTGCCCAAAATAGCATAGCGATTGTTATCTCGGACGCGCAAATCTGACCTGTGTAGGAAATTATAAGTTGGTACAATTAATTCATGTGCAAGTTGTTGCAACCATTGATGTTGTTCGTAATCAAATTTTCCTGAAGGGCATGTCATAGTATTACAATTAAGATGATATTCATATAATGTTATATGAGGAATAACGATATCATTACAATATTGTCTGGATTCTTCTCTTTCTTCTCGCATAAATTGCCATAACCCGTCCCTGTGCGGAACCCTCCTAATATGGGCAACAATATAACAACTCATATCACTCATGGCGTTTTGTTTATCATATGTGAAGTAAGGACCAGCTCCTATTTGGGTAGAATATTTGTTACCATATGCACGATATGTATGATATTCATTATCATTTTTTCTTCTAACACTATGTGCAACTTTTTGGAATTTTTTTCTCAAGACGACAGATGTGTCTTTCACCTGTTTCTTGAATTGTTTCGAATGCATATTTCCATACATTGAAAACTGGTAACCTTTCCCATCACTTGTTTTAATGACATCGAGTTCCATCTATATTATATATATATAGGTGAGAAAATATTTTATGATTGTACACCATTATCACATGATAAGAAATTCCTTAATCAAATAATTCTTCAAAAACTATAATTTTTAAAATTAGAGTCTACAAATAAATTTCATAAGATAAGAGGGTGTCCAGAAATACAACATTGTTGAAAAACTTCAAAAGTGATTGACTATTCTTTCCAGTAAATCATTTTGAGTCATATCTATCAATGTAGTATCTGATTATTTTAAAAATAAATATTTTATTATGATCCATAGGTATTTTATATTTTCTATAAACGTGAAACACACAGAGTGACACCACATGAGATAATCTGTGGATGTTTACTTATGGACGAACAATTGATAACATGTGATACATAGTAATGCTAAATACAAATATGTCCGA
>Ga0209450_10000326_pt1 | contig 25478 bp, 15 predicted proteins | sample FrelakmetLWP11LW_FD_187149 | JGI IMG/M metagenome (GOLD analysis project Ga0209450, IMG submission 187149) | Freshwater lake sediment microbial communities from the University of Notre Dame, USA, for methane emissions studies - LWP11 LW (SPAdes)... | ecosystem: Environmental > Aquatic >...
TCTGGGAGCATGAGGGTAACAGAGCAATTAGGGACGGAAACTGGAAACTGGTGTCGGCATACGATAATGCAGCTAAGAAATTCAAAGAATGGGAACTCTATAACCTTAAGAATGACCGTTCGGAACTCGAAGATCTGAGCAGTAAATTCCCGGAACTTAAGGAAAGGATGATCCCTAAGTTCAACGAATGGAGTGAAAGAGCTGGTGTTGTCCCGAAAGAGATCCTCGACAGAAAATGAGAATGAAGAGGATATATTTGCCGGTCTGAAACCACGATCTTTTGTCATTTTTTTCTTGCATTTATCATGTAAATATGCTATCTTTAATAGATACATGTATTCAAAAAAAATGAACAGTCCCGAAGTAAAAGAATTTATACGGAGGCATAGTTCTCTTTTCTGGTATACCCCTGAAGACAGGAAGGAAGATATAAGCCCTGATGTGCTGGTTGAGTTTATTTTAAACTATGGTGACATTGAAGCTGTCAAAGAACTCATGTCGCTTTATGGGATTGAAAAAGTTTCGGAAATATTCTTTAACTCAATAAATCTGAGCGAAAGGAGGAAAGGCAATTATCATGAACTGACACTGAATTATTTCACTTTATTATTCACGAAATATGCACACGGAAATATTATCCGGAAAACAGAATGAGCTTCTTCCGTATTTAAAAGTTTTTAAAAGGAAATTCTATATGGTTGGCGGAACAGCTATTGCTCTGCATTTGGGACATAGGAGATCAATTGATTTTGATCTTTTCTGTAGAAATGATATAAACAAGAAGGATATAAGAAAAAAGCTTGAGGCTATCCCTCACAGGATTGTAAAACTCTTCGAGGATACTGACCAGATTCACTTTATAATTAATGATATTAAGGTTACTTTCTTTAATTATACTTATGAAATAGAACACCCTTTAAGCCTGGAGCAATATATATCTTATCCTTCACTATTATCCCTGGCATCTATGAAAGCATATGCTTTGGGACGAAGAGCTAAATGGAAAGATTATGTCGATCTCTATTTTATTCTGAAGGACCATTACTCTATAGAGGAGATAAGCAAAGAGGCTCTCAGGAATTTCGGCCAGTTATATTCGGAAAAACTTTTTAGAGAACAGCTTGCTTTTCATAAAGATATAAACTATTCAGAACCGGTTAAATATCTGATACCGGAACCATCGCAAAATGAAATTAAGGAGTTCTTGACCGTCAAGGCCCTGGACCTGGGATTTAATTAATTGTTGTATTTCAAGACCCTGAAGTAACGATCAGGGAACAAAACAGGTCTTGATAAAGTACCCTGCAAACTACCCTGTATGAAACCAAGATCTTTTTTCCTGGAAATAGTAGCGTTATTTATACTCTCTTTCAATTCTTTAGCACAGATCGTCGAGCCGGATAATGCGAGAAAAATTGCCGGAATAACTTTATCTGAGCTGCGCAAGGGAACAGGTGCAGCTATCATTACCCGGGACTCGGTCATATATGACGACAGGAATCTGCCTCTCCTGTACATTTTCAATGAGAGCAAGGGCGGTTTCATAATTATATCTGCAGACAGGAGGACATTCCCTCTTCTTGGCTGGAGTGATTATGGTTCTTCATCACCGGAAGATTCCGGTCTTCCTCCCGCATTAATCGAGATGATCGAAAACTGGAAAGAACAGATAAGATATTGCCGGACTCAGAACCTTTTTCCCGGAGATGGTGTTTCCGACTTGTGGGACAAGCTTGAAAAGGGGGAGTTTGAAGGTCTGAATGGCACAAAGGATATTGTCCCTCTCCTCGTAACTAAATGGAGCCAGGGGTGCGGATATAATGCAATGTGTCCTGTCGATGCCATCGGTCCATGCGGCAGAGCACTCACGGGCTGTGTTGCGACTGCCATGGCCCAGGTGATAAGATATAATGCGCATCCGGTTAAAGGAACAGGCAGCAAATGCTACACTACAGTCCGCTATGGAGAGCTATGCGCAGATTTTTCCAGCGGCACATATGACTATGCGGCGATGTCAAACACCGGCGGCAATTCAGCCGTGGCAAAGCTGATGTACCACTGCGGTGTGTCCGTATCAATGAATTATGGTCCTTCAGCTTCTTCAGCCTCATCCGGCTCGGTTGCTTCTGCAATGAGAACATATTTCGACTATGCTAACGGCTTAATATTAGGTAAAAGCTATTATTCTGAAGAGAGATGGGAGAATATTCTGAAGAGCGAACTCGAAAATTCCAGGCCGGTTTATTACAGCGGTTTTGGCACCGTTGGACATGCTTTCGTTCTTGATGGGTACAAGGAGACAAACCACTTCCATGTCAACTGGGGATGGGGAGGATCATATGATGGCTATTTTTATCTCAGCAATCTCAATCCCGCAGGAATGACTTTTAACAATGGCCAGCAGGCTATTGTAGGCATGATCCCTTCCTCGGAATTCACAGGATTAGACTTTTCTTCAGCAATTGACATTGGATGTAAAACTCCGCTTCAGGGGGATTTATCGGCAGGGACAAATTATGTGAATTATTATAAGAACCTTTTCCCTCCGGCACTTGGTAAAGAACTGGTTTACAGGTTCACTACATTACTCAACGGCAGAATACGAATCAAAATAACCAACCAGTCAGCTTCTGTCTACACATTCCTTCTGAATTATGCAAATAAGGATTCAGTTTTGACCTATGGCACAAACGGACTGGTTATTGATAACACCAACCCGGGAACATATTATGTTGTTATCGAGAGTGAGGATTTTTCTGAACCGACTTTTACAATTGAAGCTGTCTGCCCTACTATGGATGCCGATCTCGATATCACTTCAGCATCAGTAATTCCAAAGTATGTGCAATCACTGCAGACAAATGTCAGGCTTTCTTCAACCATCAAGAATATAGGCAAAGCTTCAGCATCCTCATGCCTGATGGAATACTACCTGTCGGACGATTCAAAACTCGACCTGGGTGCTGATAAATTACTTGGAAATAAAACGATACCATCCCTTGGACTGGGGAACAGCACTGTTTTAAATTCAATCCTGACAATGCCTGACAGCATGATGCCGGGTTATTATTATATAATTTTTGTTGCCGACAGGCTGAATGTTGTTCCCGAAACAGATGACGAAAACACATATTCAGTTTATGTCACTGTGCCGGATTCAGGAATACTCAGCTGTTCCTCCTCCGTTGCTCTTGCCGGAGGAACATGGTATTACGGAAATACTCTGAGGGACGGGTCTGATAAAGTAGAAAAATATTCAGTGGGATCGGAAATGACGGGTCCTGAGGTGGTTCATACTTTCATTTCCCCGTATGATGGGATTGTGAAGATATCATTTGTGGATAAGAGTCCGGGTACTCTTTATGCACTATTATTTCCAATCTGCAATGAAAATACAGGTGAGCAGCCTATGAGAGTGTCGGATCTGACCGACACCCTGGCAACCGATGATTTCTATGCAATTGCAGGCTCCCAGTATTACATTGTTGTTGATGGAAGCAAAGGTGCATCAGGCGATTATGGACTTCGGGTTGACCTTCCCGGAGAATGTCCTTTGGTAAAGGTCGATTTCTGGGGTAAGACCGATATGTGCAATGGTGATCCATGGCCGGGTTTCCGGACAACAATTGGTCATAATAATTATCAGTGGTTTAAGAACGGAGAATCTATTCGTGGCGCAAATTACTACTATTACAATCCCTCTTCCACCGGTGCCTATCATGTTGAAATAAAAGAGAACGGATGCACATCAGCCTCTGAAATATTAAATGTCAGATCGGACTCCCGACCTGATACAGCTCATATTGCAAGCCTTGGTGTTACTACATTCTGCCAGGGAAGCTCAGTTAATCTTAAGCTCGACAATAGCGTGACTTATCCGGTAAACTGGGCAATAAATGATACTCTTGTCCCGGGGGCTACGTGTGCAGCATATAGTGCTGAAGAGACAGGCTCATATTCCCTCTATACAATCAATGGGGCATGCAAGGTGAGATCCTTTAATACAATTGATATAATGGTTATCCCGCCACCGGCAGATCTGAATGATGAAATCCCTTTCCCATCAGACAAGGTGAGATTTTATGAGCGCTTTGACTCCGGAAGCAGCTATGAGGGGGGAACCATAACCCAGAAAGAAAGGATGATATGCTGGGATTATGAACCCATCAATGACCGCTTCGGGAATTTCTGGAAGGCAAGATATCTTATGGGTGTGAATGAGTTTATGTACTGGTCTGATTATGATAGCATTTCCGATAATTTTACCCTGGCACTCTGGTTTAAAACAACAACTTTAAAAGGCGGAGTGATAGCCGGATTCTTTGATAGTCCATGGAGCCCGGTAAAAATGGAATCCATCCTTTACATGTCGGATAACGGAAAGCTACATTTCCGGCTGAGCAACGGCGGAACTCCGAAAGAGCTTTCTTGCAATACTTCATACAACGATGGGAAATGGCATTATGTAATGATCCAGCATGATGGCACCATGACACTTGAGATCGACGACGGAATTGAAAAAATCACTTCTGCAGGACAGTACACAAAGGAGAGGTTCCCAGGCTACTGGACATTTGGAGGAGTCTCATTACCTGCCAGCGTTGCAGAGATGCCTTCATCAAAATATTTCATGGGTGCCATCGACGATATACTCTGCCTCGATGAAGCAAATAAATATACAACATCCTACATCATAAGGCAGCCAAAGCTCACATTCTCACTTACTGAAGCGCTGCCAGTCTGCGTCCCTGCAAGTATCTCCCTGAATATGCCGTTCAGTCAGAAGGGAACAGAATATAAAATATGGGACAGGATCAGATCGCTATTGGCGCCTGTTTCAGCAGTCAGTGATGGCGGAGCGGTTCAGTTTGGAAATGCAGAAGTAGCAATAGGGAATAATGAATTCCAGATAGTTGCTAAAAACCTGACCACTGGATGCGAGACAGTACTGGACACGGTAATAGTTGTCAAAGTCTGGTCTGTATGCACATTACTTCCTGAAAATCACGATGAAGCAGGATTGAAAGTATACCCGATCCCCGCAAGGGATATGCTTTCTTTTGAGTCAAAAAAGATAATAAACGAGATAACAATATATGATGCCGGCGGCAGGATTGTAAAGAAGTCTGCTCCTGCATGCAGCAATTTTGAAGTTAACCTGAAGGGCTGTGCAAAATCGGTTTATTTCTTCAGGCTTAAGACCTCAGATAACCAGCTATTGACGGGCAGATTTATTATTTACTAAGAAAAGGTTTAGTTTTCTTTCTTAGGTCCCTGCATATACCAGCAGCGTCAGACCAAAAAGATATGCCAGGAACATTAGCAGCAACAGGAAGCTGACCTGCTTACCTGCTCCCCTGAACTCCTTCCATATGAATACACCCCAGAGCGCCGCGATCAATGTCGCTCCCTGCCCAAGCCCGTAAGAAATTGCAAATCCTGCCTTCCCGGATGCAATAATGCTCAGCGCCATGCCAATATTCCATATTATTCCTCCAAGAATGCCTGTAAGATGCACTCCGATGCTTCCTTTGCGATAATCGGTGAATGTGAGCGGGGCACCTTCTATCGGCTTCTTCATTAGAATGTAGTTAAAAAGGAAATTGCTCACAAGAACCCCGATCGCAAAGAAGAATACTGCAGAATAGGGTGTCAGCTTGCCTTGTTCAGGAACAGAGAAATCAGTAACCATCGAGCTTGCCACAAACCTGTAAAACAGTGACATAAGAACTCCGGCGGCTGCTGAAAGGATTATTCCTTTTCCGGAAACCTTATGCTGTGATGAGCTGTGCTTTCTGTATGCAACAGCATCGATAATGATAGCTGCAACAATAAGTGCCAGGCCGCAGAACAAAATTACCGGATCGCCTTTGGGCGCAGCGACATAATTTATTATTACCCCAAGCGCCAGAGCTATTCCCACCCCGACGGGAAAGGCAACAGCCATGCCTGCCATAGCCATTGCAGCCACCAGCAGGATGTTTGAAGCATTGAATATGACTCCTCCAAGGAAAGAGCTTAGCATATTTTTAGTGTCAGCCTGGGATATATCATCGAGAAAACTGCGGCCGTTCTCTCCGGTGCTCCCCAGTGTAAAGCCAAGGATGAGCGAGAACAGCAGTATTCCTATTACATAATCCCAATAGAAGAGCTCAAAGCGCCATGATTTTCCGGCCAGCTTCTGGGTGTTGCCCCAGGAACCCCAGCAGAGCATGGTAACAATGCAGAGGATGACTGCCAGCGAATAACTTTGTGGTATAAACATATTTAAGAAGTTTGGAGTGAGCTAGAGTTTGGAGTGCCTAAAGTTATCAATTTTTAAATCCCCTCCCGGGAGCGTTTGGGGTGGGTTTTATTCAAACGAAAATTTGAAATCTTCACTCTTTTTAGAAGCTGTTCTAAAAATCGTCGCTCCGGTAATGTACACCCTCGTTCCGGCAGACTCAGGACGTTTCTCGCCTTTAACAACAACCTTTACCTTGTGCTCTCCAGGATTAAGATTTATTACATGCCAGATGCTTTCAATGTGCTGCTGATCAGCAAAATAGTAATAGGTATCTATTGTACGGTGAAGAATACCATCGACATAGACATCAGCTTTACCGCCATCCTTAAACCAGTTGCCTGTTATTGAAATGCCTGTTCCTGTAAATTTAATTTCGAGTTCGTCACCCTTATTCTCTGAATACATGGATTGCCTCGATCTGTTGCCATTTCTGTCGGAGGTCTCACGGATATTCCATTTCCCACTGAATTTCCAGGCATTCTCTTCAAAAACTGATATTCTCCTGTCAAAAACAACATCTGGAAATGCAACTTCCAGCTTTGCTTTAACAGGTTGCTGTGCCTTAATTTTTATCTTCTTCCCGCTGACAATTCCTGCGTCCTTCTGAATCAGTTTGAGTGCATAATCATACGTGCTTTCGACAGCAGAATTGAATGAGTAGGTAGTATGAATGAAGGTCGAATCGCCCAATACCTTTACTCCCTGCTGCATATCTGCTGGCAGGCCGCTGAATCCCTTTATAACCCCAAGCACAGCCAATGCATTGGACGGATTGCAGTCTGAATCCTGGCCGCAGCGTGTCGATATTTCAAGTGTTTTCACCGGATCACCTTCTCCGTACAGCAATCCCATTACAATATAGGCACCGTTAAGCTTTGCGTCAATGTTGAATGCCGATCCTGCACCGCAGATGTCAACATCTCCCCATTTTGCCTCAAGCTCCTTCCATGCTTCTCTCCAGTCTCCAGGATACTGTTTGTGAAGCTTAATCACATCTTTCACGATCCTGGAAAAATCACTTTGGGAAGGGATAGAAAGCAGTGCTTTCTCAATAATCGCATTGATGTCTGTTTCGAAAAATGCTTCAGAGTAAAGAGCTGCTACAAATATCCCACCATAGACTCCGTCGCCGTAATTCATTATCCTTCCGATCTTATCAGCTATTTCCGATGCTGTCCGCGGCATACCCGGACACATGAATCCGATATAATCTGCTTCTATCTGGAAATCAATATCATCAGCATGAATATTATATTCGGGAGTTCCGGAAAGAGGAGCGAAGATGCTGTCATAATAGTTTTTTCTTGCTTGCATATTCGCATGCCACAGATGGTATCCTGCCCTGGCAAACATCTCCTGGTATTTCTTAGAAGGTGCATCAATGCCATACTTGTCCATCGACATCAGGAATGTGAGCTGAACATAAATATCATCCTGCCACATGCTGCCTTTGATGTCTGCAGGTTTCCATTTTATGGAATCCTCATAAGTCTTTCCCTGTGCCCTGAACTCAGTAGGTGCACCGTAGGTTACACCTACCATTTTCCCTGCCCAGCCTCCGGCGATCTTATCTTTAAGAACATCAGGTTTAATTGTCCGGAATTCAGCTTTTATGTTCGCTGTACCTTTTGGCAGATGCATCATTCTGTCCTCAATGAACCTTGCCATTTCCGGTACAGGCATTTTCTGTATCACATACTGATGCTTTCCCTGAGGATCATCTTTCCAGGTATTGCTACCGTCGCTGTTTACGACAATTGTCCCTCTTTTCGTGTTGAAAAAGCCTTCTGTGCCATAAACTCCTATCAGCACTGCTGTTTCATCCCAGCTCATCCTGCCGTCCCTGTCTTCAGATGACATTGGTATGCTGATGCTGAATACATCCTTTACAGGATTGTTGTGAATATCCGATGCGATAAGTCTTAATCCGGTTTTTATCTTCCATCCGATCTCGAATCCTGAAAAGATCACTTCCCCGGGCCATTTCTCGTAAACGTGCTTTGAGGCGGCTGAATCGATGAAGATATTGAATTCTTTCCCTTCAGGGAAACTGCCGGCCATTGAGACAAGCAATTTTACTTTCCTGGAGATGAGCTCGCTGCCATTGAGCGGACTGAATCCATCCGGCTGTGAATCAAGGAGATTGCTAAGGTTTGTGAGGAAACCGACTGTAACAATTGTTACACTTTTATCAGGCTGTCTGCTGAGAATCTTCCTGTAAACTGAAACTGCATCAGGAACCTCTGAAGTAGCCTGTATCTTATGAGGATACCTTGAAACAATCGAGTCGGCCCAGTGCTGGCCCGATCCCATGTTAGCCCCGGTATTCACGGGAGCTCCAATCTCAATATCCGGTCTTCCGAAATAAGTATTTATTACTTCAATTGAAGGTGCGACAAGCTCATGCCTGTTCGAAGATAATGTCGCAAGGATCTCTGCCCTGCCGCTATCGGCCATGGCATGAAGGAAGGCGAGGGCTCCCACATCATCGTAATCGGGACCCAGATCTGTGTCGAAGATTATTTTGACCTTTTCCTCCTTGAGGTTAGAGCATCCTGCAATGATACAGGTAAAAACTGATAGAATTAGAATTACTCTTTTCATAATACTTCATGTCTGAAAGGTGCAGAAGCCTGGGCTCCCATTCTTGTTACTGATATTGAAGCAGCCTTATTAGCAAATTTCACAGCTTCTTTAAGCTCTTTTCCCTCCGAAAGTGCAACTGCAATAGCACCATTAAACACATCTCCGGCAGCCGTAGTGTCGACGGCCTTAACCTCAAGGCCCGGAATCATTCCTGTGAAGCTTTCAGACTTTAAGAAAGCTCCTGCGCATCCCATTGTAATAATGATGTTTTTTACACCTTTTTTCTGAAGAGAAGATGCTGCTTTTTCAGCCGATGAGATGTCATGAATTGAAATCCCTGTAAGTATCTCTGCTTCAATTTCATTAGGAGTAATAAGCCATAATTGCTTAAGCATATTGTCTGATATATATTGTGCAGGAGCGGGGTTAAGGATTACCTTTAAGTTATTCTCAGATGCCCTAACTGCAGAATACTCAACTGTAGCAACCGGTATTTCAAGCTGCAGAAGCAGGATTGTATATTTATTTGTTTCGAAGATATTTGATGGCAGATCATCCTGAAGCAGGTTGCCATTTGACCCGGGAGCGACAACTATGCTGTTTTCCCCGGCTGAATCGACAGTAATCAGAGCAACGCCTGACGGCAATCCTTGATCTTTAATAACATGCCGGACATCAATACCTTCTTTAATAAATAATCCAATAGCCTGGGTTCCGAATAAGTCGTTCCCGCATTTGGTAATGAAAGTGACATTCCCGCCAAGTCTTGCTGCAGCAACAGCCTGGTTAGCCCCCTTGCCTCCCGGGTTCATCAGGAAAGTTCCACCTAGAATTGTTTCACCAGGCACGGGGATTTTTTTTGTTTTTATCACCATATCAGTGTTGGAACTGCCGATGATCAGGATGTTATTTTTAGTCATTTGTTCCGGGATGTATTTATAAAAATATTTTGTTTTACCTGAGGATTAATCAAACCCGACAGTTTCTATTTCATTGTCTGTTTTCTGTTGGTACTGCTTACACTTCCGCCTTTGCCGTTAATAATGCTTTTTACTTTACTTTCTTTATTTCCGTTCAACCAGAATATTACTTTATGATAAAAACTGTTTTCTAACAATTGAGGTGTTTCAATGGCCTGATCGACAATTATCGGGGCATCATAGAATACATTATAAATACCAATCCCCCATGCCTGGTGTTTTTTAACGTGATCGGCAACCTTGTACGATGCATAACCATAGGTTTCGCCATGTTTCCAGTCATCAACAGATGGCGGGTCATAAGGCATCTCGCTTTGATAAAAATATACCCGTCCCTTTTCGCCATTCCAAATTGTCTGATATTCCTGAAAATGTTCATTAAACAAACCATAAACCGTAACATTGTCGCCATTTACGATCAATCCGTTGGCACACCTGTTTTTGTCCCAGCCTACACCGTTGCCGTGGTCGGCTCTCCAAAGCCATAAATGATCGGCACAAACATTATTACTGTTGATCGATAAACAATTTGATGCGGATCCTTCATGAGGGCCCCCAACCCTAAAAAACAGGTCAAATAAAAATGTAGGATCTGCTGCATTATCCTTTTTCGATCCGGGCTCTCCAACCTGCATAAGTGTTTCAGAAGGGATTTTTGCTGCATCTATGAGTAAACTGGCAATTGTTATACCATCAACATCCGAAACTTCGATTGCTTTATTCCCTTTTACAGGAACCAGTGTTGCCATTCCAATTCCCATAATAACTGTTCCGGGAAGAGTAACCTTCAGACTTTCTTCTAACTGAAAAACCCCCGGTGTAAAAAGAATGTTTTGACCTTTCTTTAAAGCTTTATTAATTGATTCAGCATTGTCTGAACCTGGTTTAGCAACATAAAAATAATCGATTAATACACTTTTTTCGCCATTATTGTGGTTATCCCAATCAACGCCGATTGAATTTTTCTTCAATGCAGGTAATTTTAGAACAAATTTCCCCCCGGAATAAATCCAGTAAGGTTTTTCACGAACTTCAGGTGTCTCTTTTATTGTAGTAACCGGCTTATCGGGCCAATTCTCTTCCGGGGCATCAGGAACTCCTACATACATCATATTCCAGACGCCGCCATCCCATTTTTCAAAAACAGAATTCCTTGTTAACCATTGTTGTTGCGAACCGGAATACACAGTCCCATCAATTTTACAATCGGCCATGAAGCCTCCACTGGAAGCACCATCATATAGCTTCAAATTTCCCTTTACATAAACACGGCGCAAAGGGGCAGCTTGCGAAACTGCCCAGGTATTGGTTGAATCAATGGCAGGGATTATAGTCAAATTCTCTACAGCCCGCCAAAAATTTGTTAACACATGCCCGACTCGTGCACCATCACGTACCGAAATAGAACTGACGGAGCCTACAATAACCACATCTCCAGGAGAATTTCCCAAACCCATAACATGCATGTAGTAACCAACCCTGACATCCAACTTATAAATCCCTGGCTTAAACAATAATGCATATCGATTTTTGGAAAACTCGCCATTTCCTGTGGTTTGTCGGGTATGAAGAGTGTCAATTAAATTTTGAATTTCCTTCATATTCATAGCAGGATCGAACACAAATACATTTTCGCCCAACAAAGTTTGGTTAAACTTGGCAGAAAAGGCCTTTAGGTTTTCGGGTGACGGATTAATGGTTTGTGAAATACCAATCTGCACTGCAAAAAATAGAAATAATAGATTGATTAAAGAGAATCTGGCTTTCATTCAATTAAGCATTATCTGTTTATCAATTTCAATGGCATCCATACTTTCATAGCTCCACCTGTTTGACTTGCATCAGCAAAAGGGACGAGTATGAAATGTTGTGGCGATGTACTTATATTTTTGTCAATTATTTTTACAGAATAGGCTTGTTTTCCAATCCACTGTTTAGGTAATAACTGATCGTTACTTCTGCTTTCAGGTATTTCAACAGACAGTTTTTGTTCAGAGTTTAAAACTATTCCAGGATTTAAGGAATCATCAAATGCCAGAACCTGCGGGCCCCTTTGAAATGCAATCTGATCGGGATAACTTTTACCACCGGATATAATTTGAACAGGTATTTGAATAGATACTGTGATTTTGTCGCCTGATTTCCATTTACGGTCAATGATTAAGTTTTGACCGGATATACCTTCGTAAACTTTATTTCCAATAGTTGCAGTATAATTGCTGCACCATCCTGGTACTCTTAATGCAATAGGGAAAGTTGCTGTATGAGAAGTGTTTAGTGTTATCGAAACATCACCACTCTCAGGGAAATCACTCTCAACCTGTAAGTTTAGCCTGAGAGTTTTATTCCTTGCAGCTGTTATATTCTCTTTATAAGTTGCAGGTTCATACATCATCAGTGTCGGAATATTGTCCAGATTGCCAAATGTAAAATATGGCACCATTGCTATCCCTCTCGGAACACTTGACTGGCAGCAGGTAATATTACATGTGTACTGCTTTTTGTCCATCAGCGGAGTGTAATAACTGACACATCCTGTCAGTGGATTCTCCGCTGCAAGCAGATGATTGTATATTGATTTCTCAATTTGTTCGAAATACTTAAGATCGCCGGTAATATTTAACAATTGTTGGTTAAATTGAATCCAGGTGGTAGTTACACATCCTTCGCCCATATTATCTGTTGCAGAGCCAGGCAAATAACCGTCATCCTGGAAATACTCATGAGAACTGCTGGTTCCGGTAATATATAGTTTGTTAGTTACTATATCCTGCCATGCAATAATAACCGGTTTCAACAGTCTCTCATCACCTGTGACTCTGTATAGATTTACTATTCCTACAAAATTGGAAAGCATTTCATAAGTTTTACCATTCCCTACTTTGGTTACTTTGCCGGTTGCCAGCAATGAACTGATAATTTTGGGGCCGTTGTCTTGTTCGCATGCATCCAAAATATAATAACAAAAATCAAGATACTTTTTGTCTCCAGTATACCTGTATAGTTCAACCATTGGGTCTAACACACTTGTTGCAGCCATTCCGACATGCGTTCCTGCCAGTATAATATCGCGTTGCCCGGGTTTATTCCCAAAAGTAGCACACAGCAAATCTCCTATTTTTATACAGGCTTCCAGTGCAGGCTGATAGCCGGTTGTTTTATAGTAAGCCAGCAATCCGTACAGGTTGTATTTATGGCTCCACACATCCCAGCTTGTCCAATACTCATCAGGCGTATATGTTCCCAGATACCCATCTGGCAGCTGTGAGTTTACCAGTTGATACATCAGCCTGTCCATCTGTGCTTTCAACCTTTCATCACCCGTGTATTTCCAAATGTTACAAGCTGTTTCCAAATACTTGCCAATATGCTCACCTGCCCATGGATGGTGGCCCGGCCTTTGCAAATAACCATCCAGTGTTCCTTCTTCATCCAGCTTCAATATACGCTCATTTAAATTCTGGTTCATTCGTTTACCCAGGTATCCCTGCTGCTGCTGATTCTGAAAAGGAATAGATGTAAATATATCCATTACTTTGTTTTCAATCACCGGATTGGGTTCACTGGCAACATCAATCTTAACCTGTTTATCAGACAGATAAAGTGTTTCTTTTATAACAGATACCGTGTTGTTTTTTTCTGTGATACCACAACTCACTCTGAAAATAATTCCATCAACAGGTTGATAATCAGAGAAAACTGTTTCGCTTTCACCCTGTACAGGACGAATTTCTACCTGCTTAGATTCGGTGAATAATTCTTTGTTGTTTTTATCTGCTATCCTGTAAGTTATTGTTCCATTAAAAGGGTAATTGCTTTTGTTTGTAAGCTTTACTTTTGTAATAAACCTCTTATCTGTTGTTTCAGAAATGCTTTGCTCGGCCGATATAAAATCTGACCACTGGATGGGTCCGTATTTATATGGTCCCTGATACATACCAACCCAACTGTCAGGGCTGAAGACCCTGACGGAAATAACATTTTCCTTATCCCACAGTACTTGATTTTCCGGAATTAAATATACCCTGTCCTCCTGCCATTTGGTTTTAAAATCAGGAGGGAAAGAACCTGATTGGCCGATAAGTCTGCCATTGAAAAATGTCTGGTCAGCATCATCAATCTTGCCGAGATGCAGCAGTAAACCATTTTCTTTTTCAGCCTGGGTTTTCATGTCTGAAGGGATCACTATCTTAATCCTGAACCAGACATATATGTTTTCTTTGGTGACGGTATCCTTCCAACTCGTTCCTATGCGCCTGATGTTCCAGTCAGCATCATCAAACAATGGATTTGCCCAATCCATAGAATCTTCCGTCTTAAACCTGACTTCCTGCGGCAATGGGTTCACCTGACCCTCTGCCGGATTAATAATTGATGCAATGAAAGTAACTAAAAAAAATATTGTAACAAATATGTTTTTAGTAGTCATTTTGAGTTCTTTAGATCAGATTTCTGATACATTCTCACATAATCTATTTGCATTTCTGCAGGGAAAATTGAATCATCTATTTCTCCTCCCCAATTCCCTCCTATAGCCAGATTCAAAATAAGATAATATGGTTTATTAAAAGGCCATCCTTCGTTTGATGAAACTCTTCCATCCTGCCCTTTAAAAGATTCCATGAACAGCTTATCATCAATAATGAACTTAATTGATTCAGCAGTCCATTCTATCGCATACTTATGGAAAGTATCAAATACGTCCTCGAATTTTTCAAAGTGAGTGATCTGTGTCCCTTTTATATGATTATACAGTTCTGAGTGAAGCGATGTATGAATGAAATTAGGATTCTTACCAACATGTTCCATTATGTCTATCTCGCCACAAAGCGGCCATTTTTCTGTATTTTCTTTGTAGCTTACAGGAAGCATCCATATAGCAGGCCAGGTACCTTTCCCTTTGGGCAGTTTTGCCATGACTTCAATTTTGCCATATTGAAGTGTAAACCTCTGGTAAGTTGTCAGTTTTGATGAAGTATAATTTGATTTTTCGAAATCTTTCTTAAGTGCTGTAATATGAAGTAAGCCATCTTTAACTGAAGAATTTTCGAGAGATTTTTCCAGGTAGAATTGTTTCTCATTATTGCCCCAGCCATGACCTCCGACGTCATAATTCCACTTGGAGCTGTCGGGAAGTCCGGTATAATTAAACTCATCGCTCCAGACTAAATTCCATGTAGCGGTATCTGTTTTTACCTTATGGTATTTTTCGGGAGCGTTTGAGACACAATTTAGCGAGGCAAAAATTAGCAGTATGCCTATTTGTAAGAAAATGTTTCTTTCCATTCTATTATTTATTTTGTTTTAAGGGAGTTCATTAAATAAGATTGTACCTATGTAAAGGTAGCGATTAAACCCTTTTAAAGAAAAGATGGAGGAGGCATTGCCTGACTCCTCCATCTTAATTTAGCTTTTCAAAACCGTTTTTTTTGAAAATTATTAATGCTGCGATTGTGAATTAATCAGTTATTTTAGATACCAGGGAACCTCGTTAATCCCATCGTATCCGCCAAACTGATCAGCAACCGCCTTTGTATAATTTTCAGGATTAGACACTAGCTCACCGGTGTCGTACTTCCATCGTTTGGGATATACTGATTTATCATCAGGATTCATACTGGTAGCAGGATCCAGTGGGAAGAGAGGGTACCCGGTACGTAGAAACTGAGGATAATTTAATCCATTACCCTGGAAGAAATCTATAAGCCATCTTTGCGTCCACACCTGGTGCAGGCGATCTGTTTTGGTTCCGGCTGTTGCATAGGCAGCAGCACCGGTAAAATAATTGTCTATATAGGTCTGATCAATTTTCATATTATGGACACCTGTTTGCGCAGAAGGTAAGTTCATATAATAACTCAGCATTGCTTTTACTCCGTTTTCGTAGTAAGTCTGTGCATTACCGGTAATCCAGCCTTCCTCAACCGCTTCAGCAAGAATGAAACATTGCTCGGCATAGGTAAATTTAATCATTGGGTCGCCCGCTCTGGGTATTGTATAGCGTTTATTTACCAATGAATACATGCCAGCCTGACCATTAATGGCCAGCGTACCGGAAACTAACTCGGTAGGTGCACCTACATACGCAGTAAAATCGGTTTCCACTTTACCTCCGGCAATCTGGGCTGCCGCAGGCTCCGCGAAATAAAACAATCTGCGATCATTATAATTTATTAATGCATCAACTACTAATTTTGAAACAGCATCTAATATCCTCTGGCTTTCGCCGTTCCACATAGGGTGAGTTGCGTTTGGATTATCCGAATATGCCAGTTGAAAGTTATCAGCATTGCTTGTCATTAAATTATTTGCAGCTACAATAGCCGCGAAGCGTGCTTTTTGCTCGGTTGTAGCTTTTTTACTGATCGTCTGTATAACCTTTAACTGCATGGCATTACAAAGTTTGCGCCATTTAGCAGCATCCCCTCCGTACATGATATCACAATTGCCAAAGTTCTTTCCTTCTGCAAATTTCTCCTCCGCAGCTTTAAAATCAGCCAGTACCTCCACGAATACATCTTCCTGCTTATCATACTTAGGCCTGGTTATTCCCTCCTCAGCCATTCCGGCCTCCGAATATGGAATATCACCCATATCCAGCGTCGCTCCAAAACCGGCAGAAGCCTTCAGAAATAATCCCAATCCTTCAAATGAGGGTTTAGCCGGATTTCCTTCAGCAAATTCAATCATTCGTTTGAAGTTGGTTGTCTTCTGCAAACCGCCAAATCCGCCATAAGGCCAGTAAGAATAATAATATTGGTAAGGATTTGCGGTTGCATCCAGTCTTGCCATATGCTTACACCATAAGTTACCCGTAGAGAAATCGGTCGCATTAGGATTCCAGAACCTGTATGAATCTTTCAATACCTGGGTAGCCAGCATTTCGGGTGAAACCGATGTTGCTGCGTTAGGGTCTGTATTCAATTCCTCAAAATTGCCGCATGAACTCGCAATTGCAAGAGGAATCAGTGCTAAAAATATTTTATGTATATTTTTCATCGTTAAGTTTGATTAAGGTTGATTAAAATGAGAGTTTAATGTTAAACCCAAGGTATCTTACTGCCGGGTCTGCAAAATCTTCAAAGCCTCCGTCAGGATCTGAATATTTGAAATCTTTTGCCCACAACAGTACATTCTGCCCTACAAAACTTACTGATGCAGCCTTAGCTACACCTTTTAAAATGTTAGTTGGGAGATTGTAGGTTAATGACATCTCACGTAGTTTGAAGAAAGTCTTGGCATATGTATCCGCAGGACTTCCTCCGCCTCCCCATGCACTGCTGTTGTGCAAATCTATTGCATATCGGCTATAGGTGGTTTTTACATCGTTGGGCGCATAGGTACGGGTATCGGTGAGAATAATACCATTTGGATCATACGTAACTGTACCTGATACCACTTTTACCCCCTGAAGAAGATAGTTTGTGGAACCCGGCGTAGCAACATCTAATGCTCTCTCCGGTGTAAGACCATCAGGATGAACTCCTGATTGCCACATATAGCTTTCAGTTCTTGTGTTCATAAGCCCGCCAACTACACCATCAAAAGATACAAACAAACTAAAAGCTTTATATCTCAGGGTGGCATTTGCACCCCACAGCCAGTCAGGGTCGGTCCAGCCAAAATTTGAATCATATCCGCTATATTGGAGCCTTCCGCTGCTGCTACATATAATTTCTCCGGTTGCCGGTACTTTTACAATATCTCTGCTTACCAGAGCATCAACACGCTCGCCTACTTTTACCCAGGGTTTTTTACTTGAATATATAGGGTCCAGCTTGGTATAGTAGCGTGCATAAGTTGACCAGTTAAGGCTAACATCCAATTGCCAGTCCTCACTTTTAATTGGTGAGCCGGCAACTGTCAGCTCCCAGCCTTTACGATCTATTTCTTCGGCAATATTAATATAGTTACTACTATATCCTGTTGCCGGTGATACCGGTGCATATTTCAAAAAGTCGTACATGTGTTTATTATAGTAGGACAGATCAACCATTAAACGATTTTTAAATATCATTCCCTGCAATCCTACCTCAAATGTATTAGCGCTTTGAGGCTTGAGGCCTGTTCCATATAAACTACCAGGAGGATTTGCCCCATTCAGCGTATTCCATGTGGCAGAATTAATCGTAAACGAACTGTTAATTGAATAAATTCCAGGAGGTGTTTTTGAGACTGTCCAGGAACTTCTGACCTTTAATAAATCAAGCCAGCTCTTTGTTCCCGGCAAAAGTTCTGAGACCACAAAGCTCCCCGCAATAGAAGGATAAAAGTATGATTTGGCATCGGCTGGCATTGTTGAACTCCAGTCGTTACGACCGGTTGCTTCTATGTATACCATTTTATTCCAGGATACACCAACACGGCCGTAAAGGGAATTTACCTGCTGACCATAAGTACTCTGACTTATATAGATAGGAGATACCGAGGCTTTTAGCGAGTAAAAAGCAGGAACAGAAATACCGCCAGTCGTACTGGCGTTCATATTGTCATCCTTTATGTAGAATATTGTTCCCCCTGCAAGATATTCTATGTTAATTTTATTAAATGACTTTTCACCATTTAGCAGCAAATCATTATTCATACTTATTCCCTGGGTTTGGCCTATACTATAGCCACCGGTTTTTCCGCCAACCCAAGTCCATTGATTACCAGGAATAGGAGTATTACCTGAAGACTGGTAAGAGCCCCATGCACACTTTATTTCCCCTTTATCTGTGTAAAAATCAAGGCCTGAACGAATACTGGCTTTCAGCCAACCGGTTAATTGATAACTCATTGTCACATCGGCATTAAAAAGATTACGGGAAACCGGGTTCGTTCTTTCGTAACGGGTAAAATAAGGATTGTCCGTATTTGCAGCATTCCCATAGGTGAAGTTTTGCAGCTGGTCTTTTACAAGCCAGTAATTATCCTTGTAGTCCAGAATATTATAATCAGTAGCTGTCCAAATTAATAATGAATACATGGGATCGTAAGAGGTATAGCCATTTGATCCTAAATTTTTTGATGCTTTTTTAGAATAGGACAGGTTTGAACTTAATTTGAATTTATCTAAATTGATATCTCCGCCAAAAGTGTACGTATATTTATCCAATATATTATTAGGATATTGACCTTTATTCTGAGTCCAGTTAAACGAACTGCGCAGAGAGGCAATATCACCTTTGTACCCAATATTTAAATTATTATTGGATACGTAACCTTGTTCCAGGAAATTAGCATAATTATTTGCACCAATAGGCAGATATTCGTAATCTCTGTCAGCTTTCGAAACAGGATCCCACTGTGAGCGTATTGTGCCGTCCATCACTGTTCCCCATGAGCTCGTATTGTTTTTATCATAGGTATTATTGTTACCACGGCCATAGACACTTTGCTTCTCAGGGATAGCTAAAAAGCCAGCAGTAAACATGGTATTGGTTGTAAAATCAACAGTTATTCCAGCTGCATTGGCACTTCCATCTTTGGTTGTAATCAGAATGGCGCCACTTGCTCCACGAAAACCATAAAGAGCTGAAGCAGTAGCTCCCTTCAATACACTCATTGATTCTATATCTTCCGAGGATATATCACCAAGTGTTTTATTTTGATAAGCTACTCCGTCTATTACAAGTAACGGTGTCTCACCACGAATAGTAAGCTGTGGTACAGCACCAAAATCTGGCGAGTTTTTAACCAGAAGCCCTGCTACTTTACCGGTAAGAGCGGTAGCAAGTTCAGTACCCGAAACTTTTCGCAAGCCCTCTCCGGAGACCTTTTGAACCGAATATCCAAGAGCTTTTTCAGACCGCCTGATACCTAGAGCCGTAACAACGACTTCTTCCAGACCGGTGACTTCATCTTCCATTACAACGTCTATGTTGCTTCTGGTACCAATCATGACTTCCTGTCGTTTCATTCCGATAAATGTGAAAGTCAAACTTTTTGATCCCTGTGGAACTTCAATAGCATATTTGCCTTCGCTATTGGTCGCTGTTCCCACAGTTGTTCCGGTAACAACAATGCTTACCCCAGGCACGGCTACACCATTTTTATCTGCCACAGTACCTTTTACTGTTAGCTGGGCAGATAACACGGCTGACCACGTCAGTAAGAGAAATAAAAAGATAGTTTTTTTCATAGTTTTTTAGGTTTAGTATTACAAACAACGAAAGAAAGTTTTTAAAGAAATACTTAAAGCAGGTTTGCTTTTGTTTATCCATAACCTCTGGGTTCGTTATATAGTTTCATGCTTAAGCTGGTTTTATGAATAGTTAATTACTTTGAAAAAGATGTTGCCACTTATTTATTTTTGGATTGAAGTCAGATTATAATTAATATTGATTGAATGAACCCGGAAGTACCAATCCTGGTACTTCCTGAATTCATTCCAATTAAACCAAAACTAACTAACCAACCCATGAAATATTTGAAACTGGTCTGTTTGTTTACACAATAATATATTGTAAGAATTTGCTTAAAAATCCAACATAACTATAAGTTAGGATCATATGGCGCAAACGTTTGTACACAAAAATATATTATGAAATTGTATTTTGCAAATAAATTGCAAAATATTTTATTTAAAAATTTATATCATATCATAAATAATAAATCTATTCGCCATGTATAATCCTAATAAACAGATTATTAACATTATTATCAAAAGCCAGCCTGAATGTATAATAAATAAGATCAAAGGGCAGAAACCCATTTCTGTACAATACCTTTTTCTACTGACATTCAATTTTTAATCTGCAATCAGATCAATATTTTCAGAACAGACTGAAAAGTAAGGATCTGAATGACAATTTCCTGGCATTTGGCCCGGATTGAAGATATCAGAGGGTTATTTTAAAGAGAATTATTGTGCAGGGCTAAGAATTTACGATAAATATATATGTTTCTATAGATTTAGGCACTAACGTTTGTTCAATTTATTAAATATATATTATTCAGCTACTTAACTAATTTTTTTACTGAATCCCTGACTATCAAATTGGTTTCTAAAGTCATATTAACAATTTTTTTACGGTATTCCTTATCTTCAACATATCTTAACAGGACATTCACTGCAAGTTGCCCCATTTCATCCTTTTTTTGATCGATAGTGGTCATAGGAGTCCCGAGGAAAGCAGAATAGGGTTGTTCATCAAATGATATTAAAGAAATATCTCTGGGGATGTTTAATTTCATTTCGTGTACTGCTTTTATCACTCCTAGTCCAATGAGGTTACTGAGCGCAAAAATAGCAGTAGGAGGGTCCCCCATGCTGAAAAGAATCCGTGTTTGTTTATATCCGTTCTCGGTATTATAATTATCACCCACTATTAGACTTTCATCTATGGGAATACCACTATTTCGCAATGCATCTTTGTATCCACGGACCCTCTCAATTGTCGGCTGGCTTTTAGGAATACCCTTTATGCAGGCAATTTTCCGGTGTCCCATAGAAATAAGATAATTCGCTGCATCTTGCCCTCCCTGGTAATTGTCAGAGGTGATAGAGGGAAGACCCATATCCGGAAAACAACGGTCCACCACAACGAGAGGTATACCAGAATTATATGTCTGGATTATATGTTTATAGTCTGTCCCTATGGGTGCAATAATAATACCGTCCACCTTATGACTGAGCAACAGTCCGATCAGGTCCTTTTCCTCAAGGTAGTTTTCGCCGCTGTCACAAAGGATCAAAGAATACCCTCTGGAACGCGCTTCTTTTTCAATACTTTGTGCAATATCAGCAAAAAAAGGATTGGAAATGTCCGGGATAATTAAACCCAGGGTATCAGTTCTGGCCAGTTTCAGTCCTCTGGCAAGTTTGTTGGGAACATAATCATACTCCCGTGCAGCCTGAAGTACCCGCTCCTGTGTATGAGCACTGATACGATATTTTTCTGCCTTGCCGTTCAGCACACGTGAAACAGTAGTGATTGATATACCCAGCACTTTAGCCAGATCACGAATATCATTTATAACTTTCTTCATGCAACAAAGTTAAATTTTTAGAGATAATCCATGTCAAATCCTTCGACACAATCAATTCCATATCTTCTGAAAACAATTTCAATTAGTTTCTTTAGTGGTTTGGTCTATGTATAGCCTTAATGTCAATTCCTAAATAGTGCAGAATGGGTTGTTAATGTTTTATTTAAGGAAGTCTTCCCTTATCGGACTGAAGCTGTCTATCAGCCTGACGAACCTGCTTATGTTCTGAATGCAGTGGGGGATACCTGAAGGGACAGCGAAAATATCTCCTTTCGTGAGGTGGTGTTTTTCATCCCCGATGAATAAGAATAGCTCACCTTCAGCAACATATGTGATCTGTTCATGAGTATGACTGTGTGGCTTGTCGGGTTCAGAGGCAGGGCCGTTTGTGAAATCGCAGACAACGACCATCAGGTTATCAAGATGGGCTATCCTGCGTTCGAAGAAGGGAGAAAGCTTCTGGGGCTTTGATTTACTTTCTAATAATACTGGCATGGCAATTCATTTCTTATTAAAAGTCTATTATAGCTTTCATGACCCCATCCCTGTAATCAGCCACGAGGTCAAAGGCTTCCTGTGTTCCGATGAAAGGAAACCTGTGGGTAATCATATTGCGGGCATCGATCGTACCATTGTGCATCAATTCAATTGCAGTTGCGGTGCAGTCAACCTGCCTGCGGATGAACTGTATCATGAGTTCCCTGCGGCGTGTGTTCTCCACATTCAGCGACCATTTGTCAAATTCAGGAATGCCGACCACCATGATCTTTCCTCCAGGCTTCATTATGTCGACAGCCTGGTCGATGGCCTCCTGCTGACCGCAGCATTCAAATACAACGTCGAGACCTGAAGGCTCCTTCTGCTTTATCTTTTCTGTAATGTTATCTTTCAGTGGATTACCGGTACAAATGGCTGACTCTCTTATTGCTATTGCAAGTCTTTCATCTATCTTGTCGGTGACATAAATAGTGTCTGCGCCCTTTGCTTTTGCAGCAAGCATAACACTCATCCCTATCGGACCAAATCCGAGTATACCTATTTTCAGTCCTTTGATATCTCCGGTTTTTTTCACTGCGTAGACTCCTATTGCCAGTGGTTCGGATACAGATCCATGATCAGGTTTGAGATTTCCGGGCAGATGGAAGCAGTTATCCTCAGGCATAACGATGAATTCCCTGAGACATCCTTCTGCCTGGTTCGGGCAACCAAGGAATCTGAGCTTACGGCAGGTATGACTTCTTCCTGAAAGGCACTGGTCGCATTTTCCGCATGGCATGGCAGGTTCTATGGCGACAACATCGCCGGTCTTGATTTTCCTGACTGCATGTCCTGTAGCAACTACAACACCTGCTCCCTCATGCCCAAGTGTAAACGGGAAGGTAACCTTCTGGGAACCGATACACCCCTGTGTAAAATAATGAACGTCGGAACCGCAGATCCCTACAACCAGCATTCTAATTAACACGTCATCAGGATTTTTAATTACAGGATCGGGAACATCCATCATTTCCATCTTCCGGATCCCGGCGAGCATCATTGCTTTCATGAACTTAAAATTTGATACAAAGATAACATCATTATATAATTCCTTTGTGTTACTTTGTGTGTACTTAGTGTTCCTTTGTGGTAAAAAAATAACCACGAAGGATCACCAAGGATAACCCTAAGGTGCACAAAGGGAAGAGAAAATTATATGAGAAGGATCTACGGGATAGGGGAGACTGTTTACGACATCATCTTCAAGGATGGATCTCCGCAGGCTGCAAAACCGGGAGGATCAGTGCTGAACGCCATGGTTTCACTCGGGCGTATAGGCCTTCCTGCTTCATTTATAAGCGAATACGGCAAAGATGATGTTGGTTCCCTTATCGACAGGTTTCTGAATGAGAATGGAGTTAACACATCGACAGTTTACAGGTACAATGATGCAAATACCTCTCTTGCACTTGCTTTTCTGGACTCCAGGAATGATGCTCACTACACTTTTTATAAGGATTTCCCTGCAAAAAGGCTTAACGTGGAATTTCCTGCCATTAATAAGAACGATATTGTTCAGTGTGGTTCATTTTTTGCCGTCTGGAATGAAATAAGAACAAAATTCAGGGAATTCATAATAAGTGCATCGGACAGGGGAGCGTTGATTCTTTACGATCCCAATTTCAGGAAATCGCATGTTTCAGAACTTAAAAAACTGCGACCGCTGATTATTGAAAATTTGAAGATGGCAGGGATTGTAAGAGGATCAGATGAAGATTTCAGGAATATTTTCGGAACAGGGACTGCTGATGAGGCCTGGAAATCTGTAAGAGAACATTGCAATTGTCTTGTCTATACGGCCAGCGCTGCCGGCGTTTTTGTCAGGACTAACTCATTTTCAGGAAGTTTCCCTGTAAAAAAAATAGAACCTGTAAGCACAATAGGTGCGGGCGACAATTTTAATGCGGGGATGATAGCAGCTATATATAATAATGGTATAACCAGGGATGAGCTATCAACAATGGGAAAGGAGAAGTGGCTTAAAGTTGTATCATCTGGTGTCGAATTCGCAACAGAAGTCTGCCTGAGCTATGATAACTATGTTTCAAAGGAATTCGCCACAAAGTTCAATACAGACTCTTAAATTTTCTTCTCTGTGTTTCTGTGTAAGTTCTTCTAAAAGTTATTAAGAACTTTCACAGAGGAAATCCTGAGGACCACAGAAGTTCCACAGAGGAAGAATTATATGGATTTTGCATTTACCAGCAGGTACTTTTCTGCTTCAAGTGACCATATATAGCCGTTTTTTGAAACAATTTTGTGCAATCCTGCGTATAATATATTATCCCTTCCCTTTTCTTCGAGCTTATAAAGAGAAACAAGCGGCATAGAAATGTTCGTATAGATCAGCTTTTTACCGCCCGGTATCTGCGGAAGATTAAGAGTAGTGTCTACAACTGCATCAAGTCCTCCGACATGGGTTATCATTACTGCAGGGTTTATCTTACCTTCTCCCATCAGCTTCAACGATTCGCGCATATCATCGGTATTGCCTCCTGAGGTCCCAACGATATGAGTGAATGCATAATGAACATTATAAAAATTGAATTCGGCCCTGAACTCGGGATTTGTCGGTCCGGCAAAGAAATTCAGACACCCATCAAAGCCAAGGATTGCATCACCCTGCTCGATAACCTGCTTAACGGGTGCAAAGATGAAGACATCATCGTAACCGGTGCCGCCGGTAAGTTCCCTTAATTGTTTCACCGGATCGTCGATTTTAGCAGTATTTACGTAGAGAAGCTTCACTCCTTCCTTCGCGGCATGTTCAGGTGTGAAGAGACAGGCTGCCCTTGAGAGACGGCTGTCGTCGATATCAGTAACAACCACAAGTCCCGGTCTGCGATCGCAATGAAGCGCATAATCAATAGCTCCCAGTCCCATTGGTCCGACACCGGCAAGAATAGCCAGTTTACCTCCGCTGCGGATACCCATCTCATGCTTATATGTGCCTGGAGGGATATGATAGCTCGCATGAAATGCTCCTACGATACATGACATCGGTTCCGAAAGCGATGCAGGAAAAAAAGCCTCACCGTCGTAGGGCAGAAGGCAATCAGCCTCCATAATAATATCCGGTACTATTATGTGTGTTGCATCGCCGCCGATATACCGGA
>Ga0209450_10000327_pt1 | contig 25432 bp, 21 predicted proteins | sample FrelakmetLWP11LW_FD_187149 | JGI IMG/M metagenome (GOLD analysis project Ga0209450, IMG submission 187149) | Freshwater lake sediment microbial communities from the University of Notre Dame, USA, for methane emissions studies - LWP11 LW (SPAdes)... | ecosystem: Environmental > Aquatic >...
CTGCAGGCTATCCAGAGGTCAACATACGGATCGCACGAGTTTGTCCTGGCGCTGAAATTCGGCGACACTATAAGGAAGTACAGGTGGCTTGACAGATATTAAAGGGCCTGCTTCATCAGTACATAAATGAGGGAACTGGCCTTTCCCCGGTTGAAAATATTTACAAGCGAAAGGAATAAGCCGGTGAGAATTCCGGCCGGCAGAGGAAACCAGTATCCACGGTTTCTGTAACTCAGGATAGATATGTAGAAGATATCGAGAAACATCGGCTTTACGCGGATGCACGAAAGGCCATAATTCTGAGCAAATTTCTTAAGGTTTCCGGGAGAGAAGTGCCACAGGTGCCGTGGCACATCAAGTGCAGCCCAATCGGGGCCAAACCATTTAAAATCGGCTGAAGCAGTATTTGGAAGGGCAATGATACAATGGCCGTTGTCCTTTAGAACCCTTCTGATCTCGCTCATCCACCGGCCCGGATCATAGAGATGTTCAAGCACGTGCCACAGAGTGATGCAGTCGGCATACCCATCCTCGACAGCTGAAATGTGTTTAGGATCAATGACGTTGATGCCGAACCTGGAGATTGAATATTCCCTGGCACGGTCACTGATCTCAATGCCGGTCACATTCCAATCCCTGTTTTTCATATATCCGGCAAAGTATCCGGTCCCGCTTCCAATATCGAGGAGAGTACCGGGCTTGCCTCCGTTGAGCTGCAAAAGCAGATTGTGCTTCTTCCTAAGCATGATACTCCTGGCAAGATGATAGGCATGGTCTGTGAGGCTGCTCTTTGTGTCAGAGTGTGAAATATACTCCTCGGAAACATAATATTCCTGTATCTTATTTTGATCAGGAGGGAGAGCGGTAAATACAAATCCGCAAGCATTGCACTTCTCAAGCAGAAAGCTCTCACCGCTCACAAGGTGATCTTTAGCTGCGAAAAGACCTGAAGAGTCAGTGCTTCCGCAAACCAGGCAATGTCCGGTATCAGGCATTTTTTCTCCGTGTTTTCAGGGCAGAGAATGCTGCATAAAGAAGCATTACCAGCAGAAAGGAGGAGCCCGCAAGTGAAATCCTGTTGCCTGTTTTATATGACCGGGGCTCGAACCTGAAAGTAATTGTGTGAGTGCCTTCCGGCACCACCATTCCTCTCAGGACATAATCGGTACGGAAGTGCTCTGCAGGCTTATCATCTATGAATGCATTCCACCCGTACGGATAATAGATTTCCGAGAATACAGCAATCCGGTCTGCAGATAGCCTGGCTTCATAGGTCAGCAGATTGGGTCTGTAAGAAGTGAGATATATGGTATCGGTCTCTGAGCCGGGTTGTTCAACGACGGTCAACTGGTCTGCAAATCTTCTGTCGACGACCGCTTCCGTTGCCGGGTCAATGGTTTTTATCGCAAGGAGTTCGGCATCTGCATTTTCAACCAGTGTTGCCTTTTCAACGAACCATGCATTGCCGAGGGCAAATTGGTTTTGCAGGGGCAATGCCTCAGGCGAGATGATTATATATCTGGTATTAAGCATATTAAGTCCGTTGAGGTTTGCCATTATACCCGATGCCTCCTCCCATGATGTGGAGCTTCTCAGTCCTGTTATGAGGGCATTGATCTCATCCGCGAGACTCGCTTCAATCAGCTCCTGGTATCTCTTCATTTTGGCTCCGCTGTAACCTCCGATGGAGTTATGATGGTAAGAGGTTGAGGCGTCGTTAAAAGTTGAGACTGTAAGGTTCAGTACCCTAAACTCGTCTTTGTCGTCAAGAATGGCCTTATCTGCTGCTGTCGGGGCAAACGAGTTCTGTGATGATCTTTTAGTCTCGAAGTTCGAGCTGCCCAGGAATCTTGTATTAACGGGGATCAGGTCAAGGAGAAAAAGTAGCGAGATGCCAACTATCATATGGATAAACCTGATTCTGTCTTTAATAAAGAACCAGAGAAGGGTTGCTGCTGCCGCAATTAAGAGAGCTGATCTCAGGGCATCAGCACGCAGTATCATCTTCCGGTCGGCAGCCATGACATCTTTCAGCCAGTTATAAGAATCTGGTATTGAGGCCTCATCGCTCCTGAGATATGATCCGGCAAGGCCCGGCAGGATAAAGAATACAAAGGCCAGGCCGCCTGTGATCAGGGCAGATGTCAGCATTGCTTTAAGGGCCTTTTCCCTGCTCACCGACCCTTCGGTTACGGCTTTGAGGGCCAGAACAGAAAGAAGCGGCACACACAGTCCTGCAATCACCAGGATCATGGAGACAGCCCTGAATTTATTGTACCCGGGGAAGAAGTCAATAAAAAATGAGGAGACAGGCATCAGGTTCTTTCCCCAGGAAAGAACGAGTGAAAGCAAAACTGCAGTCAGTATCCACCACTTTTCCTTCCCTCTGATAATGAACAGTCCGTAAACGAAGAGAAACAAAATTATTGCACCAAAATATACAGGACCGCTGGTGGAGGGCTGCTTACCCCAGTATCTATAGAGCTGATCCTGTGCCTGTGCCATATTGTTTTTACGAAGCTCCTTAACAGTTTGGGAATCCCTGTCAAAAGGAGCCGTGGCCCCTCCCCTGAAGTTAGGGATAAGAAGGGTGAGAGTCTCATCGATGCCATAGCTCCACTGTGTGATATAGGCTTTATCAAGTCCTCTTCCCTCGCTTGCATCATCTTTGGTAAGGTCACTTTTTCCTCTTGTTGACTCCTTGCCGTATTCCCAGGTAGTGTAAAGTGCGGCGAAATTTACGCCGACAGCTACTATGGCAGCAACAACAAGCAGTCCGAGTGATTTGAGGAAGGGAGGAAGTGTTTTCCGCCTTATGACATCTACAAGTTCATAGATGCCAAAAACAAGGAGAATCAGGAAGGTGTAGTAGGTTATTTGCAGGTGGTTAGCCATTATTTCAAGGGAAAGGAAGAGGGCGAAGAGTGCAGCGCCCCTGAAGGCATCGGACCTGAACGCATAGACAGCGCTTCCGACAACAGGAGCCATATAGGCCATGGCATAGACCTTTGTATTATGCCCTGCTGAGAGACTGACAAAAAGATATGTGGTGAATCCGTAGGCAATGGCACCTGCCACAGCCAGCCATGGGTTGACCCTCAGAAGAAGCAGTAGGATGTAGAAGCCGAGCATTGAGAGGAAGAGAGCAGCTACCGGTGTTTTGTATAGCCTGAGCAGATCATCAAGATGCTTTATGAGGTTACCTGGAAACTTGGCTGATATAAGGAATGCCGGCATTCCTCCGAACATGGAATTGGTCCATAGCGGCTCACTTCCAAATTCCTCCCGATAATCGAAAATCTCCTTTGAGGAGCCGGTAAACACTTTGGTGTCATGAGCATTTATCTTTTTCCCCTCAAGAACAGGATAGAAATATGCAAATGACAGAACCGTGAAAACAAGCACAGCAACCACGTGAGGAAGTGCAGATCTTAAGGCGCTCTCTTTCATAAAACAGTCTTTATATAAATATGCCAGGTTAAATATCGCCCGACAAAAATACACCAACTCTACCTTAAATCAAACGAGTATATGTTATACATTTGTCAGTTGAAGAGAGGAAGATGGGAATCGTTCAGCAGCAGACACTTCGCGGAGCAGCATGGTCATACCTTGGAGCTTTGCTGGGCTTTGTCAATATTGCTCTGCTTTCACCCAGGATCTTCACGACAGGAGAGATCGGCGTTGTACAGGTGCTGATATCATTTGCGACCATCCTCTCGCAGTTCTCCAGCCTGGGCTTTATTAATGTCATTAACAGGTTGTTTCCCTATTTCAGGGATATACGCGAGAGACATAACGGGTTTTTCGCCATTGCACTGTCAATCACCCTTGCCGGACTTATTCTTACCTTGATTTTTCTGAAGTTTTACACACCCCAGTTTGAGGAGAACAACATAGATCGCTCACCTCTGATCTCGCAGTATTCGTTTTATCTTCCGGCACTCCTTACGATAACACTCCTCTTTAACCTCTTCGACAACTACAGTAAGGTTCTCTATGATGCTGTCCTCGGAACGTTCCTCAAGGAGTTCCTCTTCAGGCTTATCAATTTTGCGATGATCATCCTGTTCTGGTTCGGGATCATTGACTTTGACGGATATATGCTGGGATATCTGGCATCTCAGGGCATACCGCTGATTGTCATCACATTCATTATGGTTCTGAGGAAGGAGATCTCACTGAAATTCAAGCCCGGATACATTACTCCCGAGCTTCGGAAACAGATCCTGCTGTTGTCTCTCTTCGGTACCCTGACAGGTCTGAGCGGCTACGTACTTACCACACTTGACAAGATGTTTATCAATCAATACCTTGGAGAGAGTCAGGTTGGAATTTATTCAATTGCCTCATATTTTGCTGTCCTGATAATGATCCCGGGAAGGTCGGTGGCCAAGATATCAATCCCTTTTATGGCCGAATTGTGGAAGAAGGAGGATCTTAGGACAGTCGACGATATCTATTTACGAAGCAGCATAAATCAATATGCGGTAGGATTACTGATTTTCATCGGTCTGATGGTTAATCTCGGCAACATCTTCCGGATTCTTCCGGAAGAGTACGGATCGAGTTATGCAGTCATTGTTCTCATCGGGCTGGGTAATCTTGTAAATGTCTCGGCAGGCATCAACGGAGTCGTGCTCAGTACCTCTGCGCTTTACCGTTACCAGACCTGGCTCATGTTCATTCTTATAGGACTCTTTGTGATATCAAGCATCGTTTTCATTCCCCTGATGGGAATTACAGGTGCCGCGGTAGCTTCAATGATATCCAATGCGATTTACAATCTTCTCTGTGTCGGTGTTGTGGGATGGAAGTACAGCCTGTGGCCTTACCGGATGAATCATCTCTGGATGACTCTTGTTGCTTCCGTTGCCTTCGTTGCGGGGACACTGGTGCCTGAGATGCCGCTGGTGCCTGACCTGATGCTGAGGAGTGCCCTGGTAACTTTCGTTTTTACTGCAGGTCTTTATCTTTTAAAGCTTTCAGATGACATGAACAACATGGTGGATGTCATCCTTTCCACGATCGGAAAAGGGTTCCGTCAGGGCTGATTAGCAGTTGATTTATCAAGTGAATTCAGAAGGCCGGAAAGATGGCCGGTGAGTGCTCTTCGCGAATATTCAAGGTGATGTCCGCTGCGCCGTACAGGTATTCCCCCGGCAACTTTCAGGATAAAGTTTTTAACGCCCTCAGTATCATTGTAGTCATAGAGCCCCTGGTAGCCACATTTTACAAGAAGCTGTGCCGCATCTCCGTCTGCCGGTCCAAGGAACAGCAAAGGTTTTTCAGTTGCGAGGTATTCAAATATTTTGCCCGTCAGTATCGCCCTGTTCGAGGGGTGATCAGGAATGACAAGCAGGAGCATGGATGTGCTCATTATCTGTCTAATGGCTTCCGGATGCTCGCAGTATTTAATGAATTCTGTGGTACCTTTTTCTTCATCAGGCGGGAACAGTGCCCGGATTTCATCAGGGACGCTGCCAACAAATCTCAGATTTACTGCAAGTCCGCTCTTCCTGATCTCATTTACAGCCCTGATAAAGCTGTTAACCGGATATGAAGGCGATAATGTGCCGACATATGTTATTGTAAATATCTCAGGAACAGAAGGAACCACCCCCTCGAAATCCTCCTCGTCATATCCGTTTGGCAGGATGAAAATCTTTTCCCTGACTGCGTCAACCTTGCTTTCAAGCATGGCAGCCAGTGTCTGGCCGACAGTCATGACAGCATCGGACTTTGTCAGGACACTCTTCTCCATCGCATTATCTGCCATTCTGGCAATGAATGAAGGGTTGAACATGTCATAATAATAGATGTCTGTCCATGGGTCTCTGAGATCGGCAATCCACCTGATGTCCGGGAATCTCCTTTTCAGTCTGCGACCTATGAGCTGGGTCGAATGCGGCGGGCTGGTAGTGATTATGAACCGGATATTCTCTTCCCTGATCAGTGCACGGGCTTTTCTGAATGCATACCTGTTCCATCCCCTGCGGGGGTCGGGAATAAAGAAGTTACCCCTGATAAAGCGGCTGATGCGGCCCTTCAGGCTCCTGTCTGCGCCGGCTGCGAAGCCGGCATGAGGTATTTTTGACTGGTCCTTGTCATAAAGGGCGAAGTAGTTGGTGGCTTTGGTTCTGTGTATCTCAACATCAAGAGGGATCTCGCCGTAGAGCGAAGGATCTCTTGACGGATAGGCGGCGTATTCGGGCTTAACGGTAAGAATAACAGGTATCCACCCTGATGATGGAAGATACTTGGTGAATTTAAGCCACCGCTGTACCCCGGCGCCACCGCTGGGGGGCCAGTAGTATGTGATAATCAGCACTTTCTCAGGCGCCGGTCTCATCTCAAAGTTTCTTTAGCTGCCCCCGGAGGCTCACCTTGTCTGCAATTATTGCCCTTAGATTTGATACAGGCACCCGCTCCTGAAGCATCGTGTCCCTGTACCTGATTGTAACTGTCTCGTCCTCTGCCGTCTGATAGTCAATTGTTATGCAGTAAGGAGTACCGATGGCATCCTGACGACGGTAACGTTTGCCGATAGAGTCCTTCTCATCATACTGGCAGTTGAAGTCGAACTTAAGCTCATCAATTATCTTGCGGGAGATGTCGGGGAGGTTATCCTTACGCACCAGGGGCAGTACCGCCAGTTTCACCGGCGCAAGCACTGACGGAAGTCTCAGTACTACCCTGCTGTCAGGCACGCCGTCTTCCTTCGTGAGGTCCTCCTCATAGTATGAGGCGGCAATCACCTGGAGGAACATGCGGTCAACACCGATGGATGTCTCAACAACATACGGGATGTATGACTCATTCTTCTCAGGATCAAAGTACTGCATCTTTTTGCCGCTGTACTCCTGGTGCTGTCTGAGATCGAAATCGGTACGTGAGTGAATACCCTCAACCTCCTTGAATCCGAACGGGAATTTGTATTCTATGTCTGCGGCTGCATTGGCATAGTGTGCAAGCTTGTCATGATCATGGAACCGGTAATTGTCATCGCCAAAGCCCAATGCCCGGTGCCATTTCATTCTCGCCTCTTTCCAGTGGTTGTACCATTCGAGCTCTGTGCCCGGCTTGACGAAGAACTGCATCTCCATCTGCTCAAACTCGCGCATGCGGAAGATAAACTGTCTTGCCACGATCTCATTTCTGAAGGCCTTGCCTATCTGGGCAATACCGAACGGCAACCTCATACGGCCCGTCTTCTGCACGTTCAAAAAATTGACGAATATCCCCTGGGCGGTTTCAGGCCTGAGGAAGATCTTCATGGCGCCGTCGGAGGTCGATCCGATCTCAGTGGAGAACATCAGGTTAAACTGCCTTACATCTGTCCAGTTCCTGGTGCCTGACACAGGGCAGACAATCTCGTTGTCAAGAATGATCTGTTTCAGCTCGTTGAGATTACCTTCAGTCAGTGCAGCAACAAACCTCCGGTTAAGGTTGTCATACTTCTCCCTGGTCTCAACAATCTTCGGGTTGGTTGACCTGAAGAGGGCTTCATCAAACTTATCACCGAAACGGGCTCTGGCTTTCTCTACCTCCTTCTCAATCTTCTCTTCAAGCTTAGCGAGCTGATCCTCGATTAACACGTCAGCCCGGTATCTTTTCTTACTGTCCCTGTTGTCAATAAGCGGATCATTGAATGCGTCGACGTGACCCGAAGCCTTCCATGTTGTCGGGTGCATGAAGATTGCGGAATCAAGCCCCACAATATTTTCGTTAAGAAGGACCATGCTGTCCCACCAGTATTTCTTGATATTGTTTTTCAGTTCAACCCCATATTGCCCGTAGTCATACACAGCTCCAAGGCCGTCATATATTTCACTTGAGGGAAAAACGTATCCGTACTCCTTGCAATGAGACACTAACTTTTTAAAGATATCTTCCTGAGCCATCCTGATTTTAAGTTCTTCGTAACGACCGGGCAAAAGTATATCAAAATCCGCTGTTTTACAATCTGCATGGATGTCTGAAATCAATTTGTATCTTTGTTTTCCACCGCTGAAATTACCTCAGATGAAGGTTAGATGTGATTTTCTTGTTATTGGTTCCGGAATGGCCGGACTCACTTTTGCACTTAAGGCGGCAGCTCACGGCAGGGTGTGTGTGGTGACGAAGGCGGGCCTGGCTGATACCAATACCAATTATGCCCAGGGAGGTATAGCAACAGTAATGTATCCGCCTGATAACTTTGATAAGCATGTCAGGGATACCATGATCGCCGGAGCGGGATACTGCAAGGAAGAGGTTGTGAGGATGGTCGTCAGCGAAGCCCCTGAAAGGATCAGGGAACTTATTGAGATGGGAGTGGAGTTTGACAGGAAGGATGACGGCAGTCTTGAAATGGCTATGGAGGGAGGTCATACCGAGCACCGTATACTTCATCATAAGGACTCGACCGGGGCCGAGGTGCAGAGAGTGCTTATCAGCAAGGTCAGGGAGCATAAAAACATAGAGATATACGAGAATCATTTTGCCATAGACCTGCTTACCCAACACAACCTGGGTGAGTATGTGACCAGGGAGTGGAAGGATATCAGGTGCTTTGGTGCGTATGTGGCTGATTTAAATGACAATAAGGTAAAGACGTTCCTTGCAAAGACAACGATACTGGCAACAGGAGGACTGGGAAATATATACCTGACAACAACAAATCCTGAGGTTGCAACCGGCGACGGCGTTGCTATGGTGCACCGTGCCAACGGCATCATCGAGAACATGGAGTTCATCCAGTTTCATCCTACCTCGCTGTATAATCCGAATGAAAGGCCATCTTTCCTGGTCACCGAGGCGATGAGAGGTTTCGGAGGAGAACTGCGCAACAGTGCAGGACAGAAGTTCATGCACAGGTATCATGTGAGAGGATCTCTTGCTCCGCGTGATGTCGTTGCCAGGGCAATAGACCATGAAATGAAACTCAGGGGCGATGACTTCGTATACCTCGACTGCACTCATCTCAATGCTGAAGAACTCAAATCCCATTTTCCTCATATCTATGAGAAATGTCTTTCTCTTGATATTGATTTTACAAGGCAGATGATACCTGTTGTGCCTGCAGCTCATTACTCATGCGGCGGAGTGAAGGTTGACATGAACGGCAGAAGCTCCATCGACCGTCTGTATGCTGTCGGAGAGGTCTCCTCAACGGGACTGCACGGAGCAAACAGGCTGGCATCCAACTCTCTCATTGAGGCAGCAGTGTACGCTCACAGGGCCTCTGAAGATGCCTCGGCCCGTATCGCTGACCTGACTTTTGAGGAGAAGATACCCGAATGGAACTATCATGGCACCACCCATCTTGAGGAGATGGTGCTGGTTACGCAGAATTACCGTGAGATGCAGATGATAATGAGCAACTATGTGGGTATAGTAAGGTCTGACCTGAGGCTGGCAAGGGCAAAGACCAGGCTGGAAATAATTTACCAGGAGACGGAGGATCTCTACCGCAGGTCAACTCTCTCAAGAAAACTAATCGAATTACGTAATCTTATAGCAGCCGGTTACCTTGTGATAAAGATGGCACAGAACCGCCAGGAGAGCCTGGGGCTTCATTACTCCATCGATTATCCGGCCAGGCCCGGCTCAGAATTTTAAAAAATATGCGAACGGATACAACTAATTACAACAACAGTCAGGGCGACAGCTCATTCCTGACTGCTCCCTTCTTTGGCAAGAATGCCTTCTGGAGGTATTTCATCGGCACTGTCACCCCATTCCTGGTTTCAAATACCCTGGGCGCAATTCCCCTTATTGTAGTAATGCTGTCATATTCGGGGGCAGGAGAACTCCCCACGAAAGGTGGTATGCCAGATTTTGCAGCCATGGGAATAGATCTGAATCTGGGGTTCGTTCTGACAGTGTTTCCCTTTATCCTGGCCTTCTTTGCATTTGCGCTGTTGGTCAGGCCGCTGAACCAGAGAGGCTTCGGAACAGTGGTTAACGGAGGAGGGGGTATCAGATGGGGAAGGATATTCTTCTCGGCACTGGTCTGGCTTTCAATATCGGCAGTATACCTTCTCTGGTCAGTAAGGGATGATCCCGGTAACTTCATCCTGAACAACTCTTCGAAATCACTCATAACGCTGGCAATACTTGCCATGGTCATGATACCTTTTCAGGCGGGGTTTGAGGAGCTGCTTTTCAGGGGATATCTGATCCAGGGTTTTGCCGTGCTGTCACGGAACCGCTGGCTGCCTGTTGTCAGCACATCAATTCTTTTTGGCCTCATGCATGCAATTAATCCGGAAGTCAAGGAATACGGGTTTCTTACAATGATTCCGCAATATGTCTTTTTCGGGCTGGTATTCGCGGCGCTTACAATGATGGATGACGGAACGGAGCTGGCCATAGGAGCCCACACAGCCAACAACATGTTCCTCTCGGTCTTTGTAACGCATAAAGACTCGGCGCTTCAGACTCCGGCAATGTATGAGCAGATAAACATCTATCCATGGCAGGATTTTGCCGGGCTGGTGGTAATGTCGCTGTTGTTTATTGTGCTGATGGCTGTCGTTTACCGATGGAAGGATGTAAGAAAGCTTTACGGCACGATTGAGGTGCCTCAGAGAGATGATGCTGAACGAGGTTTAGATACCGTAGATGCCGGTTAGATCTTCACTCCTGCAGCTACCCCATTTCTCCCTTATCTCTTCAATGATATCTCTTATTTCGTTCACATCGGTCGAGGTAAGCAGCCTTAGCCTGGTCTCCTTAAAATTGGGAAGCCCCTTGAAATAGCTTGAAAAATGGCGGCGCATCTCAAGGATAGCCGGCTTACCCTCTTTATGTTCAAGAGACTTGTCGAGATGCAGTAGTGCAAGGTCGGCCTTTTCGTCTACGGTCGGTTCCGGGAGGATCTCCCCCGTATCGAGATAGTGCCTTATCTCCCTGAATATCCAGGGTCTGCCGAATGTTGCCCTTCCTATCATTATTCCGTCAACGCCGTACCTGTCAAACATAAGCTTCGCCCTCCCGGGTCCGTTTACGTCACCGTTGCCTATCACCGGGATCTTCATTCTGGGGTTGTTCTTTACCTCACCGATAAGTGTCCAGTCTGCTTCACCGCGATATAGCTGCGCCCTGGTTCGTCCGTGAATTGTGAGTGCGGCGATACCCGTATCCTGAAGCCGTTCTGCCAGGTCGACAATTATCTTACTGTTGTCATCCCATCCAAGCCTGGTCTTGACGGTTACCGGCAGATCAACCGCCCTGACGATGGCCGAGGTCATCTCAATCATAAGGGGGATGTTCTGCAGCATCCCGGCACCGGCGCCGCGGGCGGCGATCTTGCGTACAGGACACCCGAAGTTGAGGTCGATCAGATCCGGGTTAGCCTCCCTGGCCCTGTGAGCAGCGTCAACCATCGATTCGATGATATGACCGTAGAGCTGAATCCCGATCGGACGCTCATAATCAAACAGATCAAGTTTTTTTACGCTGCTTTTTCCGTCTCTGATGAGGCCGTCTGACGAAATAAACTCGGTATACATGAAGTCGGCACCGAACATCTTGCAGATATATCTGAATGAAGGGTCAGTGATATCCTCCATTGGAGCAAGAAAGAGAGGCTGCTCCCTTAATATGTTGTTACCGAATCTCAATTTCAGGGTCGGGGATTAAAGCTGGTCAGTACCGAACAGTGTAGGTGAAAGATCCTGTTGCGTCAACTCACCCTTCCGGAAGACGTATACCAGACCGTACCGTTCAGCCTGTGTCCTTTTTTCATCTTCAGTCATGGTTGCGAAGCGGGCTTCGATCTCGTTCCACAGGTTTGAAATATGGTCGTCAGCCTCCCGCCGCAGGTCAGTCGTTCTCGTCACACAATCCGCGGCACGCCTGCTTATTGTTTTATAATGATTTCGCGTCTCAAGGAATTTTTCATAACGTACCTTGACCACGGCGACAGACGGATTGGTCACAGGAGTATTGCCTTTCCTGATGCGGTACTCTTCCCCGTCAATAATTCTCTTTCCCCAGGCAATGAGCTCATTGTCTGTGGCCAGTGAAGGCAGTGCGGCATCTTCCGGAGAGATGCCGTAGAATGACCTGGTCTCTGCAGGCAGTTCCCCTCTCATCACTGCCATATTTACGACACGGAGGAAATGGGTAATATACATTCTTGCCTTGCGTGCGGCCTCCTGGTTGGACCTGCTCTTATCAGACTGATTAACAAGCGTCTGTCTTTGAAGACTGATGGCATTTTCAAATACCGGAAGAAAACTCTGCAGCTTTACCAGGGTCTTCATTGAATAAGCCAGCCTGAACGGCGGTGTGTCTTTCCCCATATCCAGGGCTTTCTTAATTGCCCTCAGCCTTGCGGAGTCTGTGTTTGGTAATCTGCGGTACGGCATCAGTCTGAAATTATCCCCATCTATTTATATGCGAATGTACACTCTTGCAGATTTTTGTCAATACCCTTCGCAATTAAAAATTGTTGATAACCTTAAAAATATCAACAGCTCTTCCTACATTAGCATTCTGTAACAATCAAAAATAAGTAATTCCATGTTTGACCGACAGATTTACATCAACCGCAGAAGCAGCCTCAAGTCAATTCTTAGTGAAGGCATCGCTCTTTTCACCGGGAACGTCGAGGCCCCGATGAATTATCCTGCAAACACCTATCACTGGAGGCAGGACAGTGATTTTCTCTATTTTTTCGGGCTTGACCTTCCGGGTTTGGCCGGAGTTATTGATTTCAATTCCGGTGAAGAAATAATCTTTGGCAACGATGTTGACATGGATGACATCATATGGATGGGGCCTCAGCCTGCCATGGCTGATCTTGGGGAAAGGGTTGGCGTCAGTAAGACTATGCCTTTTGCCAGGCTGAACGATTATATCGGGAAGGCCCAGGCAGATGGCAGGACCATCCACTTCCTTCCTCCCTACAGGGCCGAGACAAAGATGACGCTCGGAATGCTCCTTCATGAGAACCCTTGCCAGATGCGAAGCAAGTCTTCTGAGAAGTTAATCAGGGCGGTGGTATCACTCAGGTCAATAAAAGAGGATGTGGAGATTGCCGAGATAGAAAAGGCAGGCGATGTGGCGTGCGAGATGCAGACTACTGCGATGCGTATGTGCAAGCCCGGCGTCACCGAGCAGGAGATCTTCGGTACCATCGAGGGCATTGCATGGGCCAAAGCCAACGGCCCCTCTTTTCCCATCATCCTCAGCATCAATGGTCAGACACTGCATAACCATGTTCATAACAATGTTCTCAGGGAGGGAAAGATGCTGGTTTCTGACTGCGGTGCCGAATCAGCTCTCCATTATGCCGCCGACCTGACACGTACCACCCCTGTCGGCGGGCGTTTCAGCCAGAAGCAGAAGGAGATCTATGAGATAGTTCTGAAGGCAAACACCGAGTCGATAAAAAAAGCAGGACCGGGTATCTCCAACCGCGATCTGCACCTCAATGCCTGCCGGATAATTGCCTCCGGACTGAAGGAGCTGGGGATCATGAAGGGTGATCCGGCCGAAGCGGTGACCGAGGGTGCTCATGCTCTCTTCATGCCTCACGGACTGGGGCATATGATGGGCCTTGATGTTCATGATATGGAGAGCCTCGGCGAGAATTTCGTCGGCTATAATGACGAGGTAAAACGGAGCACACAGTTTGGTCTGGCGTTTCTCAGGTTTGCGCTGCCATATAAGCCCGGACATGTCTTCACCGTTGAACCGGGTATATACTTCATCCCTGAATTGATATCACAGTGGAAGGCTGAAGGAAAGCACAGCCGGTTTATCGACTATGCAAAGGCTGAAACATATCTTGACTTCGGCGGGTGCCGCATTGAGGATGACCTGCTCATCACACCCAAGGGCAGCAGGCCTCTTGGCAAGGTAGCGCCCAAGACCGTGGAAGAGATAGAGAAGGTTTGTCTGAAATAATGTAATGGCGCCCAATTTGGGCGCCGTTATCTCTGTTAAAATGCCTTGTAGTACTCCCGGTTAAGCCTGGCTATATTGGTCAGTTTTATCTGTTTCGGGCACTTTGCCTCACAGGCGCCGGTGTTTGAGCAGGTACCAAAACCCTGCCTGTCCATTTCCGCTATCATGGCCCGCACGCGGTCTTTGGCCTCGATCCTGCCCTGGGGCAGCAATGCGTATTGTGATACCTTGGCCGAGACAAAGAGCATGGCCGAGGCATTCTTACAGGCTGCCACGCAAGCACCGCAGCCAATGCATATAGCAGAATCAAAAGCCATGTCACTCTTATGCTTGTTTACCAGCACTGAATTGGCTTCTGCAGCAGCACCTGCAGTAACCGAAATGAATCCGCCTGCAACCTGTATCCTGTCAAAGGCACTTCGGTCCACGATAAGGTCTTTTATCACCGGGAAGGCTTTTGCCCTCCAGGGCTCGATGGTGATGGTGTCACCGTCATTGAAATACCTCATCGCCAGATGGCATGTAGTCAATCCCGGAACAGGACCGTGCGGGTATCCGTTTATATACATCCCGCAGCTGCCGCAGATCCCTTCGCGGCAGTCATGGTCAAACGCCACAGGCTCTTTCCCTGCTTCTACGAGCCTTTTATTCAGGGCGTCGAGCATCTCCAGAAACGACATATCGGGGGAGACGTTGTCAAGATCATATGATGCGAATGATCCTTTTGTCTTTGCATTCTTCTGTCTCCATATCTTTAATTTGAGCTTCATATCAGGCACAATTAGAATAGGTTATTTATAGCTTCTTTCCTTAAGTTCAACAAACTCAAACTTCAGCGGCTCCTTGTTGAGTATCGGTTCGTCATCGCCGTTGTATTCCCAGGCGGCTACAAATGAGTACTCACTGTCATTTCTCATGGCCTCGCCGTCAGGTGTCTGGTATTCCTCGCGGAAGTGTGCTCCGCATGACTCTTTTCTGTTCAGTGCATCTGTTATCATCAGCTTTGCCAGCTCCATGAAGTCAGCCACCCTGCCGGCCTTTTCAAGCTCCTGGTTCAGGTCAGCCCCTTCGCCGGGCACCATAAGGTCGCTCCAGAACTCCTTCTTCAGCTCATCCACCAGCTTCAATGCCTTTTTCAATCCCTCTTCGTTGCGGGTCATGCCGCAGTAGTCCCACATGATCTTGCCAAGACGTCTGTGGAATGTTGTAGAAGTGTTCTTTCCCTTTATTGAGAGGAGTTTCTCTATCCTCTCCCTTGCGGTCTTTTCAGCCTCGTCAAATTCTGCTCCTTTAGTTGGCACTTTCGGAGTACGTATCTCTCCTGAGAGATAGTTGCTGATAGTATTGGGAAGGATGAAGTATCCGTCACCGGCAGCCTGCATCAGTGAGCTGGCTCCCAGCCTGTTGGCACCATGATCCGAGAAATTCGATTCACCGATGGAAAAGAGCCCCGGAAGGGTTGTCATCAGTTCGTAGTCGACCCAGAGACCACCCATGGTATAGTGTCCTGCAGGATAGATGCGCATAGGCTCCTCATAGGGGTCGAGACCTGTTATATGCTGGTACATCTCGAATAGGTTGCCGTATTTGTTTTCAATGGCTTTCTTCCCCTGTTTCTTAATTGCATCGCGGAAGTCGAGGTTGACAGCCAGTCCTGTGTCTCCGACGCCGTAGCCGGCATCACACCGTTCCTTTGCAGCCCTGGAGGCCACGTCACGGGGAACAAGGTTACCAAAAGCGGGGTAGCGGCGTTCGAGATAATAGTCTCTTTCCTCTTCGGGAATATCATTTGCCGGACGCTTGTCGCCCTTATTTTTTGGCACCCATATGCGTCCGTCGTTTCTGAGCGACTCAGACATGAGTGTCAGCTTGCTCTGGAACTCGTTCAGCTGCGGTATGCTGGTAGGGTGTATCTGTACGAAGCTCGGGTTGGCGAATGCAGCTCCTTTCTTGTAAGCTTTCCAGGCAGCAGAAGCGTTCGAGTTGACTGCCAGTGTTGAGAGGTAATAGATCGTACCGTACCCTCCGGAGGCCAGTACCACGGCATGAGCCGAGTGTCTCTCTATCTCTCCTGTGAGAAGGTTGCGGACAATAATTCCACGGGCCCTGCCGTCAATGACTACTATGTCAAGCATATCCCTGCGCGGGTACATTGTCACCGTGCCGGCTTTGATCTGCCTGTTAAGCGATGAGTATGCACCCAGGAGGCACTGCTGACCGGTCTGCCCCTTTGCATAGAATGTGCGTGATACCTGCACGCCACCGAAAGAACGGGTGTCGAGGGTGCCGCCATACTCGCGGGCAAAGGGTACGCCGAGAGCAGAATAATGGTCTATCACCTGGTTGCTTACCTCGGCGATACGGTACACATTGGCTTCACGTGCCCTGAAGTCGCCTCCCTTAATCATGTCATAAAAGAGACGGTATACACTGTCGCCGTCATGCTTGTAGTTCTTGGCGGCATTGATTCCTCCCTGTGCAGCTACTGAGTGTGCACGGCGGGGAGAGTCCTGGTAACAGAACACCTTGACGTTATAACCGAGCTCACCAAGAGCGGCTGCAGACCCGGCTCCTGAAAGTCCTGTGCCGATAATGATTATGTCAAGCTTCTTTTTGTTGGCCGGATTAACAAGTTTCGTTGTTGACTTGTACTTTGTCCACTTCTCTTCAAGTGGCCCTTCCGGGATCTTAGCGTTGAGCGTTATCATGGAATATTGTTTCTACAGGTTATTTGAAAAGCCATATTACAAGTGGAATTACCGCAAATCCGATCGGCACCACAATGGCATAAATCAGCGAAAGACCCTTGATCACCGGGGTCCAGAAATCATTGTTGAGGCCCAGTGTCTGAAAAGCAGACTGAAGGGCATGAAAGAGGTGGAATCCAAGCAGGGCAAAACATATCCAGTAGAGGATGATATATCCCGGCAAATTGAAAAGCTGCCATGCCAGAGAGTAAAAGTTCTCGGGATCACCTTCGACAAGACCCAGCTTGATGAAATAAAAGTTGAAGAAATGGATAATAATGAAGATAAGCACAGCCCCCCCGGTCCATATCATAAATCTTGAAAAAGCTGATGTTTCTGATTTATTCCTGACGGCATAGCCAACCGGCCTTTTAAGCCAGTTGATGATCTGAAGCGTGATCCCGTAAATGACATGTACAAGGATGGCCAGCATAAGGACAATTTCCACCACTTTTACAAGGGGAAATGTTGCCATAAAGTGAGCGGCAGTATTGAACGGTTCAGGGTCTTCTTTCAGAAGCATCAGATTGATGCCAAGGTGAACCGGCAGGAACAGGAGCAGAAACAATCCGGCAAGCGCCATAACAAACTTTTTTGATACGGCAGAAAAAAGTATCTTGTTCATCGGCCTGGAACTTTTGGTTTGAGGTGAGGATAAAAAAAGTGGTTTATTCATGGTAAATTTAACGAGTTTTTTGTCATTATCAAATGGTTTGAAACGATGAATACAGATTACAGAGGCACTGTTGTCTCGTACATTTCTGACGGCACAGGCTATCCTGTTGTCCTCCTGCACGGATATCTCGAGGCAAAGGAGGCATGGGAAATGCTTTCTGCTGATTTATCCAGGAGCTACAGGGTCATTTCGATAGATCTTCCGGGTCACGGCACCTCCGGGATCATCTCAGGCATACACACGATGGAGCTGATGGCCGGGGCGGTGCATGCGGTCATTGAAAAAGAAAAGTGCGGGAAGGTGATCCTGGCAGGCCATTCGCTTGGAGGTTATGTCGCTCTGGCATTTGGTGAGCTCTACCCTGAGCTTCTGGCAGGGTATGTACTGTTTCATTCGCATCCTCATGCCGATTCCGCTGAGGCCATTAACAAGCGCAACAGGGAGATCGCGATTGTGGAGGCCGGCCGGAAGAACCTGATGTATCCGGCGAACGTATCTATGATGTTTGCGAAAAAGAACCTGGCACGGATGCCTGATGCCCTGGCACGGATGGAGATGATAGCCTCGCGCTGTCCTGATGAAGGGATAATATCCGTCCTCAGGGGGATGATGGCAAGACCTTCCAGGGCACATCTGGTCGAAGAGGGCAGAATACCGCTTTTGTGGATACTGGGAAGGCATGATCTCTATTTTACTCCGGAGAAAGCCCTCGGAGATGTAAAGATTCCTGGCAACTGCAGGGTGGTTATCATGGAGGACTCAGGTCATCTGGGCTTCATTGAGGAGCCTGAAAAGTCAGCGGAACTGATATCTCGGTTTGTTGAAGATAATAAATAAATGGCTGACTCTAAAGTCACCACCTCCCCCCTGACGGTACCGTCAGGGGTACTCCTCCTTATCAAGGAGGAGAAAGTCAATATGCTTATCATCAAGTATTTCCCCTCCTTTTTCAAGGAGGGGTGTCCCGACCGTAGCGGCGGGACGGAGTGGTAAAAAGACTATTTAGACACCCTCAATCAGGTTGCTTCTATGTATTCCAGGGCTTTGAGCAGCGTCTGGTCAATCTTTTCCCAGAGCGGATAGAAGCCCTTGCTGTCAAGCATATTGCGGGCAATGTATGCTTTAAGCTGAATGTACAGAATATTTTCGGAGGTACTTATGCCATCATTATCCTGCGGGATGCCATTTTCAGAAGCATACCTGACAAATTTTGACATGAGATCCTGGCCAGACAACCACTCATCGAGAGAGGAAAGGTCACGGAATTTTTTCATTGCCTCCCGGTTGTCTTCCGTAAATTTCAATGCATACCTGAGGAGGAGGCCTGAATTACGGACGGCAATGAAATAATCTGAGATGCCTGTGGTGTCAATTGGTATAAAGATGTCGGGCATTATGCCGCCGCCCCCGTATACTGTCTTACCTCCCGGAGTGGTATATCGCAGAGAGTCGGGGAAATCTATTGAGTCAGCCTGCTCGAACTCTCCGTGAATGTATCTTGTCCCCAGCTCCTCATAATACTTTTCAACGCCTTCGTCGTAGGGCTTCTGTATCGATCTGCCAGTAGGGGTATAGTAACGTGCAATTGTGAGTCTCATTCCCGATCCGTCCCTGAACATGACAGGTTCCTGCACCAGCCCCTTGCCGAATGAGCGGCGGCCGATGATGGTGCCACGGTCATTATCCTGAACTGCTCCTGCCAGAATCTCGCTGGCAGAGGCGCTCCACTCATCAATCAGAACAACGAGCTCACCCTGTTCAAAATCACCGTTTGATGTAGCTCTCACCTCCTGCCTGGGTTTTGCCTTGCCCATTGTAAAGACAATGAGCTTCCCTTCCGCCAGGAACTCGTCTGCTATCATGGTGGCAGCATCCATGACACCACCCGAGTTGCTTCTCAGGTCAAGTATCAGCCTGTTCATTCCCTGCCCCTTGAGATCACGCAGTCCCTGCCTGAACTCATCATGCGTGGTTAGTGCGAAGTTGGAAATCTTAATATATCCCACGTCGTCTGACATCATGTAAGAGACGTCAACACTGAAAATGGGGATTTTATCGCGAATGATTGTGAAAGGCATTAGCTCAGGCACACCTTTCCTGGCAATCTTAAGATCAACCCTTGTTCCGCGCGGGCCCTTGAGCATCCTGACAATGTTTTCGTCAGGGATTCCTTTGCCAGCGATGAGTGAATCGCCTACATAAATGATCTTGTCACCCGCCATGATCCCCGCCTTTTCAGATGGGCCGCCAGGTATAGTGCTAATGATCAGGACAGTGTCAGTTATGGTATTGAATGAGACACCAATACCGTCAAAATTCCCCTGCAGCGGCTCGTTTGCCTCTGTAAGATCGCGTGCAGGTATGTAAACAGAGTGGGGATCAAGCTTGCGCAGCATTGTCGGGATGGCTTCCTCGATGAGGGCATTTCGGTCTATTGTGTCGACGTAGTCTGATTCAATGATATCGAGTATACGGCTCAGCTTGTCATTTGAGGCCGGGAAAGTGGTACTCATGCCTGTGTTGGGATGAGGCATGTAAAAGCCGATAAGAATTCCCAGTGCAATGCCGGCGGAGATAATAAGGGGAAGATATGCTCTATTGTATTTCATTGTCCTTTTCTTCTAAATCTATATAAACCATCTCGATACCTGCTCTTTTAAGCAGGTCAATGCCTTCCAGGTTACGGTACTGATTGCTGTACACAACGCGCCTGATACCTGATTGTATGATCAGCTTCGAGCACTCCATGCATGGCGAATCGGTGATGTACAGGGTGGAATTCTCACTTGAGTTATTTGACCTGGCTACCTTGGTGATGGCGTTTGCCTCTGCATGAAGAACATACGGTTTGGTCACATTGTTTTCATCCTCACAGACATTTTCAAACCCTGAGGGGGTTCCGTTATAGCCGTCAGAGATTATCATCTTGTCTTTGACTATCAGCGCTCCCACCTGCCTTCTCTTACAGTAGGAGTTCTCTGCCCATATGGCAGCCATCCTCAGATATCGCCTGTCAAACTGCAGCTGTTTCTCACCGTATGGGTGGATAGCATCCTTCCTGTTCATCCCTCTTGTTTTGGATTGACAAACATAATTGATTTTATGCTAACTCAGACGTATATCTCGCCTTTAAGATAAAGCATTGCGCTGCCGGCGATCAAAGTGCGGTCTCCGGCAAGGGAGCATTCGAGATAACCTCCCCTGGCAGAGAGCTGTCTCGCTTTAAGGGTTTTTCTGCCGAGGCGTTCTGCCCAGAAGGGGGTAAGTGTCGTATGAGCGGAACCGGTCACCGGGTCCTCATCAATGCCCGCCCCCGGCACAAAGAAGCGAGATACGAAATCGACATCACTGCCCGGGGCGGTGACAATAGTTCCCCGCCCCTCTGCGCGCGCAAGTTTTCTGAAGTCAGGAGCGAGATTTAATATGTCGCTTTCACTCTCATACAGGAGAAGGTAATCGCTTCTCCCCCTGTAACATTCAAGAGGCTCTTTTCCCATGCTTTCCCCTATTATTTCAGGCAATTTGCATCGTACGGGCGTATCGGAGGGAAAATTAAGCTCGAGCATCTCACCCCTCTTCCTGACAAAAAGATCTCCCATATGTAGAGAATGAAATGTCACCTCAGTCCTTGCAGGCTGAAGGATATTCATCACCACGAAGGAGGATGCCAGGGTGGCGTGACCGCAAAGGTCAACCTCGGTGACAGGTGTAAACCATCTTATGAGCCAGTCGTTTCCCTGCTGCATAATGAATGCCGTCTCCGCAAGGTTGTTCTCCAGGGCTATATTCTGCATAAGGTCATCGGCAGGCCACTCGCTGAGAATGCAAACTGCAGCAGGATTGCCGCTGAAATGGCCTGTGGTGAAGGCATCAACCTGATAGATAGGCACTGTTTTCATTTCAATGTTTTTGTACCGCCGACAAAGTTATGAATGTTTGACGTGAATAATTCTTCAGATACGGCCTAACTATTTTATATTCGTACTATGATTACTGTTCCGGATACAGGCCGGGGAACTGCCATCTTCAGGCTTACCCCGGCACGATGCAACATATTTGTCATCAGCAGGCAGGGAAGGGTGATACTCATTGATACCGGGATCCATGCTGACCGGGGAAGGGTGGAGAGCGCTCTCTCCCGGAAAGGCATTGTACCTGAGGCAGTTGTTCTGACCCACACACACTTTGATCATGCCGGCAATGCAGCATGGCTATCCCGTGAATATGGTGCAGAAATAGTAGTTAATGCGAAAGAGAGCGAATCCCTTGCAAAAGGAGACACCCCAATTCCCTCAGGGACATTGTCATTTACAAAAGGGCTGGTAAGTATCGGAAGAAGGATCACCCCGGTATTCAAATATGAACCATGCAGGGCTGATCATGTTTTCGATGAGACTTTTGACCTGGGCCGTTACGGGCTTGACGGATTTGTGATGCACACTCCCGGGCATTGTGCAGGGCAGTCGGCAGTTATTATTGACGGGGAAGTGGCGATTGTCGGTGACTCACTGATTAATATTGCCACTGTAAAAATATTTCCCCCTTTTGCTGACGATGTGGGTGAACTTCTGCGGAGCTGGAAGAAACTCCTTGCAACAGGGTGCCATACGTTCCTGCCGGGTCACGGAAGTCCGGTCAGCCGCGAAGCCCTTGAGGCGGAGTATGAGAAGAGGAGGAAGGGCTGATCAAAGTTTCAGCTTCACATTTACCCTTGCCAGCAGTGCTGTAAGGCCAGCCATGAGAAGGGCCCAGGCCAGTGAGCCTGCAACGACAATCAGCGGATCTGAGGACTGTTTGTAGATCAGGATTGGAATCCCTGTCATCCAGATTGCATGATAGAGAATGTCAGGTGCCAGGTATGTTGTCAGGGAATACTGCCCTGCTGGTTTGACAAATGCTGCCCATCCTGTTCTTTTTTTCACATCGGCGATCCAGTAGATCAGTATAAAGACCAGGAAACTGATGCCGTTGCATATCATGCCCCAGCTTGGAGTTGCATGTATCTTGGAAATAATGAACCAGTTTCTGAGGATGAATCCCAGTATTATACTTATGATGCCGATCACCAGGAAGGGAGTGATTATACTTCCGGGTTCTGAAGTTTTGTGATTTCTAAGCATCACTCCGGCAATGACTCCTGTAAGTACGATGAAAGGGACGTTTCCTTCCAGCAGTATTCCTAGCACAGGTTTTACCGGGTCAAGGAATCCGAAAAGGTCGAGTCCTGAAAGGATATTCAGGAGGAAGAAGAAGAGTGTAACGAGAAGTATTTTCGCCAATGAGTCGCGGAAGAGGAGCCAGGTGAATGCACCGATGAGGTATCCCCAGCCTATCAGTCCCAGTATGCCCCACCAGCCGGTGATCATCCATCCGGGGTTATCAGGTTGTCCTGACCTGAACCTTATGGCCAGCACTGCAAGGGCAAGCACTCCGGTGAGTTGCAGTATTGTCTTCAGATATCTGCCGGACTTAATGGGATAATCATTCCAGACAAAGAACACGGCAACATACATCATCAGTGCCCAGAGGTCTTTGCTCATTCCCGTGAGCTCCGGATTGACTCTTCCGGTATTGAGCATGAGTACCCCGATGATCAAAAGGCTCAGTGTACGTGTCAGGATGTGGAGGCTTATCCTCCCCTCAGTGTCTCCTTTTTTCAGTCGGTTTGAAAGGGCATATGGTATGGCCATCCCCACGATAAAGAGGAACCCTGGAAAAACCCAGTCTGCAAGGCCCATGCCGTCGAAGTCAGCTTTTGTATGTCCCATCCAGGCCGGGGCCACTTTCATGTTCAGGTCATTGACGAAGAGCATCAGCAGAAGGGTGAGGCCACGCATGATGTCAATTGAGGAGATCCGGACGGGATTAGTCATGGCAGGGGGCGTTTTACCGGCTAATTTAAAACAAAAAAAGGCATACCGTACGGTGATGCCTTTTTTGGAAATATAGTGTGTTTACAGTACGGGAAGAATAACCTTGTTTATAACGTGTATCACTCCGTTTGTTGTCTGTATGTTGAGGAAGTCGGGGATCAGGAACGACTCACGTTTTACCGCGTCGGTGATCTTTAACTGGGAAGCGTCAATCGTAAAGCTCTGTCCGTTGAGTGTTTTAACGCTGAGCGGTCCTGCAGGCAGGTCGCTTGAATAGACGCGGCCGCTGACGACATGATAGAGCAGAACTTTCGTGAGGCCGTCTTTACCGATTGCACCTACAAGTTCCTCGAAGCTGTTCAGTTTCAGCTCGGCGATCAGTGCAACAAAAGCATCGTTTGTCGGGGCAAAGACCGTGAAAGGACCACCGGTGGCGAGCACACCGTCAAGCTCAGCATATTTCACTGCTTCGACGAGGATGCTGAAGTTGGGATTGCCTGCGGCTATCTCAACGATATTCTTTGACGGAGGCATGAGCACCTTGTCAATGACATGTATTACTCCGTTGAGGGCTCTGACGTCAGCACGTACGACTTTAGCATCATTTATCATAACACCGCCGTTCAGTTTGACTTCTACTGCAGCACCGTTTAATGTACGAACGAATCCGTTACTGAGCTGGTATGAATAGACCTTACCGGGAACGGCATGGTACAGAAGAATAGGACGGAGCACGTCAGCAGGTATGTCCTTGATACCCTTGACGCCAAGTTCTTTGAAGAGTTTCTCAAAAGCCTCGTCCGATGGGGCAAACAGCGTCAGCTGGTTCTTGGCCACTGTCGAAATCAGGTCGGTCTTGACAAGAGCGATGATAAGATTTACGAAAGTGGGAGGTCTCTTTGAGAATGCAGGTGATCTTCCGCCGTATTTCAGGAGGTCATCTTCTGCAAGGAAGAGTTCAGGATAGAGTTCACTGTTCTCGAGTGTGGTAGGGATATCAGCAAGGCTGCCTTCCGGTTCGGCAGGCTGAAACTGGTCTTCTTCTTTGCTGCAGCTTACTGCCGCAAGAGATATGGAAAGTATTAATGCAAGGGCAAATTTTCCTGAGCTGAAGTTGAGTTTTAACCGTTCCATGACTGTTCATTTATTAATTATGAATAAAGAACAAGATATCTCTATGTAATGTTCATTGAAGATAGATCGAAATTATTTAGAGATGTGTTATAAACCTATAAAAGAGAACTATAAGATTATCAAAAATTTCATAATTCATATTTACATCAAAATGAAATGTATGCATTATTATTTAAAAAATGATACAATAACTATTAATAGATGTGAATTTAATGGCCGTTTAATTTGAGTTTAACGACCATAACAGATCAGGTTAATAATCTAATCGAGGCATCAGCGACGGAAGCCTTTGTTAACTTTTTTAATTCAGGCAGGTGAAAGTCAATCAAATACAGATATGAATTACAGGTACCAATGATACATGGAACAACCATAAAAGAAAATCGACCTGATTCTACTTGTCTGGAAATGGTTGGCCATCAATGCAGAAGCATCCTGACATATAAACCATTTCGCGTTACGATGTCTATTTAATCAGGTGTGAATCATGTAAGTATAATAAGGAATTATGTAATAATTAGTGAGTTATGGGGCGTAACTTTGTATCTATGATTCAGATAATTAAACTAATAAAATAGATTATGAGAAAATTAATTTTACTCGGATTAATAATTATTGTGTCAGCCCCGGTTTTCTCTCAGGTAAAATTCGGAATTAAGGCAGGCGCTGAAACAACAACCGTACCTACGTACGAGTATGGTAACGGAGATGCTACTATTGATGCTCTCAAGGAAGCCTCATGGGGATACCATGCAGGGATATTTCTCAGATTCAGTCTTGGAGCTGTATATCTTCAGCCAGAGGCAGTATTTGCTTCTACTTCATTCGATTACAATGTGACAACAACCGATCTGACTGAATTGAAAACCCAGAAATTCAACAGGCTTTCCATACCAGTGCTGCTCGGATTTAAACTGGGCCCGTTGCGTCTTATGGCAGGCCCTGCCGCATCAATTATGATAGGTTCACCGGAAGCCCTGATCGATGATCCCGATTTTGAACAAATGTACAAGGGAGCAGTATACGGATATCAGGCAGGTGCAGGTATTGACCTCGGGAGGCTTACTCTGGATGTAAGGTATGCCGGCAGTCTCGGCGAA
>Ga0209450_10000328_pt1 | contig 25383 bp, 22 predicted proteins | sample FrelakmetLWP11LW_FD_187149 | JGI IMG/M metagenome (GOLD analysis project Ga0209450, IMG submission 187149) | Freshwater lake sediment microbial communities from the University of Notre Dame, USA, for methane emissions studies - LWP11 LW (SPAdes)... | ecosystem: Environmental > Aquatic >...
CGGACTGTAGAAATCTTTCAGGCTGGCTGCGAGTTCATATCCATTCCTCTTGTAGAATCCCTCTGTCGGTGCATATAATGGTCTTCCTGCAGTCTCAATCCACAGGATCTTTCCCCCAAGCTCCCTGACCTTATCTTCAACCGCTTCAAGCAGTGCGGAACCAAGCTTTTTGTGCCTTGAACTATGATGAACTGCTATCCAGTAAAGTTCCCATGAATGCAGTGAGAATTCATTCTTTCCGAAGTTGGCAAAGGCTACCAGTCCATCCTCATCAACGGCTTTAAGCCAATAGTAGCCGCTCTTTTCCATCCCTTCTGCCAGTGTTTCATCGGCAATCTCCAGGGCGGTCTGAATTTCGAATTCATAAAAGAAATCAGTTGATCGGAGTATCCCTTCAATCTGCTTCCTGTCACTTCTACTGATATCTTCAGAAATAACTGCCATACCTTATATATATATATCGTTGATTATCCTCTGGAGAACGGCAGTGAAAGGCAGGCCTGCAGTAGAAATGGCTGCAACCACGCCGCTGTCGGGTGAAAGGCACGGATTTGCATTTACCTCTATGACATAAGGATTATCATTGTGATCAACGCGCATATCGACTCTTGCATAACCTCTTAATCCGAAAACATTCCAGCACCTGAGCGCCGTATCCATTATCCTTTCTTTTAATACCGGATTCATGTTATCGCCCGGGAAATGGCGTATTGTATTTTCGTATTCGAATGAACCCACTTCCCACTTGGCCCTGAAATCCACTATCTTGGGCATGGTCTCATTATAATTATTAAATGTCATCTCTGCCGGAGGCATAACTTCTGGTCCATTATCCGAGGCAAGAACCGTAACGTTGAATTCCCTCCCGTCAATGAACTCTTCAATGAGCCAGTGTGAATCTTTATAGTCCTTAAGTTTCTTACCGTATTCCGGAGTGAAAGTAAAAACAGATTCACTGTTAATGCCAAGCGACCCGTCTTCCCAGATCGGTTTAATAATATAGCGGTTGCCGGAAACAAGTTCTTTCCATTGCGAAGGGGAATATCCTCCAGGATTGTTTATCCCTGCACTTTTCAGGATTTTGCTGGTCAAAGCCTTGCTGGTTGTTATGAACATTGCTTCGACCGGATTCCCGGTATATGGGATCGAATACATATTCAGCAGGGCTGGCACAAAATAACAAAGCTCACCTTTATTATTGATCGATTCAACAAGGTTAAATACAAATTCAGGTTTTTCAGAAGCAAGAGCCGCTATCTCCTCCATGAAGTCAGTGGTTATGCCTTTCCTGCAGGTTTCAATACCAAGCTTCTTAAGATTCGTTTCAATATAATCAACCTGGTCGAGTACATCAAGCTCATCGGGCAGCGCATCCTCACGCGGCTGATTATAGATTATACAGCATTTCCTGAAATTCATATTTTCAGATGATTCCTCTTTATAGTTGCTTTCATTATCATCTCCATCAGAGCCTGATATTCAATCCCGCTCATCCTTGACAATATCGGCAGATCTGAATGTACAGGGTGCAATCCTGCCAGCGGGTTGACTTCCATAAAGCATATGCGCCCGTTGCGGTCAGCCTTTAAATCGACTCTTCCTCCATCAACACATCTCAGAGCCTTCCATACCTGTAAAGCTACAGATTTACATTCACCCATGTACTCCTTTGACACAGGAATGTAATTGCAGAATTCCAGGTAGTTCTCTTTGACCTCGACAGAATAGGGGAGGTTATCCTTGCATTCAATTTCCATTCCTCCGATCGCAACTGTTTCATCGCCTGTTCCTATTACACCAATTGTGAACTCGCGTCCCGGAAGATACTCTTCCACAAGAGCAGGCTGATCGAATCTTTTCAGGATCCAGTCTGCCATCTCCTTCAATTCACAAGGAGAGCTGAGCATGCTTTTTTCATTTATGCCTTTTCCTGTTCCCTCCGAAACAGGCTTGATAAAGAGCGGATATTCGAGCTTGCATTTCTTAATCTCATCCATGGATGAGATCAGCATGCCCGGACTGACAGGTACGCCGGCAGCAGATACTATCAGTCTTGTAAGGTATTTATTCAGTGATACCCCAAGTATGACCGGTCCGCTGAAGACATAAGGTATCTTATACTGGTCGAGTATTGCCGGAACAACAGATTCTCTTCCGTCGCCATAAAGTCCTTCGGCAATATTGAATACGAGATCCCATTTCCTGCCTTTAGCCAGTGCCTCTATTAGCTGGAAGCAGTTGCCGACAGCTTCAGTTTCAAACCCCATTTTCCGGAGTGCCTGATCGATGGCATCTACAGTTTCCTGCTTGTCGAATTCGGCAGTATCCTCCATAGAATACCCACGGTCGATGTACCATGACCGCAGGTCGTAAGTCAAACCAATCTTCATTATGTCTTATTTTTCAGGGTATTCGCATAAAACACCCTTGTAGTTACGCAATACTATTTTTTCGCTGTTATGCTCAACAACATAATTGGGGAGCAGAGGAATTTTTCCGCCACCGCCGGGGGCATCTATAACGAAAGTAGGTACAGCATAACCGCTTGTGAAACCTCTCAAGCCTTTTATTATTTCGAGACCCTTCTTCACCGTTGTGCGGAAGTGTCCGGATCCGGGGATAAGGTCACACTGATATAAATAGTATGGTCTCACTCTGACCATCAGCAGCTTGTGCATGAGCTCCTTCATAACAGGCACATTGTCGTTGATCCCTTTCAGAAGCACTGTCTGGCTTCCAAGCGGGATACCGGCATCTGCCAGTTTGGTGCATGCATTGGCGCACTCCTCGGTAATTTCTCCTGGGTGTGAAAAATGAAGGCTGATAAACAGAGGATGATATTTCCTGAGCATGTTCACCAGGTTGTCGGTAATTCTCATTGGAAGAACTACAGGAGCCCTGGTTCCTATGCGTATTATTTCAACATGCTGAATGGCTCGTATGTTTGAGAGGATGTATTCGAGTGTATCGTCATTGAGGGTGAGTGGATCACCACCGCTGATAAGCACATCTCTTACTTCCTTGTGTGCAGCGATATAGGCAAAAGCCTTTTCATAATCCTGCCTTCCAAGCTTATCAAGCTTGCCAACTGAATGTGAACGCGTACAATATCTGCAATAGTTAGCACAGACCTGTGTAACTGTAAACAGAACCCTGTCGGGATATCTGTGAACAATTCCCTTCACTGGAGAAAATGATTTCTCATGAAGAGGGTCTGACTGCTCATTGCTGTGCTGAAGCAGCTCTTCAACCACAGGAATCACGTTACGGCGAAGCGGATGCGAATAACCTGTGTTACAGATGAGTGAAGCAAAATACGGAGTTATCCTCATCGGGAGACGGCCTTTTAGATTATTTATGGCCATGATCTCCTTCTCGGATAATTTCATGATTTTCTTCAGCTCGTCAATGCTGGTTATTGCATTTCTCAGCTGCCATTTCCAATCATTCCAGGAATCGATTGTTGTCAGGGGGAAGTAGCGGTGCATGAACTCCGAACTTCGGATGCTAACTGACTTTGTTGGGATTTCGTTTTGCGAAAAAAACGTGGTTTTCGCGCCAGGCTCTTCATCAGAAGAGCAACCCACGAGGCGGCTCTCACCGCGGAGTGCCGTTGCCTCATTATTGTTAGCGTTCATAGCGGATGATGAATGAATTCATCGTTTCTTTTAAGATTGAATTGTTTTAAATTAATACTCTACGTTAAATAAATTGTTGCGAAAATATATATTCTATAAATACATTGTATCATTTGACCATCAGAAATATTAACACCAATAGCATTTTATTAACACTCAAATTTTCGTAATCAAAAAATGTATTGCGTATATTGCTGTCTAATAACACTTTAAAGTCATTTATCATATTGCCTGAAACAACAGTGAAACTGGTATTTTTTTGACTGTCATTTTCAAGGCATATTTTATTTTTCATGCCGTACATCATTGAGTCGAAATTTTTCTCCATCATTAAATTCAGAAAACCTGTTTTGCAATAATGATGCCATAACTTCATTTCAGCATACTTTGTCATGAAAAAAAATGAAATACTTTTGTGGTTCATGAACTGATAATTTTCATTTCAGACTGATGTACAGCAGAAAAGAAAACATATGGCATCTTAAAGTAAGATCATTTTTCAATGATATCAGGGAAGCTGTTTCCGGAACTGAACAGGATTTTACAGAAGGCAAACTGAGCCGTGCCATCCTGCTGCTTTCAATACCTGCTGTTCTTGAAATGATAATGGAATCTATCTTCGTGATCGTAGACATCTGGTTTGTTTCAAAGCTCGGCTCAGACGCTGTTGCCACAGTGGGACTAACTGAATCGATGATAACGATTGTTTACGCCATATCTCTCGGTCTGGCAACAGCAACTACATCTATGGTGTCCCGAAGGATCGGGGAGAAAAATCCTGACAAAGCTGCACGGACTGCATTCCAGGCAATACTTACGGGAGTCATCGTGTCATTGTTTATTGCGATTCCTGGTGCTTTGTATTCAGGAAGGCTGCTTGACCTGATGGGTGCATCAGATGAAATTGTCAGCCGGATGTCTGGTTATGCAAGCATAATGTTGGGTGGAAATATTGTGATAATGCTTCTCTTCATCATTAATGCAATTTTCAGAAGCGCCGGAGATGCCGCAGTTGCCATGAGAGTTCTTTGGGTCGGGAACATTATCAATATCATTCTGGACCCTCTTCTTATTTTCGGCATCGGACCTTTCCCGGAAATGGGAATTGCAGGAGCCGCTGTCGCGACTACAACAGGAAGAGGCATCGCGGTGCTCTACCAGTTCTGGCTTCTTTTCTTCGGAAAGAAAAGGATCCGGCTTTCTCTGCGGCATATTGGAATTAATTTTGGCATCATTGCAAAACTGATAAGGATATCGCTTGGCAGCATCGGACAAAACCTGATCGCTACTTCAAGCTGGATAGCCCTTGTCAGAATAATCTCAGTGTTCGGAAGCGAAATAGTGGCAGGCTATACTATAGCCATAAGAATTGTAAGCTTCACGCTTCTGCCTTCCTGGGGAATATCCAACGCTGCCTCAACTCTTGTCGGACAGAATCTGGGTGCAAAAAAACCTGACAGGGCACAGAGGTCTGTAATGGTGACCGGCTGGATAAATATGATACTGCTTGGAACAATTGGTTTGATTTACATAATAATTCCCGGATCATTTATTAGGCTCTTCATTGATGACCCGTCAGTTGTCAGGTCAGGAATAGAATGCCTGAGGATTGTGAGCGTAGGATTCATTTCATACGGATTTGGAATGGTGATTTCCAATTCATTTAATGGAGCAGGTGATACTGGAACTCCGCTTAAGATAAATGTCTTTGCATACTGGATGATCGAAATACCGCTTGCATGGATACTGGCAATAAAAGCAGGGATGAACGAGAATGGGGTCTTCTGGGCAATTGTAATTGCAGAATCGATTATGACAATCACAGCATATCTTGTCTTTCGCAGAGGACGTTGGAAACTCAAGGAAGTGTGACCAGGTGCTTGTTGCTAGTTACTGGTTACTGGTTAAGTTCCAATTAAATTCTAATGAGATTGCTTCGTCGCTTCGCTCCTCGCAATGACAGTATGCTTAATGAAAATTGGGGTCATTGCGAGGAGCGAAGCGACGAAGCAATCTTTTAATCTACACTGATTCCGGAATCATTTCGGAGTCTTTTAATCGCACCTTTCTTTTTCTTCTTTTCCAGTCTTTTTGCGTTTGACGCAGCAGTAGGTTTCGTCGACTTTCGTTTACGCTTTTCAGTCAGTGCAGAAGCCAGCAGCTTAAAAAATTTGTCTTCAGCTTTTTTCCTGTTCATTAATTGCGTCCGCTCCGATTGTGAAATAATTAACAATTCACCTTCAGAGTTTATCCTGTTCTTCATTTTCAGAAAGATGGTCGTTTTTTCTTTTTCAGATAGTGAATTTGACTCTGTGACATTAAACCTTAACTCTACCTTGGTATTTACCTTGTTTACATTCTGCCCGCCCGGTCCTCCGGATCGCGAGGTTGCGAATTTTATTTCACCGGGCAGTATCCTGTTTTTAATTTCTTCCGTAGTCATTTATTCAAGCTAAATAAAGAAGAGTGCAACGCCGCAAACGCTCACCATCGATCCGATCAGCTCCTGCAAAGTCACTTTTTGTTTGTAAAGGAAGTAGGCTGGAAGTAGGATGAAAACAGGAGTAAGGGCCATTATTGTGGAAGCAATTCCTGTTTTGGCGAATTTAACCGATATGAGTGAAAATGAGACGCCAAGGAATGGACCGAAAAATGCACCAAGTGTCAGCGACTTAATTCCAGGAATGTTCTTTAATGCAGCTGAAATGCTGCTCCATCGCCTCATCAATGTGACCAACATCGCAAACCCCGCTATTCCTGCAATGACTCTTATCTGGGTTGCAGAGAAAGGATCATAATCCTTCAGCCCCAGTTTGCTCAAAACCAGTCCGAGAGCCTGTCCTAAAGCTCCTCCAAGAGCATAAAGGATTCCTGAAGGAGCAAGCTTCAGGGATAGTTTTTCATCTGTACCGGTACGCGAGAAAATTGCAATGGCTATGCCTGTTAAAGTCAGCGTAATCCCCGCAAGATTTAGAATACTGAGATGCTCGCCAAGTATTATCCATCCGAAAAAGGCAGTCATAGGAGGGACCAGAGTCATAATGAGCATTGCGAACCTTGATCCGATAATGGTAAAAGACTTAAACAGAAAGAGGTCTCCCATGACAAAACCCACCAGTCCTGAAAGTCCAAGCCAGAGCCAGCTCTCTGCGCTGGCATCTGCCGGAAATATCATACCTCTCCGTACAAGTGTAAGGATGCTCAGGAAGAAAAATCCGACGATCAGCCTGAGCAGGTTGACCGAGAGCGAACCAACCCTGCGGCTTGCCGACTCAAATGCAAGGGCGCTGATTGTCCAGAAAACTGCAACCAGCAGAGCCGAAAACTCGCCAAGATGGGCTTGAATAAAATCCATCCGTTACTCAGGATACTCAAAGGTATATTCTCCGGATCCTCGTACAAACCCGGTCAGAGTCTTTCCGTTGACTTTGGTCGAGACTATATCTTTATCTCTATACCCTAAAGGCATGCCGGCAGTTACAACTTTTAAATGGTCATCAACCGGCAGCATTATCAATGCATCGGTGTTTACGGGAATTTTAATGCTTACGATGATCTTGCCGTTTTTCCTTTCCCATCCCGAAGAAATGGTCCCGTAGAGACTTTCAAATGAAGCTCTTGAATAATCAAGTCTTTTTGAAGTCGCAGGCTGGATAAGTATTTTTTTATAACCCGGTTTCATCGCTTCAATGCCAGCGGATACGCGATACATCCAGTCGCCTATTGCACCGTATGCATAATGATTGAATGAGTTCATACCGGCATCCTGGAAGGTGCTGTCTGTCTTCTGTCCATCCCATCTTTCCCAAATGGTTGTAGCTCCCATTTTCACAGGATAGAGCCATGAAGGATATGTCTCCTGAAGAAGCAGATCATAAGCTACATTTGAATATCCTGCACGTGAAAGCTCATGACATATATATATTGTTCCAAGGAATCCGGTTGAAAGATGATTACCCCGGCTCTTTATATCATCGACCAGGAATTTTGCAGCTTTCTCTCTCAATGCATCCGGAAGAAGATTAAATTTCAGTGCAAGGATATAAGAGGTCTGAGAACATGTACCGACCCTTCCTGCAGGAGTTACATATTCTTTTACGAATACATCCTTGATCTTGTTGAAGAGCTCGGAATAGAATCTTTCATCTTCAGCTTTTCCAAGCTCCTTTGCCGCCAGAGCAAGCAGACTTGTCGAATAAGCAAAATAGGCAGTTGCAATAAAGTCAGGCTCCGTATAGCCATCTGCAGCGGTATGATTGTTCACCGGCGGATGATAGAAAAGCCAGTCGCCATATTTGCTGCCTCCTTTCCATAAATAACTGTCGCCTGCCTTATTCCTTATATATTCCACCCATTTCTTCATGGTTGGATATTGTGTTTCCAGCAGTCTTTTATCGCCATATACGGTATACATTGTCCATGGAACAATTACTCCGACATCACCCCAGCCTGCTGACGGAGCAGCGGAAGTGGCATTCTGACTGTTCAGCACATCAGGAATCACATCAGGGATTTCTCCTCCCTGCTTCTGGTCAAGTGCAACATCCTTCAGCCATTTCGTAAAGAATGATGCAACGTCATAATTGAATGCTGCGGTCCGGCAGAATGCCTGAGCATCACCCGTCCAGCCTAACCTTTCATCTCTCTGTGGGCAATCAGTCGGCACATCAACAAAATTGCCTTTCTGTCCCCACTGAATATTATGCTGAAGCTGATTAAGCAGCTTGTTTGAACTTTCATATGTTCCTGTTGGCTTCATATCTGAATGCACAACTATACCTGTTATATTGTCAGTGGTGAGTGTACCCGGGAATCCGGAGACCTCAACATATCTGAACCCCATAAACGTGAAACGAGGCTCATAAATCTCTTCGCCGGTGCCTGCCAGAGTATAGTTGAGTTCGCATTTTGCGCTCCTCAGGTTGGCAGTATAGAACTCACCATATTTATCCAATACTTCAGCATGACGCAGTTTTACCGTCGTTCCCTTTGGTCCTGTCACTTTCAGTCTCACCCAGCCAACCATGTTCTGTCCCATATCAACAATAAGGCTTCCCTTCGGTGTTCTGAAAACCTTCATCGGCTTGATCTCCTGGATTTTCCTTATTGGGGCTCCTTCCGATGCAACAAGGTTGAATTTATAATTGCCGGTATTGACCTTGCTCCAGCCGGAGTCGTCATATCCCGGTTTCGCACATCCGGTAGGCTTCCTGGCAGCGTCAAAGGTTTCGCCATTATATACATCGCTCATCCTGAAAGCGCCGTTGTTAAAACATTTCCATGACTCATCCGTAACTATAAGTGATTCGGTTCCGTCAGTATATGTTATCTTTAGCTGCATCAGAAGTCCGAGTTTTTTTCCGTATATCGCCCAGTTGCTGCCCCAGCCAAGCGTGGAACGATACCATCCGTCTCCGAGGGCTGCGCCAATAGCATTCTTGCCTTTCAACACCTGACCCGTGACATCATAAACCTGGTACTGCAGTCTCTTTCCGTAAGACGTCCAACCGGGTGTCAGAACCTGGTCGCCCACCTTGTCCCCGTTTATAAAGAGCACATACCAGCCATGTGATGTGACGTATACAACTGCCTTGGCAATAGTCTTACTGACACTGAACTCTGTCCTGAAATGAGGTGAAGGTGAATAACGGTTTGTATCGCCAGGCATCTCTATCCACTTAGCCTTCCAGTCGGAAGGCGAAAGCAAACCCATTTCCCAGAATGCAACTTCACTCCATTTCGATTCACGCCCCTTGTTATCCCAGACTTTTACCTGCCAGAAATATCTCTGACCTGATTTCAGTGCAGGACCATTATATGGAATAAGGACTGATTCATCAGACATGACTTTTCCTGATTGCCAGACAATCTTTCCTGTCGATAATTTCGGGTCCGATCCAACCTTTACCGAGTATGCTGTTTGCATAATATCATTGCCTTTACCGGTTATCTTCCAGGCGAACCTTGGCTGTAGGGCATCAATGCCCAGAGGATTTCTTTTATACTCAATTGTCAGATCCAGTACATTCAGATCCTGTGCAAATATGCTCCCTGCAATTAAAAAAAGAAGAAAAGAAAGTTTGATTGATCTCATGACAAAAAGGTTTTGTTTGTAAACTCATGAACTGAAAATAGATTCATAAAAATATAGAATAAAAGTTAAATTCATTGCTTAAAGTTTATAAATTGCGAATCAGTAAAAAAAAATCAGGATGAATCCTTTAACAGGTGTTTTACTTATCGCGCTGGGCAGTATAGGCGCTGCAAGTTTTTATGTTCCTTTCAAAAAAGTCAAATTATGGGCCTGGGAATCTTACTGGATTGTACAGGGAGTAGCTGCCTGGCTTATTGCTCCATGGCTTCTTGCTTACTTTGCAGTTCCTGACGGAAACCTTTTACATCTACTGGCAGAAGCGCCACTTAAAGCCAAGCTGCTTGCAATGTTTTTTGGAGCATTGTGGGGAGTTGGAGGATTGACATTTGGGTTAAGCATCCGTTACCTTGGAGTAGCATTGGGGCAGAGTATTGCATTGGGATTCTGTGCTGCATTTGGAACATTGATACCACCGATTGTGGCAGGAGGAGAGCTATTTACCACTATGGCAGGGCTCCTTACAATAATTGGAGTGATAATTTGCATTGTAGGAATTGTTATAATTGGTTATGCCGGATCGCTTAAAAATAAGGGATTAAGTGATGAAGAACGAAAAAAAGCAATAAAAGAATTTGCCCTGAAAAAAGGTTTGATAATTGCTGTTTTCGCAGGGGTTATGAGCGCCTGTTTCAGTTTTGGTCTCGAAGCTGGCAAACCAATAGGAGACCTTGCAATTGGTGAAAAGTTTAATACAAATCCATTATTCCATGACAATCCCATACTTATTTTTATACTCTTTGGCGGTTTTATTACAAATCTGACATACTGCCTTTATCTAAACATCAAGAATGGAACAATCCGTGATTATGTTACAGGTGGGGGCGGTGTTATTCTGAATAATATATTTTTCACTTTCCTGGCAGGTTTTCTGTGGTTTATGCAATTCCAGTTTTTTGGAATGGGAAAAAGCAAACTGCCTGAATCAATGATCCCCTTTGCCTGGAGCATACTTATGGCTTTGAACATAGCATTCAGCAATATCTGGGGAATCGTCCTCAATGAATGGAAGGGGGTAAACAGAAAGACCTTGATGGTCCTGTGGATTGGTATCATAATACTTATACTCTCAACTTTCATTGTCTCAATTAAAGACATCAACACATAATATATTAAAGACTTAAAGACTTAAAGACTTAAAGACTTACAGACTTAAAGACCTAAAGATATGACTAAGAGGTTTGGATTTAAGATGAAGATGATTCCTGGTTTTAAGGAGGAATACAGAAAAAGGCATAGTGAGATTTGGCCCGAGCTTGTTAAACTTCTTAAGGATGAAGGCATTGGCAACTATTCGATTTTTCTCGATGAAGAAACAAATACATTGTTTGCGTATCAGGAACAGTCCGGACTGGCCTCATCACAGGATCTAGGTACCACAGATGTAGTTAAGAAATGGTGGAAGTACATGGCTGATATAATGGAAACCAATCCCGACAATTCACCTGTATCCATTCCGCTTGAACAAGTCTTCTATATGGAATAGAAACGGCGACCGGTAAGCGGTAACAGATAACCACAAGCCACAAGCCGCAAGCCTTTTAATATTCGAGTAATAATTAAATTATTAATTGATATGAAAAAAGACGTAATAGAAAAATCCTATCAGCTCGCCAAAAAGCAATATGCAGACCTTGGAATCGATACTTCGAAAGTTCTTAAGGAAATGGAAAAGGTTGTCATCAGCCTTCACTGCTGGCAGACCGATGACGTTGGAGGTTTCGAGAAACCCGGTGCCGAGCTGGGAGGCGGAGGGATACAGGCTACAGGCAATTTCCCCGGTAAGGCAAAAACAATTAAGCAAATGAGGGACGACCTTGACAAGGTGCTGTCGCTTCTCCCCGGAAAGCAAAGGTTAAATCTGCATGCCATATATGGTGAGTTTGGCGGTAAGCTTGTAGACCGTGACCAGATTGAGGTCAGACACTACCAGGGATGGATCAACTGGGCCAAAAAAAGAAAGCTTGGACTGGATTTCAATTGTACATGCTTCTCTCATCCTCTGGCAGATGATGGTTTTACACTGGCAAGCAAGAATCCTAAGATCAGGAAATTCTGGGTGGAGCATACCAAAAGATGCCGTATGATTGCAGCAGAGATGGGAAAACAGCTGGGTGTTCCTGCAGTGCACAACATCTGGATACCTGACGGTTCAAAGGATACTCCTGTTGACAGATATACATTAAGGAAGACACTGAAAAAATCACTCGATGAAATCTTTGCCGTGAAGTATCCTAAAAAATATCTTAAGGATTCCATAGAAAGCAAGCTTTTCGGGATCGGTTCAGAATCAATGGTTGTCGGTTCGCATGATTTCTACATGGGTTATGCGGTGAAGAACAACACAATGATCACTCTCGATAATGGACATTTTCATCCAACCGAGCAGGTAGGCGACAAGATATCATCAATTCTCCTCTATATCGACGAGCTTCTGCTTCATCTTACAAGAGGTGTTCGCTGGGATAGCGACCACGTAGTATCATTTAACGACGAGCTTCTTCTTATAGCACAGGAGATAGTTCGTGCAAAAGCCCTTGACAGAGTAAACATCGGTCTTGACTATTTTGATGCCAGTCTTAACAGGGTTGGTGCATATGTAATTGGCTGCCGTGCAGCACAGATGGCATTTATGTATGCATTGCTGGAACCATGGCAGACACTGGTTAAATACGAAGAAAATGGCAAAACCTTCGAACGGCTTTCGCTCCTTGAGCTGTTGAAAACAAAACCATACGGAGCTGTCTGGGATTACTATTGCATGAAAAACAATGTTCCGGTTGGTGAAGATTATATTGCTGAAATTGTCAGGTACGAGAAAGAAGTATTGAGCAAAAGATGAAAGAAAAGGTTATTGCAATTTTCGATGTCGGAAAGACCAATAAGAAAATCCTCCTTTTTGATTACGACCTTAATATAATTTCGGAAGTAGAGGAAAGGTTCCCGGAGATAACTGATGATGATGGTTTTGCCTGTGACGATATTGAAAAGATCGAGAAGTGGATTTCCGGATCAGTCAGGGACCTTGTTAACTCCGACAAGTACGACCTTGCTGCTGTCAATTTTGCAACATATGGTGCAACGCTGGCTTATCTTAATGCCGGCGGGAAAAGGATCACACCTATATATAATTACCTGAAACCAATTGACGAAAGGATCCCGGAAAAAATCTATCGCAGGTCAGGGGGACAGGATGAGTTCTGCAGAAGAACAGCATCTCCGGCCCTGGGGATGCTCAATTCAGGAATGCAGGCACTCTGGCTTAAGAATGCCAAGCCTGACGTTTTTGAAAAAGTAGAAACGATCCTTCATTTCCCTCAATACCTTTCATACCTGCTTACCGGAAAAGTCTATTCTGAGCATACATCTATCGGCTGTCATACAGCCTTATGGGATTTTGACAACATGACCTATCATCACTGGACTGAAGAGGAGGGATTTAAGCTTCCGTCTCCATCTGGTGTAAATACACTGAATAAAGTAACAATTGATGGGAAGAAGATCCATGTGGGCATCGGAATTCACGACAGTTCATCATCTCTGGCACCATACTTTTCCGGGAGCCAGGGGAAATTTCTACTTATATCTACAGGCACATGGTGCATCAATATGAATCCTTACAATGATCAAAAGCTGACTGCAGATCAGCTCGACAAGGATTGTCTCTGCTATTTGAGTATCACAAAACAGCCTGTGAAATCATCACGCTTGTTCCTTGGAAACCTTCACGAGGTTGCAGTTAAAAGGATCAGCGATCATTTCGGAGCATCACCCGATTTTTACAAGACTGTTCAGCCTGACAAAAAACTGATTGAGATTTGCAGAAAGAAATGCGTCGATAAAAGGTTTTACTTCGGGAGCCAGCCCTTCTCACGAACTCTTGTTGATAAAAATGACTTCTTTGCTTTTAAAACATCTGAGGAAGCCTATCATCAACTGATGGTAGAGCTAGCTGAACTGACGGTTGAAGCAATCGGCCTGGTTATACCACATAATGATGATACTGAAAACATATATATAACCGGTGGGTTTTCAAAAAATCCTCTCTTCCTGATGCTCCTTGCTGACGCTTATTCAATGAAAAATGTTTATACATCTGAGATTAACAATGCAACTGCCCTTGGTGCAGCCCTGGTTTTACTCAATTCATTGAATCCGGAACAAAAGCCTCGGCTGAATCTTGGATTGAATCATTGTTAATCTGATAAAGTTGTATGATTCAGCATAATGATTACTTTGACCTGCTTAAGAATAACAGGGAGTGGGCATCTGAGAAACTGAAATCAGATCCATCTTATTTTAAGGAACTGGGACTACCTCAAAAGCCTAAATTCCTTGTAATTGGTTGCTCTGACAGCCGTGTTCCTATTACTTCGATTATTGAATCTGAACCCGGAGAGATCTTCGTCCATAGCAATATAGCAAATCAGGTAAATCTTACCGACATTAATTTATTGTCAATTATTGAGTATTCCGTTGAGATCCTGAATATTGAGCATATAATTGTGCTTGGACATTATAAATGCGGAGGAGTGAAAGCTGCTGTGGAAGGACTGAATGAAGAAGATATCGTCGAGAACTGGGTAAGCCAGATAAGCGATCTTTATCATCTTCACAGAAGGGAATTGGAATTAATCCCTGATAAGGGTAAAATGTATGACAGGCTTTCAGAAATGAATGTAGTGGTACAACTTAAGAATCTGTTGCGCACACCGATCATTCAGAGAGCTTTCAGAAAGAAAAAGAAGCTTTGGTTCCATGGATGGATATTCGATATTTATACCGGACTTATAACCGATTTGATTCTACCGCTGGATGAATGGAAAGAGTATGATCTTCTGCCTGAAGATTATTTCTCAGCGAAATAAATTTCCATTTATTTTGTTCTACCTGCATATTTTATTAGGGTAAATTGTCTTTTGATTGTAATATTGCGTGTTATGAACAAATACAAATTTCTGCCTCTGTTTGTTTTGGCTGTTCTTTTTCTGGTCGGCTGCGAGAAGAAAAACACTCCTGAGACAAGCGTGGTAATAAATGAACTCCTGCCAGTTAATTCAACGATCAGTGCTGACCAGAATGGGGAGTATGACGATTGGATAGAATTGTGCAACAACTCATCTCTCGACCTGGAACTGTCGGGCTATTATCTGTCTGACAGCAAGAGCAATCTGGATAAATGGGAAATACCTTCCGGAACGGTCATTCCTGCCAACGGATTTCTCATAATATGGGCCGATGCTGATACTCTCCAGACAGGTTTGCATGCAAATTTCAAGCTTTCATCAGATGGAGAGAAACTCTATTTTTCGAATCCGGAAATTCTGATCATTGATAAAGTTGAATACCCTGCCCAGGCTTCCGAAATTGCATATGCAAGGAATCCTGACTGGTCAGGTTCTTTCGTCTGGCAGACACCAACATTTTGTGCATCGAATAATATACGTGAATAATTAATTTTGATAATAATGAAAACAATGAAAAGTAATCTTGTTCTTGGATTGATGACAGTTTTTCTTTTTACTGCCATAAATGTTTCTGCACAGCAGAATCCAGCAACTCCAAAAGTGAAAACGGTTGTTGTATACGAGGAAAAATTCGATAAGCTTGTTTCAAAGAAGCTTAAGGAATCTGAGACAACTTATGATGTTAACGGAAATATTCTTGAGGATATCCAGTATAAGGAAGGGAAAGTCGACAAGCACTTCAAATACCAGTACGATGCCAATAACAATAAGATCAAGGAAACAGAATATGATCCTTCGGGAAATATTGAAGAATATAGTGAATATAAATATGATAAGAACCTGAGGGTGGAGAAAACAGTATATAGCCCTCAGGGGAAGGTTACATTGAAGAAGGCATATGTCTATACTACCTATTAATAAATGGCTCTCACTGAAATTCAAAATATATTGAATTCATTCAGCCAGATCAGTCTTGAAGAGATGGATAGTATCAGGCTTATGAACCGCATGGATACAAAATATGTATTTTCAGCCGGTTTACTGCCTTATTTTCTCGACACTCTTACAGCCAGTTATAAAATTCTTGAAATCGAACAAAAGAGAGATTTCCTGTACAATTCAAGATATCTCGATACGGAAGAAATGCTTTTTTATCTTCAGCATGTTACCGGAAAGCTGGCGAGACATAAGATAAGGTTCAGAATGTATGAATCAACAGGGAGAACATTCCTTGAAATAAAAAGAAAGACAAACAAGAACCGGACGGTAAAATGGCGGATAGAAAACAATTCCGATTCCTGCAATCTGGACAATCCAGCATTAAATTTCATTAAGAAGCATATACCGTTCAATTCGTTTGTCCTGAAGCCCACGCTGCAAAACAGGTTTACCAGGATCACTCTTGCCGGATTCGATACCAGGGAAAGAATAACCTTCGATTTTAACATGGGCTTCTCCTCATTGAACGGTGAAAAAGTTGAATTGCCATACCTTGCAATAGCAGAATTAAAAAGCGAGGGATTTCCCTCCTGGTCACCATTTGTCCTGTCAGCCAAAAAGTTGGGGATCAAACCAACCGGATTCAGTAAATACTGTATGGGAAATGCACTACTTCTGGATCTGCCGAAGAAAAACATCCTTAAAGAAAAAATACTGTTACTAAACAAGATCGAAAATGAATATTCTATGCTTAATCGCTCCTGATAAAATTAAATTGGGAAGCGTCGAACTGATTGATTTCGCAAGCTTTTTTGAGCTTGTCGGCCGGTTTGCACTAAACCTGTTGGTGATAATGATCCTGGTCAGATGGCTCTATTATACCACCAGCAGGCGTAAGGACTATCTTTTTACATATATCCTGATCTCATTTATTGTGTTCTTTTTATGCTATCTGCTTGAAAGCGTTAAACTTCAGATTGGTTTTGCCCTGGGCCTTTTTGCAATTTTCGGAATAATAAGGTACAGGACCAACCAAATGCCTATTAAGGAGATGACTTATCTCTTCCTGATAATAGGCGTTTCTGTGATCAATGCACTTGCAGATACAAAAACGAGTGTTGCGGAAATCATATTTACAAATCTCGCCGTGATCGGTGCAGCCTACGGGCTTGAGAAGATATGGCTGCTTAAGCATGAATCATCCAGGATCATCGTCTATGAAAAGATCAATATGATTAAACCTGATAAATACAATGAACTGATACTGGACCTCCAGGAAAGGACCGGTATAAAAAAGATAAAGAGGGTAGAGGTTGGTAAGATTGATTTTCTTAAGGACACATGTCTCATTACAATGTACTATGAAGAGCCCGGAAAGATGATAAACATGACAGACCAGGCTGGAACGAACAGAGGTGATGATGAGGAGGATTAAGAAGCATTTACCGGCAGTATTCCTGTTACTGCTCCCATTTGTTGCTGCCGCACAGGATAATGATTTCGGAATATGGTACTCGGCAAATGTGAAGGTTGGTGTAACTCAGAAATTGAATGCAGAGGTCTCTGCAGAGGTACGTACTTTTGAAAATGCGGGTAAGGTTGAACAAGGATTTCTTGAGGCTGGACTGGAGTACAAGCTGACAAAATATCTTTCAGCTGAAGGCTCATACAGGCTTACCAATGCCCTTGAGGATGATTCAAAGTATTATTTTCAACATAAATTCTTTTTGGGTTTTAAAGGAAACCTGAAAGCCGGCAATTTTACCTTCCAGGGTAGATTCAGATTCCAGACAAGGGTCAGAACATACCTTGAGGAAGTGGAGGATAAATATCCGGATTATACAGGAAGGATAAGACTTAAGGCAACCTACAGGACACAAGCTTTCCCTCTGAATCCATATGTTTATATTGAAACATTTATACCAGTAAATAAGGAACCTGAAAGATTTATTGGTAAAAACAGATTTGCCGCAGGTATAGAATATAAAATATCCAAAAAGCATTCAATTGATGCCGGATATATTTTGCAGCGCGACTATCTGCCGAGACTTAATGATGAAAATATAATTCAAATTGGTTATAACCTGAATTTCTAAAAAAAGTTTTGTTCGTCACACTTTATCATTTACTATGAAAACAAGAATCATTTTTCTGGCTTCAATCATAAGTCTTGCAAATCTGCTGACTGCTTCAGGTCAGACGGCCCCCGAGAGACAATGGCCACAATATCGCGGTTATATGGCCTCAGGAGTGTTCGATAACGCCAATCTGCCACCTGAATTTGATCTGCAGAAAATGATCAATATAAAATGGAAGATAAATATTCCCGGATTGGGTATATCAAGTCCGGTAGTTTGGGGAGACAGATTATTCATTACAACAGCAATAAGTGAAGACGACAAAGCCGGATTCAAACCTGGACTATATGGTGATGTCAGACCAGTAAATGATTCATCTGTACATGAATGGAAGGTTTATTGCATTAATAAAAATACCGGAAAGACTCTCTGGGAAAGAACCTCCTGCAGAGGTGTTCCTAAGATCAAGCGGCACCCAAAATCGACACATGCAAACACAACTGTGGCAACTGACGGTAAATTCGTGATTGCATTTTTCGGATCCGAAGGCCTCTATTGCTATGATTATGATGGCAACCTGATATGGCAGAAAAGTTTCGGAGTTTTAAAATCCATATGGGCCGTTATGAAAAATGCAGAATGGGAGTTTGCAAGCTCACCGGTCATTCATGACGGGAAAGTAGTTATACAATGCGATGTTCTTGAAAACTCCTTTATTGCTGCATTGGATGTCACGACAGGCAAGGAACTCTGGAAGACAGAAAGAGATGAGATACCCGGTTGGTGCACCCCAAATATCTATTCATATGCCGGCAGGAAATATGTTGTTGTGAACGGCTTTAACCACCGAGGAGCATATGATCTTGAAACTGGAAAAGAAATATGGAAAATGTCAGGTGGTGGCGATATTCAGATACCTACACCGGTCATAGGAAAAGATCTCATATATTTCAACAGTGCCCACGGGAAATACTCTCCGATAATAGCTGTCAGGACTAATGCAACAGGCGATATTACTTTAAAGGAAGGCGAGACCTCAAATGATTTCGTCAAATGGTACATCCCGAGAGGAGGCTCTTATATGCACACCATGCTATTATACCATGAAAGGCTTTATAATGTCAACTGGAATGGGATAATCAATTGTCTCGATCCTCTGACAGGCAAGGAGATTTATAATGCAAAAATAGGCAAAGCTGCAAGCTTTATTGGTTCGCCAGTGGCCTCAGACGGTAAAATATATATTGTGGGTGAGGAGGGGAAAGTATACATTATCAAGGATGGAGATGCATTCAATCTTATTGCGGAGATCCCATTGAATGATATTTGCATGACTTCCCCGGCTATCACTGAGAATATTATGTTTATCCGGACTCAGAAATACCTGATTGCAATAGGTAAATAACAGTTATTCCCTCTTAAGGTAAACAATGATATTCTTCCTGTTCACCACGCTTACTGATGCAGATAATACCAGGTATCCTGTTGCAAGTATTAGCACCAGCATTGTGACGAGAAGACTCCATGGCAGGTCAGCTCCGCTCAAAACAGAGGGCCAGGTTGCAAATATGGAGGATAATGACCCTGTCAGCAGACCCCAGAAAAGTATAAGTAAATGATCCTTTAAAAGGAGTTTCCTGACTCTTTTCACCGTATATCCTGAGGCTATCATCAGGGCAAATTCCCTTTTCCTTGAGTTGAAATTTCTGACAAGCATAAAGCCAAGTCCTGCCACACCCAGTATCATACCGAGAACTCCCATCATCATAAAAACATCGAGGTATGTATTTGTAACCCGGAAAAATGACGCAAGCCTTTCAAGAGCAGGTTCAACAGAGATCCCATAAACTGACATCCTTTCCTCAATAGTACTCTTGTAAAATTCAGTCATCTCCCTGTTTCCGTCAACAAGAAATACAGAGCTGCCGGCAACTGACGGGAAATGTTTTTCAAACGACCGGCGGCCAATAAGAAGATGACCTTGGAAAACTGAAGACTTCAAACCTCCACATATTACTATGTCGAGAAGCTGACCATTCTCAGAGACAAATTTTAACGTGTCACCTGTTTTGATCTGCAGTCCCCATTCCAGTACTGTCTGATCTGCTATACCATATATAATATTGTCACCGGGATTTTCATTGAGGAGACTCCATGGATTTTTGTTTTTAGGCAATTTCAGGCTTGATGCAAATGAAAAGGATCCTTTTTCCATGAACTTGTCAGGGTCAATTCCAATTATAGGCGGAACAGTGACATGAGTAATATTCAAACAGCTGGCATCGTCACCTCTGAGCTTTCCGGCCTGCACAAAAGTCATCCTGTCAAGATCTTCTTCCGTGAATCCAAATTCTGATCGTCCTTCCTTGCTGTTCAGATCATAGCCGACAGGCAGTGCAGATTCTGCCCAGAGCAAAAAGCCGCCGGTGCCTCCCTTGGGTAATTCCATTTTCTCTGAAACAACCTGATGGTTTGCACCGGTGATCATAACTGCAAAAATGCCGGCAGCCAGGAATATTATCGGTGTAACAGCCCTGGATGGATAATATTTGTAATAGAGCCCTGAATAATCTGATGCCAGGTTTCTTCTCCTGGTAAAGAACCTGTATGCCAACATTATCATAACTAAAAACAAGAGTGTTCCACCGGCAAATGCCAGGATGGTGGAACTGTTTCTGAAAATGAATGAAAGTACAAGCAAGGTTATTGAGATCAGCAGGGAGAATATAATAGGAATCTGACCTTTAGAGTAAACAACATGTTTATATATCTCCTTGCTTCCTTTTGCAAGGTATTTAAGAAAATATTTTAGCCTTATAATAATAAGGAATGCCGATATGAAAATTGCCGCGGTTAATCCGGTCAGAAGGGGTATAATATTGAACCCCGGCAATAAGGTATCAGTCTGAACCGCACCGGTCCAAATACTGTTAAGAGCCTTGATGATCAGAATATTAACGAGATATCCCAGTAATGAACCCAGCAAAGCTCCGCCAACGGAAATAAGAAAAGACTCATAAAAAATCAGACTGGAAATCTTTCTGTTGCCGAAGCCAATCGCATGATATGTTCTTATTTCATCTTTCCTGGTATCAAGAAAAAGCTTCAGGGCCATTGATAACAGGATGATGCATGAGACGATAATGAAAAAGCTGAGACTCATGAACAACATTCCAAAGTCTACGCCTTCTGATGATGCTTTTGTATTCCTGGTTCTGAGGTCAGTCATTGAAAATCCGGCAATGGAAGGATTAATATTTCCTGTCAGTTTATCAATGATCATTGATGTATCCTCACCTGCATCAAACCTTATTTCAGTAGCCGGACCAAAATTGTTGCCCCATAGCTTACGACCCGAGTCATAATTAATGAATGCTTTTGGCGTACCTTTAAAAGTCGTCCAGTAATCCTCATCCTTTTTTCTGATCTTTTTCATGTTCAGAGATACTCCGGCATCCCATGAAGAGCAGGTCGTACTCCCGGAAATTCCAGGAAATTCTGGCATTAGAGCAGGATCTGAATACATGAAATCATTTTCTGCGATGCTGTGTATCACAAAATAAGTACTGCTTTCCCTGAGAGTTTTTCCTGAGCCGGGATCAAACCAGGTCAGAGTCATAGTATCGCCCGGGCTGGCGTCGAGATCTTCAGCAAGCCACCTGCCAACAATAATCTCATCGTCCTTAATGCCAGGGAGCAAATCAGATGGAAGCGCCGCAATAAATGAATACGGAGTACTCTTTAATTTCACATCAAACGAATTGCCGAGATAGGTTATCAAAGGCGACCCTGAGGGAAACAAACTGACGATTTCGTTAACAAGGGCACTGTCGATAAAAATCCTGTCTGATTTTATTTCCGGTTCTCCTGTCCTTTGAGATTTCCTTACTGACAAACCAATATCATCCGGAGTCAATACCTGTTGGAAATATTTGAATAACAGTGAATTATCATAGTTCTTTTTAACACTGACAAGAAGTCTGTTAGCTTTGGGATGAGCTATCGCATAGTCTTCAAGTTCTTCAATGTTCACAAAGATATTGAGCGGTTGTGATTGGGTTGATCCAAGGCTGAAATTACCTCCTTCATCACTTGAAATTATTTGGGATACCCGGAATACCAAAGACTTTATAGCATCTTCTTTCGGAGCAAATGGCACATTTGAGGGAAGAGGATTGATACTGCTGAAACCGAGTATCACTTCATCGCCCGGATTCAGATTAAGCTTCCTTGCCAGACTTTCATTTACAAGTACAGATCCCCTTTTTATAACCTGAGCTGTCAGGTGGTGCAATGAGAAAAATGTAGTGTCAACACCATTGATTTTAATGTCAAGAGCTGTTTCTCCGCTGCTGAAATTCCTGCAGAAGCCGTTTGTTTCAATTATCGCAGCGCACTTGAACCCGCTTTTTTCTGTGAATCTCCCGGCCAGTGAAGCATCAAAATAACGAATTCCTGAACTGATTAGGATATCAGCAGCGCCTCTCTTTTCTTCAAGATTTCTCTTCAGGCTGCTCCTTACCGAATAACCAGTAAGGAGAGAGCCGCAGATTATAGCAGTAAGGATCGATATAATCGCGATCTGGTAAATTGACTCCTTTCCATGAAATAAGAGTGACCGAAGAGCTATTTTAACCGGTGTAAGCTTCATTTTTATATCTTCAGCTTTCCGTCCTCAAGCTTATAATGGTGTTTCATCTTTAATGCAAGGCTGCCAGAGTGGGTGACAGTGATCAGGGTTATACCTAATTCCCGGTTCAAATCAGCGAGCAGATTTCCAAGGATATCCGCATTTTTAAAATCGAGAGAACCTGTCGGCTCATCTGCAAGCAGCATTGAGGGTTTGTTGATCAATGCCCTTACAAGGGTCACACGCTGAGCCTCACCACCTGAAATTTTGAAAGGATATTTGTTCTCGAGACCTGAAATGCCTGTTTTTTCCATCATCATCCTGGCGTATTCTTTCTTATCACTGTAATCTGCATCTCCAAGCTTAAATGCAGATACAGGAAGCATAATGTTCTCAATAACTGTAAGATGCGGCAGTAACAGGTGATCCTGAAAAACAAAACCGATATTTCTGTTCCTGTAGCTTGCAGACTGATCGGGATTCATCTGAAGAATTGAAGACCCTCGGAAAAACACATCACCTGAATCAGGCTGATCAAGTGTGCCAATGATGTTCATGAGGGTTGTTTTTCCTGATCCTGAAGGTCCGGTGACAGCTACAGAATCGCCTTCGTCGATTTTAATGCTGAGGTTATCAAGCACTGTTCCTCTCTGGGGAAATGATTTTGAAATATTTTCCAGTCTTAGCATAGCCGTATTTTTTTCAAGTGATCAGTCCGTTATATATTTCTGAGAGCGCCACAGACATTTTCTGCAGCGAAAGCTTATGTCTCACATTTTTCTTTCCTGCTTCACCGAGCTCTTTCTGAAGGCTTTTATTATTTAAAAGCTTTACTAATGCACTAATAAGTCCCTCATTATTGTCCGGAGAATAAATAAATCCTCCGCCCGTCATTTCCAGTATCTCAGGAAAGGCTCCCGTTGCAGGCTGTACAACCGGAATGCCTGCACCATTGGCTTCAAGGATGTATAATCCGTAACCGTCATACTTCCTGACAGGAACGCTTATTACATCAACATTATTGAAGAACTCCATCTTCTTGTCACCCATGAATTCCGGATAGATCTTAACACTCTTATGAAATCCATTTTCCCTGATCTTTTTTATCTGTTCTGAAATAAATGGTTTGTCATCACCTGTATAGCCGCCGCATACATGAAGCGTAAGATCCGGTACAAGGTTTTTTGATTTTATTTCAATAAAGGCATCTGCAAGCTTATCAAAACCGTTATGAGAATTTACGCGGCAGAAATAGCCAAGGGAGGGAGAGGCAATTCCGGTCTTCTCATGTATTGTGCTCTGCGGATCAAAACCAAGCGGTACGATATTTACATTCTCCCCGGATAATCCGGTTTTTCTTTTAAATAGGTCCCTGCTGTATCTGCTGGGTGTTATAAAACTGTCGACATGTTCAGCCTCCTTTGCGATCATAGCCCATGCTCTGCTCTGATATGGTTCAGCCATATCATCAATCCAGTCATCCTCATTTAGCAGGGAACATACAATTTTGATATTCATCCTTTTCTTCAGCTGTCTGGCCAGTCCAAGTATGAGAGCATTTGAAAGATGGATCACATCAGGTTTTCCGTCATTAATGAGGTATTTAACGAGTCTGTCAACTTCATGGCTGCGGAAGGCATTATCGCCCTCGATCATGTTAATGGTAAGATCCTCATAGCCTTCTGTTCGTGTTGCTCCTGCTTGTCGAGCAGCCAGCTTCAGCAGAGGATACGAATCGACAAGCTTATCCATGAAGGCAGGCATATTCCTGAGAATCCTGACCTTTTCCCTCAGAAACATTGATATTGCTCCAAAAAAAACCTTCTTCTCAAATCCGTCCCTTACATTCGACCTGTCAGGCGGCAGATAAAGAGGAATTGCCTTGGCGGCAACTCCGGGCACTTTCCGGATTGCCCTTACATAGAGCATATCGCGGTAACAGTTGCCGCAATAAAATGATCCTCCGGATCCCGTAATCAGATATACTACTTTCATCTTTATTTAGTTCCGAAAGCTAATAACCTTCCATCGTCAGTAAGAAAATAAAAACGATCTTTTATCACTGCCGGCGAACTGCTTATCGGTGCTCCGGCATTGAAGCTCCAGATTTTCTTACCATCAGAAAGACCTAATATATATATATTGCCATCCATGCTTCCAAAAAGGACTCTCGACGGAGTGATCACCGCCGAACCCGTAATTCTTCCGTTCGTCCTGTACCTCCAGACCTGTCTGCCGGTGGAAGCGTTGTAGCAATACAGGTACTTATCGTCATTGCCGATAACAACATAATTTCTGTCTGCGGCAGGGATCCCCAGAATTGATCCTGAATTTTCACCTGCCGGTATTTTCCAGGTAACCTTCCTGCTTATAAGATCCAGACAGTAGAAGTTTCCGTTATAATCCCCAAAATATGCCTTTTGATCAAATATGGCAGGAGAGGCCGCAATGTAGATACCGATATTAATAGTATCCCTCTCCTTACCCGTTAATGGATCTGTCACCCTGATTATTCCGTCGCATCCCCCGAATACTATTTTATTATTGGCAACGGCAGGGGTTCCGTTTACATAATTATCAGTTTCAAGCTTCCAGAGCAGCTTTCCTGTAGCCGGATCAACACAGTGCAGATAATAATCGTAGCTGCCGAAAATAATACCGGATTTCTTTCCTGCAATCCATACATTCGCTGATCCTACAATCTGATTATCTGATGAATATGTCCAGACAGGCTTTCCTGTTATTTTATTAACAGCAGTCAGTACCCCGTTTGCAGTTCCGTTAATAACATAATCTGAATAAACAAGCGGAGGAGCCTCTATCGGACTGCCGGCATTGAACTTCCAGATTATTTTACCATCAACTCCGATTGCTGAAAGAATCCCTTTGTCATCGCCGAAAAAGATAGCATTACTGCTGATAACAGGTGAGGATTTGGCAGGTGAACCGGCAGATAAGCTCCAGAGAAGAGCAGGCGAGG
>Ga0209450_10000329_pt1 | contig 25349 bp, 19 predicted proteins | sample FrelakmetLWP11LW_FD_187149 | JGI IMG/M metagenome (GOLD analysis project Ga0209450, IMG submission 187149) | Freshwater lake sediment microbial communities from the University of Notre Dame, USA, for methane emissions studies - LWP11 LW (SPAdes)... | ecosystem: Environmental > Aquatic >...
ACCCCAATGAGATGGAAACGCTGCCCGAAAGTACCCCGGCTGTCTGGCAGGTGGCTCACGACAATCCCCTGCCACTGGTAAGCGGAGATATTGGCAGCGCTGGTGGCACCCTAACCGTCAACCAATCAGGCGGCGCGCTGGCAGGCTTCACCATCACCGTGCCGGCAGATGCCTATGAGAGTAGCACCCACTTCGAGGTAGCCGTTGCCGCTGTGAGCGGTTACACCCTACCCGATGGTCTAGAGCTGATCACCCCGCTCATCAGCATCGATAATGGTGGTGTCGAAGCCGCCGAATTCCTGCAGCTCACCCTGCCGGTGGAAATCCCAGATGGTAAGTTCGCCATGCTCTTCACGTGGGACCCCGACACCAAAGCGTTAGATGCCCTGCCACTGCTGGAAATCAATAGCACCCACTTGACTGCGTTGACCACGCACTTCACCCTCATCCTGGGCGTGCAGGTGGATACCGCCGAACTGGACGCGCTAAATATCCAGACCGGCTTCAAGCAGGGGCGCAACAACTGGCAGTTTGCTAACCGCGGCTCGTTTATCGCGCCGGGGGGTCACTGCGCCGGGCAGTCGCTGATGGCGATGTACTACTACACCGTTGTTAAAGGACCACCTCTCTTTAACCTTTATGATGATTACGGCAACCCGGACTATCCCCTCACCCCAGAGCAGTGGCAGGATGACCGCCTTGCCTACCGGGTTTGCTCGGTGGCGCAAAAACGCATGGACTCAAGTAACAAGATCAGCAAATACTGGTTCCAGGTGCAGGGGCAAAACAGCGGATATATTACCTATTACTCGTTCGCGCTGGCACTGAAAGCCACCAACGAACCGCAATTCATCTCCATCTTCACCGCGGATGAGAGCAGCGGACATGCCATGATCGTGTACGGCAAATACGCCGATCGGTTCTACATCTCCGACCCGAACTACCCGAAAGCCAACGCCAATCGCTTCATTTCGTACGACCGCGCTGCCGGCAGGTTCCGCCCATATTTTTCGGGTCCTGACGCCGAGACCCTAGGCACCGCCTACCCCAGCATCTACTACATGAACAAGTACGCGCGGATGAACGAGTCTGCCGGAGCAGCGCTGTGGGCGGAATTCCTCGCTGGAACGGTGGGCGAAAGCTGGTACCCGGCGTACAAGATCCAGTATATTAGGGATCTGCCCGACGGCAGCTTTAGCACGGCTGATGCCCTCGGGAGTTCCATCTTCCTGAACACTCCCGAAGTGGAAGTGTGGGTGGAATCGGATACGGATATCCAAACCATCCTCTTCAACGAAGAAAATGTACAGGTCGGGAAGATCGCCGGGGCTTCTTCAAAATTGGTACCGCTCACCAAACCACTGGGCACGCCTTACCTGTTCGCGGTATACGGTAAAGCAAGCAATAATAAGTGGAAGTATATCGACGGGCGCTGGGTGACCTTTTATCGCGGCATCTCCGGCAAGTGGAACGGGGCAGCCTGCGCGGAATCAGAAACCAACCCCTTCCGCTGGGAGTTGAATCTGGTGCAAACGCCAGACGGCAGCATCTACGGGGATGTGTATTTCCATGCATGCCCGGGCGGCGGGGCGGTGGAGTACAGCCTGAGCGGCGCACAGAAGCCCGGAGAGGATTTTGCCATCCTGACGGGTGTGCGCACCAACGGGCGTGGAGGACTGGGGGGCAGCTCTGCCGGGCAGATCACCTTCACAGTTAAGCAGGATCAGCCGCCGGAGCCCAACCTGGCACCATAAGCCTACGGGGTTACCTGCCTTTTTTAAAATAGGAGGGAGTGATTATGCGCAAACCATCAAGGATTCTTATTGGGTTTATCCTGGGATTCTTTTTACTCATCAGTTTTGCCTGCAATTTTCCCCTCGGGGACGCCCTATTGTTGACAAAAGAGTACTCTCCCACCCGCACTCCGCGGCCAACAAAAAATTCCGGTGGTGGGTTCTTTCCCACCCGCGTTCCAAAAATCACTATCACTTCCGAGGGGTTCTCTCCCTCCGAAACCCGCCCCGCCACCGATCCTCTGCGAATTGAAACCCGGTCGTACTATCCATCCATGGACAACCGCCCCCATGACCTGGGCTACAGGGTCACCATCAAAAACCCCGACAGGAGCTATACAATCAGAAATGCCATCTTCCAGGTGACAGTGCGCGACACAAATGGAGAAGTCGTTGGCCAGAAGAATCATTATGTCACCGTTGGTCCGCTTGAAGATACCCAGATCGTCAGTTTTTTTACCGTTCCAGATATTACCAAAGCCAATTCAATGGGAGTTAAGCAGATCAACCCAGGGCAGGCAATTCCTAGCCTCCCCGGAGAAGACCAGATCAGAGTTAGCAGGATTTCCTATGCCAAAGGGTACGATTCCCCAATGGTCACCGGTGAAGTGACCAGCACTTTCATTGAGGATATTTCCGGTCCTTTTTACACAGCAGTTGCCTATGATACAAACGGGAATATCATCGGGCTTGGCAGCCAGCTATCCGGTCCCCTGCCTGCCGGCGGCACCGTTCCTGTGGCGATACCGCTGGATTTGAGCGTAGAACCAGCCAAAGTTGATTTGGTGTTTACCCCCGACGGACCCACCTACTTTGAGCCACACTCTGAATTCAAATTAACTGTGGAGAAAGCTGACGTCATCCCCAACACCAGCGGCTATTCTGGCGGCGTGGTGATGATCCTGCATAATCCTGACCCAACCCGCATGGCCATGACCGCATACTACACCGCTGCTGCCTATGATGCCGCCGGCAATGTGCTGGCTACTTGCTATGGTCCCGTCCCCGGAGTCCTTTTCCCCGGTGAAAGACAAGGGTTTGGCTGCCAGCTTTTCCTCTCGGAAGAGTCCGTACCGGTGCGCGCTGAGGTTTTTACGTTGGTCAGTGATGCCGAAACACCCTATAACGATATTATGACCAACCCGCTCACGGCTGATAACATCTCCCTCAATGTTTACAAAGTCACTGCCACCATTCATAACACGCTCCCCCGCAACCTGAAATACTGCTATGCCCTGATAGTGGCTTACGACGTCTCAGGCAAACTGGCTGGACAGGCCTTCTATCATCTTGACACAATGACCGCCAAAGAGAGTAGGCAGATCGAGATTGGCTTATACCTAGGGGACACCCCTGTAGTGCGCGTTGAGGTTTTTCCGGTGATCAGCAGTGGCACTTTCTGGTAGAAGAGGGTAATACTTACAGCATGCCCTGGAAGATTGTACGCTCCGGTGTGCTTCTGGAGGAGTGTTTTGGAAAATTTAACGGATCCCGCTTTCCGCTTCACGGATTGCGGATTCCAGTATCCAAATTTCGGGTTTACGGTTTTACGAGTTTGCAGTTCTCAACTCTCCACTCTCAACTCTCGGTTCTCGATTCTCTGTACACTTCTTTATTTTCGTGTTTTTGGTGTTTTTCGTGGTTAATGTTATTTCCACTTTCCCCAAATTTACAACGTATTAACAATTCCTTCCATCCAGCCTTTGTAGACTATAATCAAAAAATATCTGGACTAATAACAATCTACCTAAGGAGGCATTATGACGCTTCAGGAATCTCAACTCGTAACTAAAGACGGACTCAAATTATTCACCCGTGCCTGGATGACAGAAAAACCAGCCAAAGCAATGGTCGTCATCGTGCACGGCATCGGCGAACATTGCGGCAGATATGAACACGTTGCCCAGGTGTTCAACACCAATGGGTTGGATGTATTCTCCTACGACCAGCGTGGCCACGGAAAATCTGAAGGCCCCCGGGGGCACACACCTTCCAACCAGCACCTCATGGATGACATCAGCCTGGCAATTAAACAAGCCCGCCTGCTTGCAGGCACTGAGCTGCCGCTCTTCCTTTACGGTCACAGCATGGGCGGCTTGGAGGTTCTCTATTATGGTCTGCAGAACACATCCAGTATAAAAGGTTACGTTGTCACTGCCCCTTCGATCAAGATTCCCTCAACCGACCCAGTTAAGATCTTCCTTGCCAAAGCAATGAACCCGATCCTGCCGAAACTCACCCTATCCACCGGGTTGGATGTAACCGCCCTGTCGCGCGACCCCAAAGTGATGGAGAATTACGAAAGTGACCCACTGGTGCATGGCCTTGCCAGTACGCGCCTCGGTATGTTCATTATCGGCGGAGCCGAAGAAGTGCTCAAAAAAGCCTCCTCCTGGAATCATCCACTGCTGCTGATGCATGGTACCGAAGATCGCCTGGCCAATATCTCCGGCTCACAGGAATTCTTTGCCAAGCTCACCGGAGACGTCACCTTCAAACCCTGGAATGGTTTTTACCACGAACTCCATAACGAACCTGAACAGGCCGAGGTAATCCGCACCATGGCAGATTGGATCACGAAACACATTTAGTACAAGTTTCATGTACCGCATCCAAAATGTTACAGGCTGGAGTGATCCAGCCTGTATGCTTGTTCCATGGTAATTGAGGTTTCACTACCGGCGATTTTCGTGGTTTAATAGGGTCTCTATGACCAAATGGGATAAAAAATACAACACCGATGAATACATCTTTGGCACACGCCCCAATGGCTTTTTGGTGGAGTGCGTGAGCAGGTTGACCCCCGGTAATGCCCTCAGCCTGGGAGAGGGCGAGGGACGAAATGCTGTCTACCTTGCCGGGTTGGGCTATGCGGTGACCGCGGTGGATCTCTCTGTCTATGGCCTCAAGAAAGCACAGCGCCTGGCACAGCAGAATGGGCTAACTCTCACCACCCTCCATAACGACCTCAACAACTACGCCATTACCCCCGGTCAATGGGATGTGATCCTGTGTTTCTTCGTACACATACTGCCGGAGGAACGTACACGCATGCACCGGCAAGTGGTAGAGGGCCTGCGCCCGGGTGGTGTGTATATCCTTGAAGGATTCTCACCTGAACAATTGAAGTATGCCAAACGCGGACCGGATAATCCCGGTCAACTTTATGATCTGCAAATCATCCGCCATGAACTTGCCGGGCTGGAGTTCACTATTGCGCGCCAGGTTGAACGGAAGCTGGATGATGCCGATACTGAGCTGGGCATATGTGCAGTAACCCAGATTAAAGCGGTAAAGCCAGGCTAATCGTCGGTCACATAATTACCATCATAGGATTTCATCGTTACTGCATCTTGAGCAAATGTAATGAGCATTCCAGAAGCCAGACGTTCATTCTCATCTTCCTCTGGCCACCAGTTGTAGGATTCTGTTTTGTAATCGGTGGTAGAAACATCAACCTTAATATCAATTCCAGTACCTGAAAGATTTAACCCCCGCCTTGGCGTATCATTTATCATAGTTATCAAGCCGGGTGACCCCAAGATGTCTACTACTTCTGCGTATGTCATGCCAATCTTCACCTGTTCGTACTTCTCAGTTGTAGTGAGGGCATCGGTTTTGGGGCGGTCAAGGTATTTATCCCACGAAAAACGCTTGATGATCAACTGCCCTTGATTAAACGTGGCACCGATGTCGAAGCCGTTCACCTTATATCGCAAGAATGTCCCCTCAGGCATCGCCTTCGCGGTGGGGTTTTCAGAGGAGTTGATAATATCTTCCCCTTGTGTCCCAAGAATTTGTGCCACTACTTCACGAGACATCCCCAGAGCGATTTGATTGTACTTGGCGAGGGCAGTATTTAAATCCTCCATTACCATATCGGGGTCATCAATCGGGATAACTGGCCGGCACGCCGATATCGATAATACAAAGCACACTGTGATCAGTATGAATCTCAGTTTATTATGCATAGAATACATAATTCGACTCCCTAAGAAATAGTATGGCTAATTGTACAACCTTTGCCCGGGGGACACAAAAGGGACGGTTATATACCGTCCCCTACAGGATTTATCTTTTCTTTGCACAGTAACTTCTACGATCAGATCTTAATCAGCGTATTTCGCGTATAGTGTGGTTAAAGACCTTATGGCAAGTCCGCGAAGACATCAGCCGGGGCAAATACCACTCCCACCATGCTCGGTCCTACGTGCGCCCCCAACACAAGTGAGAGAAAACCGGTTGGCTGCCAGTCACATTTAAAGCGGGCACTCACCTCGTCCATCAATTGCTTCGCACCTTCAGGATTGAAGGAATGCAGCACTTGAGCGCGTATTTTCGTCCCTGGTCCTACGTGCTTGGTCACATACTCACCCAGCCCATGGATGGCACGCGTGAACGATTGTGCCTGCCCGTGATTGACATAAGTGCCGCGAACCTTCTCAACTCCAATCATAGGCTTGAGATGCAGCACAGATGCAATCAGACCCTTCATGTGGCTGATGCGTCCGCCGTGGATGAGATACTTGAGTTCCTTGAGGGTGTAGATCACATCGGTGGCAGCATTTATCTGCTGCAACTTGGCCAATATGCGCTCCAAAGACCAGCCGGCACTGGCAGCACGTGCCGCAGCTTCAACCTGCCAGCCGGAAGGCGCAGAAAGCGTTAAAGTATCAACAACCGTCACATGTGCCTGCGGTACCAGGGCTGCCCCTGCTCGCGCAGAATTGGCTGTGCCGCTGAGCCCTGACGAGATGTGGATGGAGAGGATCTCGGGGTCGGTAAGCGCCAGCTCAGTGTAGAGTTGGGCAAAATCGCCGGCTGAAGGCTGAGAAGTTACTGGCAGCTCATCTGTACCCGCTAGCATCGGATAGAATTCCTCGGGCTTAAGATCAATACCTTCCTTATAGGATTTCCCCTCAAGCGTAACCACCAGGGGAACAGTATGGATGTGCCAAACTTTACGCTGGGCTTCAGTGATCTGTAAATCAGTGCCACTATCAGTAACAATTTGCACGGGTAAACTCCTTAAATAACAAATAAGTACCTCTGTGGGTACGTTGAGATTTTACAAAATTTCGCGTATTTTTTGATGTGCCTGCAGTGGGATTGTCCGGTATGACCTGATGCCTATTCTTACTTGAAGAAAGTTTTTCGACAAAACACCGGGCATCCTTTGAGGATGCCCGAAGAGTCAACGATCAAATGGCTTGCGGGAACTTAAACTCTACTTATTAAAAACACCGTCTTCCAATTCAATACTGGAGGCGGTAAACTTGGCCATGAACTGAGGCCGAAGACCAGTAGCTTTCAATCCTCCCTGAACGATTCCGTTGGTAAATCCAGTCTGATTAAATACAAAGATGTCTTGCATTACAATGGTATCGCTTTCCATCCCCTGTACCTCGGATACATGTGTCACCCGGCGTGTACCATCCTTGAGCCTTCCGAGGTGAACAACCAGTTCGATAGAAGATGCAATCTGTTCGCGGATGGCTTTAAGCGGGAGTTCTGTTCCTGCCATCAACACCATTGTTTCGATACGATGCAGGCTGTCACGCGGACCATTGGAGTGGATTGTGGTCATTGATCCGTCGTGACCTGTATTCATGGCTTGCAACATATCCAGTGCTTCGCCGCCGCGGCATTCACCAACCAGGATACGATCCGGGCGCATACGCAGGGCGTTAACCACCAATTGCCGGATAGTGACTTCCCCTTTACCTTCAATATTTGGCGGTCTCTTTTCCAGGCGCACAACATGGATCTGGTTCAATTGGAGCTCCGCCGTATCTTCAATAGTGATGATACGTTCACGCGGGGGAATAAAAGATGACAGCATATTTAGAAAAGTTGTTTTACCTGTTCCAGTTCCCCCTGAAACCACCAGGTTTATACGGGCTTCCACGCATCCTTTTAGAAAACTCGAAAGCTGCACAGACATCGTTCCATTGGCGATAAGGTCTTGGGCGGTATAAGGGCGAGCTGCAAATTTTCGGATAGTGAGAATAGGTCCATCCAACGAAAGCGGGGGGATGGTGGCGTTTACGCGATAGCCACTGGGTAAGCGGGCATCTACCATTGGAGACGATTCGTCTATGCGCCTGCCAATCGGACTCACTATTCGGTCAATCACACGACGCAAATGCCCATCATTTTCAAACTTAATATCGGTGCTTTCGATCAATCCAAATCGCTCCACAAATATCTCATCATAACCATTGACCATGATCTCAGTAATATCCTCGTTCGAAAGCAGTGGTTCCAGTGGACCATATCCCAGGATATCATCTACAACTAATTTTAATAATTGTTCACGTGTATTTACATTGAGCAGCATTTTTTCGTTGGTAATGACCTCATCGAAACACTTTTCAATAAGTAGTTTCAGATCAGGTGCATTCATTACGACATCGTTGTTATTCGATAACAAAACCTTTTGCACTTCGTCACGGATGGAATAAAAATCCTGTTCAAGATTGGCAAATCGCAACTGATTATCAGTAAACACACCTGTCATTTTCTTTTTCATTGCAGGTCGATTGGCAAACATGGTCTCTCCTTATGGTTCATAATATCTAGATCATTTCCCCGTAAAGGGACTATTTTAAAATGGTTGGGACTATTAAGTCCTGACTGAATGTTACCGTTACACTGATTAGTAAATCATTAGCCTTTTGAATTGCAGAAATCGTAGATAAATTATCATCCGCAAAAAAAGCCAGACAACCGCCATCCTGGATCTTTATATTAGGTGTAGTATAGACATCTTCTACACGGGCGAGGGCTTCAACATACTTATCATAGGCTGCCGGTAAATCTCCTGTTGCAGCAAGTTCGTCTGCCGCCTTTAACAGCTTTGCAAAATCAGAACTGGACACTAAACTTGGACGGATATTGATAGTATTAAATGCGTATTGATAATAAGACACCGCATTGGTGTAATCCATCAAGTGACCTATTGTATCCCCCAACCATATTTGAACATCAAATAGTTTAAAAGGATTATCCGTTTGTTCCCATGCAATGATTTCAGCAGCCTCAAAATCGCGCCTTGCATCCAGGTAAAGACCAACCGAATAATACTTTCTACCTCTGGCCGCATATGCTTCGTACAACAGAATACTGGCTTTACCGTCCGCGTAGTCCTTTTTTATACTCACCAGCCTTGAAAGATTATCAATTGCCGGATCCCAATTCATATCTAAAAAATACTGAAAACCAACCTGGTAAAGCTGAGCATTGGCAAGTTCTGTTTGCAGCTTTTGGTCATTTGGAGAGAGATTGGAAGCCTTACCTAAATAAGAAACCGCCTTCGCAATTGAACCAATGGTCTGGTCTGAATCATTCAGCATCAGATAGGCAGTTTGTGAGTACTTAAGAGAAAGCAGGCTGCTGCTTACTTCTTGAAAATTTTCCCTCTCGTTTAGGTATGTCCGGCTTTGTGGGATCATCCCTACAGCTTTACGGTAGTACCCTTCAGCTTTGTCGATATCCTGTATCGTTGAAGACTCGTTTTCAAGCATCTTGATGATGGAGCGCAAATATCCATTCAGAAGCTGTTCTTTCATTACTGGGTCATCTATTTTTGGATCGATTATGAGAGCAGCTTCATAGTTTTCAATTACTTGGTTCCAATCTTCATTTTTATACGCAATTTGCGCTTGCGTAAATAAAGCGCTAATTGTAATTTTATTATTTACCAGGGTTAATTGGCGGGGCACATCCCATAAACCCGGCCGCGCTTTTTGTATTTCCTCAAGGATAATTTTGGCATCCTCATAATTCCCGGCTTTAACCAATTCGGTTGCGTTAAGATACTGCTGTTCCTGAATGGTTAACTGGTCCGCTGCTTCCTGTAAATCAGATAATTGAGGATTTTTCGGGTCTATCCTGCGGATTTTTCCAATAATATCCAGGGCTGGTGCTGGCTGTCCAGAAAGAAGTAGCTGTTGTGCCTGCACAACCCAGGCTGCCATTTGCTCTTTTTGTTGTTGTTGTAGTTGTTCTAATCGAGAATTACCAATTACCACAAGGACGCCACCTATTATCACAAGGATAAACAGTATTAAAGAAATGGTAAAGATGGATATGTTCGCAGTCCGGCGAATTCTTTTTTTCTTTTTTTCTGTTGTATGTTTAATTGAAATTTCCCGGAGGGAAAGTTGAATTTTCAGGTCTTGTTCATAGGTTTTCAACAGTTCTACATCAGGATACCTGAGGATAAGATTATCCAAAAGATCCTTGCTTTGTTCCCAGTCTCCTTTTTGATACGCTTCAAGGAACTCAGAAAACTCTTGATTTTGTTCGTTAAATTTTTTAGACTTACTTAAATCGTTTTTCTTTGTGGCGACAGGCTCAGGGTCAATTAGGGGTAATTTTTTAATTGGGCACATTTTCACTCAAGAATTTAAACACCATTATCTAAAAATGCTAAAAATTGTCGGTATTGCTGGTCCAAGAATGACTGCAATTAATGCTGGAAAAATTAGCAGCGCTAAAGGTACGATCATTTTTGCTGGTAACTTATTAGCGATTTCCCTCGCACGGTAGAGGCGGAGTACTCGCATTTGTTCTGCCTGGCTATGTAAGACCTCTGCATAACTCATCCCCATTTTTTCAGCCTGAATTATTATGGAGATGAAGCTTGAGAGTTCTTCAACACTCAGCCGATCTGCCAAACTTTGGAGTGCATTCGCCCGGCTAACACCCATCTCCATCTCGTAAATGGTTCGTGATAATTCCTCACTCAATTTGGATTTCCAATACGCAGATATTTTCTGCAACGATTGATCAAATCCCAATCCTGCACTGGCACAAACTGAGAGCATGTCTAAGGCTTCTGGGAGTGCAAGGCGAATCTCGTTTTGTGCAGCCCTTGCACGCCCTCTAATCCACACCCAAGGAATTAGCATTGGAAGGAGAAATAATAATACCCCAATGAGTAATTGAATTAAATCTTTCACTGGTTGGCTTGTAAACCAAAAGAAAGCTAACATTAATCCCATGACCAAAAAAAGCAATTGAACTCCCAAGAACCCGCCTGCTTTCATACCCCCCGGATTACCTGCGATTCCCAGTATGTGATCCAGTTTTGCCAACTGTGATGCAGGAGTTAATTGAGCAAGAAAATTGGAAACTTTATTGAAAACTGGGGGTAGAAGTCGATTAATCAATGATCCCGAAATGTCTCTGGGGATAATAACTCTCTTTGGCTTATCTTCGGTCGGCGAAGTTTTGCTCTCAACAACGTAATGATCAAGTCGTGAAGAAACATTGCTTCGGGTTTTAAGAATCCTGGAAATCCCTAAGATTAAGACAACAAGACCAATCACCGAAACTAAGAGGCCGGCTAGAATTATTGTGGTTAATGTAGGGTCGTTATTAATTAGCATCGGTTTGCACTCCTATACCCTGATCCTGGCAACTCTGCGTATCCAGATGTTTCCAATGACGATACCAACTAATGCCAGTGCAAATACGATCTGGACAAGTGTTGAGTTCGTTACAGTGTTAAAGTAATTGGGTGTTATGAAAAATATTAAAATACCAGCAATAAATGGCAGGAAAGTGAGGAAATTTCCTATATAACGAGCATAAGAAGTTAGTGATTGAATTTCGGCGGATAGCTGCATACGGTTTCGGATGGTGTTTATGGTGGATTCTAAAACTGTTGAGAGATTACCTCCAACTTGGCTATTAATGATGATTGCTGTCACCACAATATGCAGGTCGTCATTCTCCATCCGCTCAGCCATGTTAGTCAATGCTTGTTCTAATGGAAAGCCAAATTGCACTTCTTTCAAAACTCTCCCAAACTCTTCTGAAGACGGGGCTGGTATTTCTTTCAATGCCAGATCCAGTGATTGAGATAGACTGTAACCTGCCTGTATAGCTCCTTTAATCAGGATTAATACATCCAATAACTGGTTATGAAATTTATGTTGGCGGTTAATTATGGAGCGCTCTAATACAAAAGGTGGAAGGAATATCATCAAAATCCCCAGAAACAACCCGCCAAGCAAATTATTCATTGCCAACCACCCCACAACTAATCCTACCAATGCTGATGTGATCCGGATAACGATAAATTCAACATCTGTGATTGGCCAATATGCGCTGGACAGTTTCACTTGCATTGTCTCCGAAGACAGCCCACTTAACACCTTGTTCAACCAGTTCCTGAACTTGCTTACACCCTCCTTGAGAAAGTCGGAATGTTCAGCCAAGCCTGAAGTTTCAGTGGCTTGTGAAATTTCCGGTTTTACAAGTTTGTTAATTCTGCCACGCATCCGGGAAGATGGCCCGTTCCGGTAAAGCCATAGAATACCCAGTACAATACCCGTCAGGGAAAATGCCAATATCGCAAACAGAATTACTGATGTCGTCATTGTGCTCACTGGGGTTCCTTTTACTTGTTCAACCTAATTTAGATGATTTTATCAATGCTTCAGAAGAAGCCGTTTTGGTTTTTAGGGAGTATTCGGCTTGATTTTCTTGCAAGACTTTTACAATTCCTTTGGCAATTTCTCTAAACGAGTTACTGATCTGATGACCAGGATTCTTCAAGATAATCGGCACGCCCTCATTAAGACAGCTAAGGGCGAGATTCTCATCTGCTGGTATTCGACCAAATATCTTCATTTTGAGAATTTCTTCGATTTCTTCTCTCTTTACATCTGCTTTCCGTCCAGTCAGATTGAGAATAAGCATCGTCTTTTCGGGGGGATAGGAGAGTGATTTGGCAATATCCATGAATTGATGAACATCACGTATTGATGCAAGATCAGGATTCAGGACAAGAATAATCCTATCGGAGGAATCCATATAAGTTATCGTATCTTCACTTAAATAACTACCTCCGTCAATAATTATGTTGGGGAATACATTTTGTAAGGTTTGCAGCATCTTAAATACATCGTCTGGTCGGATTCCCTGTGCCTCTGAAATTGACGCCGGGCTAGGAAGAACATAAATCCCGGATACATGCCTTACTGCAACCTGTCTAACCATGTGTGAGTCCATCAGACCAATATGGGCTAAAAGGTCAGTAATTGAATTACCAGTGCGAAGGTTTAAGCATAATCCCACATGACCAAACAGATGTTTACCATCAATGACAAGAACATCCTCTTTTAATTGCTGGTGCAATGCAATTGCCAGGTTTATTGCTACTGTAGTAGTTCCAGCACCGCCTTTTGGACTGAACACTGTAAAAGTATTCTTTGGGCGTTCGATGGAATCATCAGCCGCAGCGTGCGGTATTAACTGATTTCGCGTCATTAATTCCATCACACGCCGGACAGTATTGAGAAGGTTTTCTTCTTTAAATGGATGAATGAGAAATGCACGCGCGCCTGAAAGGATGATGCGATCTGTATTGCTCATTTCACCTTCCGGTAAAACAACAACTAGTGCGCTACCTTGGTATTCTGTGGCAATCTTATCAACCAGTTCAAAAATTCCTTTTTTCTGGTACTCATAATCAAGCAAGATAACATCAGGAGATAATTTGGCAATTTCAGGCAACACGGATTTTTCTTCCGCTTTGAGATCTACCAAAAGCATATCAACCTGTGTTTTGATGATGGCTTGTATCGAATCCTTAAGCTCTCGATTTTTTGAGAGGATGAGGATTCGTTTCTTATTAGGTGTCATGGGCATGGTAAATACCTTTCACGATTAGTTAGGGAAGAATTTCAAGTTTATAAAATTCGATGATAAATTCTTCGGTAACTGGAGTCAGATCAAATTGAACAGTACTAGTCGGTGATCTTAGAACAATATCAAATGTTGCATTGGTGTCTTTTAAATGTTTTAGTACAAGTGCATCTTGAGGGGAAAGTGCCAGGAGATAGGATTTGACCTTTGCATCCACCTGTTGTCCATCAGTATTTTGAAACACTTGACTATTATTTTGTTGATCCGTCACTTCTACTACAAGAGCAGTAATACCCACTTTTTGGAAAGTGTCTACTGTGAAAATTCGGGAAACAAGGTTGGTTGCTCCTGGAATAGTCGTTCCATTGGCATTGTCCGGTACTGTTTTAATTGCTGCCTTAAAAGTGGCGAAGATATCCACAATGTCACCGCGCTGGATACCATTGTTTTCGCTCATAAGGTCTGTGGCTGGAAATGCCATCAACACATGATCATCACTGAGGATATAGCTTACGTCATGGTTAGAGTCGGTGGGGTTAGCTAGATTGTGGGCTAATACCATTTCTCCAGAAACAAGATCTGTCTTGATGAATTTTCCAACCGCATCAGCCAGTTGTGTGACTGTTCCGCGGGGTGCCAGATCAACCGGAACCTCAACAAGTTGAACATCAGATTCAGTCAATTTATCTCCCAGGAAAAGGTCCCTAGTGACCGTCACCACCTGAATCTTAACCACCTCCCCCTGGGTCAAGGAATAGGGTGCGGCATTACTGAATCGTTGGTATAGCAAAACACTGACAAAAACTCCTATCCCCAACAGGATAACACCAGCAAGAATAACAAGTAATGACTTTATGCGATTAGACAAGATAAACCTCCTGATTTCCTATATTCAAGTTTTGCAATAATTGAAAGTATGATATTGGCCAATCTAACGCCCCTTCGCCTGCGATTAACACGAGTTTGTAGTTGCCCTTATCCATTAATAGGTCAAAACCCCTTAAAGGTGTTAATCTATTATTTCTGTCTTAATCATCTTTAAAGAGTATACTTCCTTTTGATTGACAGTTCAACTAAAAAATGGTACAAAATAGAAAGTTCTTTTGAATGGGGATAAAATGGTTATTCTGAGAAACTCTAAACAGGGCAAAGAAATATCGGAACTCGTCAGCCGGATGGCTTATTTTGCCGAATTACGAGAGTGTGATAATCGTGGCCATCTTTCGAGGATCAGGGCATTCTGCTTGTTGCTATCCAAACAAATGGGGTTGTCAAAATCTGAAAGTGAAGTAATTGCCATTGCAAGTATGTTGCACGATGTTGGCAAGATAAATACCCCCATTGAATTGCTAAATCGAGTTGGTGATTATCAACCAAATGAGTGGAAAGTTATTGAAAAACACACGATCGATGGTGCTCAATTCCTTAGCGACTCAAATGTAATGGAAATCCAAACCGGGAAGGTGATCGCTGAATCTCATCACGAACGATGGGATGGCTCAGGTTACCCCTATCATCGAAAAGGAGAAACCATCCCACTTCCTGCCAGAATCTGCGCTGTGGCTGATGTTTTTGATGCACTTACGACTCCGCGTCCGTATAAACAGGCAAGTCATCCGCTGGATGCTAAAAGATTGATCGAGAACTCAAGCGGCATCCTGTTTGACCCTGTTGTGGTTTCGGCATTCGTTAAAGGGTTCGACTCTCTTATCAAACTAAAACAAACTCCCTGATGAATCAGGGAGTTTGTTTTATAAAATCGTTATGGCGGGAAATTGTAATACTTGGCGGTAATCTGGTTCGCATATGTTTTTCCGCGGATGCACAGATCGCCTGTGACACGCGAGGATAAATCCTCCCAACTCATTGGACCTTGAACTATTTTAAACGTTTTAGCCACTGTGTCAAAAACGCATTGGGAACCAGCGTTGTAATCCATCAGGGTTAATTTCCATAATGTCGCGTAGTCCACCGCATTGCTGGAGTACCAACCAGTAGCGTTGTAGATCAATTGAGCAGTCTGGTAACAATAACCCAAGACAACCTCTGCGAGGATATCCACACTGCGATTGGCTGCTTCTGTATCAATACCATTTGCACACGTCGGACACGTAACGACCAATGTTTTTAAGATCTCTTTGACAATGGACTGATCATAGGTACACGCCCAACCGGAACCAACCGGACAAACCTTCTGACGCAGATCAGGGTTCCACTCCAGAGCATTGCGGATACCCATATTGGTAATATGACCATATCCATAATGGGTTTGCGAATTAATTGATGGCCAGAATTGACTTTCCTGACGAATGAGTTGCCTGAGAAGAACCGGGGGAACACCAATATTTGGCCAGGTTTTCAGAATGGCTTCATCGATAATATTCTGTAATTCAACAACTTTCGGGTGGGCTAACGACATACCGCATGCATTGGCGTATTCGTTCAAGGTTAAACCGCCATTCGGGCAAGTAGAGGCATCCACAACATTATTGGTGATCAACTGCCCGGCAAGGTAGTAGTAATCTTCTTCTGTATGAAGTGCAGCAGCATTTTCAGGTACATAAACCCAGTGTAAATCGGCAATCGGTATGTTGGTACGGTTAAGGCAGGATGGCACAGCTTGCGCAACCGCATCTTTTACCTGCGATCCAAACGTAATCTTAATTCCTGACGCGCTGAGAAAAAGCAGGAATACAGCTATGCTTATTACAAAAATTCGTTTTATAAACCTGATCAATTTATTCATCCAGACTTATCCTGTGTTTCAGAGGAACAGTCATCAATGTGAGCCGCGTTGAGTCCACCCTAGAGGTTGATTGCAATTAGATATATTATTATATCAAAACTTACTCTAAAAAATCAATGGAAATAATTGTTTAATAATTGTTTAATTGTTTTAAATAATTGTTTAAATTGTTTAAATCATTTTCCCCAATTAATTGTGTGTAAAGAAATGCTGTCTGCTCCAGACGACAATTCTAAAATATACTGCTGATGAGAATTAATATCGTAAAGGACTATTTAAACCGCCCACAATAGATTACTGTCTCGAAGCTAAGTTGGACTTTACCTATTGCCTGGTACTGTACAAAAAGATTGTGCAATCCTACCTCACACTGAGTATACGCTTGGCTGCCTGCTTCCGGTGCCAGTGAGGAAGAAAGAAACCCATCGCGGAAAATCTTTTCGTTGCAGGAAAAGATGAAAGGAATTTGCTTTTTCTGAATCTCTGTGCCAGTGAACAATTTGATCACTTTAGCAGGCGGTTCATCGGCAGTACCAAGATCGAGGAAGTATTTCTGCTCAAATGCGCGGCATGCTTGCATAAACTCCGAGTCATCACTGCGGGGGCGGTTATCCACCACAACCACCTGCCCCGTTGGCTTTAACACACGCTGGAATTCCACGCGCGCCTTATCGACTTCGAACCAGTGCAGCGCCTGTCCCACTGTGACCATATCGACTGAAATATCTTTGATAGGGAGCTGTTCCGCAGTGCCGGCCAGGCTGGTGAAAAGTGGGATATCTGCAAAAAACTCCTCAGCCACGGCACGCATCTCAGCATTCGGTTCCACGGCAAATACATGGTTGCCATTCTCCAGCAGCAGCGAAGTGAGGAAGCCAGTGCCCGAGCCAATATCCGCAATCACCATATCAGAGGTTAGTCCGCAGGAGGTGCGCAGGTAATCCAATAAAGCGTGCGGGTATCGCGCCCGGTTTTGATATAATGCTGCCCGGCTTGAAAAACGGTTGAGTGGGTTGAGATCTAAGAAATCTTTCGTCATCGTCTTAATCCCTAATCATTTTACGATCATTTGATTACAAATTATGGCACAAATGGAAGAGAAGTTTTTTTTTAAATCTTTATTCCATGTGACATTAATATGACCCGTTATAATTCATTCTGTTACTCAACGTAAAAAGGGGCATGATGGAAACTACCCACAAGAAAGTCAACCCTTTCTCTTTCCTTACCCCGCTGCTGATCGTCTTTATGGTGGCGATGATCCTTGCCAATCTGGGCGGCGGTATGTACGGCTCCCTGGAAAGCCTGTACCTCGAAAACCTGGGTGCAACGGTGACCCAGATCGGTCTTTTCTACACACTGGCACAGATCATGCCGCTGCTGCTGCAGATCCTCGGCGGTTGGATCTCCGACAGTCTTGGCCGGTTGCGAGCCATTGCCATTGGCAGTGTCTTCGGCACTGTCGCGCAGATCATCCTCGTCCTGTCACAATCGTGGGGCGTGGTGCTGCTCTCCAGCATGGTGGGAGCCGGTGCGCGCTCCCTGGTTGGACCCAGCTTCGACGCTTTCATTGCGGAGAACTCTGAGGAGCACAATCGCGCGCGTGTATACGGCGTGACGCAAACGCTCTTTGGTCTGGTTTCGGTAATAGGTCCGCCCATCGGCGGCTGGCTGGTGCACGCTTACAACTTTAAAACAATGCTTGTCATCGCTGCCATCCTCTACTTCATCGCCACCATCATCCGATTGGTCATGGCTCGGCGAGCCCCCAAGCCAGACGTGAATTCCCCGCACCATACTCCCCTCACCTGGGTTGGGCTTAAAACCAACCTCGTCGGTATGTTTGGCTTGCTCTTCGCCGGAGGGGTGGTCACCTGGATCCTCATCACCGATGGTGTGCGTGACATCTCATTTGCCATGTCCTTCAACTTCATGAGCTTGTTCATGGAACAGATCGGGAAACTCAACATCCAGACTATCGGCATCCTCAACGGCATCTTTGGTCTTTTCTCAATGGCATTTATGATCCCCGGCGGCTGGCTTTCTGATAAAGCCGGCGAACGCGTGGGTATCATCATCGGTTTCTTCCTGCACTTCATTGCCATCGGTATGATGGCGGTTGTCCCGCCCGCCAGCCCGGCCTGGCTCTACGGAATCGGATGGGCGCTTGGTGGTGTTGGCGTGGGGCTGGTGGCACCGGCATACCAGAGCCTTATTAGCAAATCTGTTCCCCAGCACCTGCGCGGCATGGCTTTCGGGCTCTTCAGCACCAGTCTGGGGCTCATCTCGCTGCCGGCACCTTATATCGGCGGGCTGTTGTGGAAGGGTGTATCACCGCAGTTCCCCTTTGCTATCACAGCAGTGGTCTCGCTGCTCAGCATCATCCCGGTGTTTTTTAAATTCAAACTGCCGAAAAGCGGCGAACAAATGGACCACAAAAAATAATGCAACTTTTAAGAATCTGAGTAGATGCTACAAACCTCATCCTTAAAAGTTAACAGCTTTTCACAATTCCCTAAACAAAGCTGTAAGGAAATATGGTTGGACTCATAGTTATAATGAAGTCATCTGATAGACTTGGCGGGGGATCCGTTAAACGATCCTACGCTACATTCAACCAAAAACTTCGTCAAATAAGAAAACCGGCCGATCAAATAACCTGTCAGTTTTTTGGAGGTTAATCTTGAAAACCATTTCATTTTTTGCAAAAGAACAATTCAACAAAGTTGTCTGGGTGACAAGCGCATTTGCATTTGCCCTCACGCTGGTAAATCTTTTTGTCATTGGAGGCGATTCGTTCGTCATCAAGTTGGGGGATATCCTTCCCATAATACTTTCCATCGGTACAGCACTGATGGTCTATTTCATGTGGCGCAAATTTCCACCTAATAGTTCCAGCCGTAAATTTTGGGGTTGGTTTGTGCTGGGATGGAGCCTTTGGGCTATCGGTGAAATCCTCTATGTTGTCATTGGATTCATCATTGATGAAGTGCCCTATCCCAGTGCAGCAGATATTGCCTATTTCCTTGGAACTATCTTACTGATTGTGGCGCTTATTTTGCGCATCCGCGAAACACCTCATCAATTGAAATCGTGGCCGAGAATTGGTTATTGGCTGCTCTTTTTCACATTGACAACAACGGTGTATTTCCTTGTGCTCCAGCCGATATTAGCCGCAGCGGACGAATCCGGCCTTTGGGGATTGTTGTTAGACGCTTTTTATCCCCTGAGCGACCTAGTGCTACTTTTGTTGGGAATTCGTCTGCTTTTTGATTACAGCACGCGTACTGCCAGCATTGGCTGGGTGCTGGTAATCGTGGGCTTCATTTCCGTCACCATTGCAGACCTCGTCTATTCCTATGCCTATTCATTTGACCTTTATTATCCCAATGGGCAGGTTAATCTGATCTCCAGCCTGGGAAGTTCTGTGCCCTATGTCCTGGCTTACCTCTTCTGGTTGTTGGGTTTATATCGGCTACAAATCAAACAGGAAGCAGTTGAGATCGAACCTGAAATCGTGCAGCCGGTTCCTGTTGAAAATACCCATATCGTCTTCTTTGTAAACTCAAACCTGATCATTGATGAAGTGAGTGCAAATTCATCGGCTCTTCAATCCGGTGGCCTGCTTGCTGGAAGGGATTTTGGGAAACTGTTGGGTTTACAATCGGAAGATCAACAGTCCATTCTATTCAACTTAGAACAGCATGAGAGAATTGCCGACATGGCGCTGAAAATCCGCAATGTGCGCAACGAAATAATAAATGCAAAACTAAACGCTCTCAGACTGCTAGACCCTCAAAAAAAGTTCATTGGCGGAATTTTAGTGCTGCGGTTACTGGTTGGAATCAACGACCTGGACGCAAAAATGAGCGAGTACCAGCAATCTATCGCTAATGAGGTGAAGAAGAAAAGCAATTCCCAAGAAGAAAAAAGCGTTTGCAAATTCTTGGGCGATTACTACTTTCCGATCATCAAACAATTAGAACGATTGGCATACCAGCAGGGTGGGGCGCAGCAAGGATCTGTATTCATTGAAAACCTGAATAAACTAGGTGACCAAAATAAATGGGGCGCAAAGGTTACAACAGAAGGAATAATCTATGCTGAGTCAACTAGCCCTACCTCACTTTTACATAACCTCAATGAAATCCTTGCAGCAGCGCAAAACCAGTTGGAACTCATGACCGATGCAAAAATAGTTGAAGCTGGAATTACAGCGATCCGATCCAGATTTTCAAATGAGGTAAAAGATTGTTTCGAATATATTCAACGGAATTACGGAGCAAAGTAAATCAAAATAAGTTGAAAATGAATATCAAAGAGGCTGCCCCAAAACGTAGGGGCAGCCTCTTTTGATATTTTCCCACCATTATTCAAAAATAGACCACCTTACAGTTTGTTGAGTTTATAGACAACTGCGCATTACAATTAAATTACCAAGCTATAATATATCTGACAGCGAAGTGTCAATTTGCAACAATCTAAAACTGAGAACTAATTGGGTAATTCGTCGTTATTCACGCGCGAGAAGTATATACTCATCGCCAAGATCGCAATGACAGTGGCGGTAGGGTATGCCTTAATCCAACTGCTGGTCATTGGTGGTGATACCTTTGTCATTAACTGTTCAGACGCAATCCCCTTTCCGCTTTCACTCCTCACCACCATTACAGTTTTTCTTTTATGGCGCAGATTTTTACCTTTTTCTAGCGGCCGTCCGTTATGGATTTGGTTCCTTATCGGTTGGGGATGTTGGGGGATAGGAGAGACGCTCCATATGATCCAATACTGGATCACTGGTGACGTTCCCTATCCAGGCCTACCGGATATTTTTTATACACTTGGTTATATTGGATTAATCGTCGGTCTAATCACTCGCCTGCGCGAGACAAATCGTCATTTACAACCAAGGCAATGGTGGATGCTTTTAACCACTTTTCTTATCCTGCTGGGACTTACCTACAGTTTTGCACTGCTGCCTGTGATCCAAAATCTTGGTGAAAATTCACTTCAATCTGCGCTGGATCTTTTTTATCCTTTTGGCGACCTGGCATTGATTATTGTGGGAATGCGATTGCTCATTGATTACAACACCAGGCAGAGCCGAACTGGCTGGCGTTTGATCATCATTGGCTTCATCCTGATGTATATTGCCGACTTGATGTATACCTATACGACTTCCATAGGTTTGTATTATCCTGATGGAAAAGTAAACCTTATCACCACACTTGGTTACACGTTTCCGAATGACTTTGCCTATGCATTCTGGATGATGGGAATTTATGGGCTGCAGGTAAGGTTAACAGCCCGGATGCAGGAAGATACCATAATCCAGCCAATCCTGGTGGAGAATACCCACATTCTTCTCTTTCTTAATAAAGACTTGCAGGTTGATGAGGTCAGCAGTAATTATTCACGAGTGTTTCTTGATACCCCTTCATTAGGTCAGCAACTGGCTGAGGTGCTGCCTTTTAAACCCTCGGAAATACTTGAGATCAAATCAACTCTCACCAGCCGGGGGAAATTTGCTGACTTGCCTATGGAGGTTGTAGATCGCAAAGGAAAAAACAGGCTGGCAAAATTGAGCGGTATCAGTATGCTGGACTCCCAAAAGGTTTTTTCAGGTGCACTGGTAGTCCTGCGGATAGGGAGCGAGGCCAATAACCTGGATCTGGAACTCAGCGATTATCAACGGTCATTGATAGTGCAGGTGAGGACCAGGAGTGGATCCATCGAAACACGCAACGTATGCGCCTTCCTTCACGCTTTCTTTCTGCCCTTTTTCAAACGAGGTTACGAGCTGATGCTGGAGAATGCAGGTTACCAGCAGGGCGTCAATTTTGAAGAATTTCTCAACCGCGAATCTGCAAAAAACAACTGGAAGGTGAAGTTTGAGTCTGGCTCGGTGAGCATTGATGAAAACATCACTCCCGGTCAATTGATCCAACAATTACCCGCCATGCTTGCAACTTCCCGTACCCAATTGGACAAAATGAGTGATCCGGAATCTGTAGATATCGAAGTGCAAAAGATCAAGTCCGGTTTTAGCGAAGAAGTAATGAATAACTATTATTACATTCAACATGCCTGGCAAAACCGAGGGAAGTGACCTGTTTTGCCACTCGTCTTTTCAAGCAAAGATGCAAAACCGTTATAATTGGGGAATTCTGAAATCATGAGGTGAGTAATGCCCGGATTCACCCCCGCCCGCCGCTGGCAAGCCCCATATCGTCCATTCAAACACAGTGCCTTCAGCGAAAAAGTTGAGGAAGGCCTCGAACGAACGATCAAAGGTGCCCTGTTTGGCTGCCGCATGTGCGGCAACTGCCTGCTGCAAGAAACCGCCTTCATCTGCCCGATGGAATGTCCAAAAGGGTTGCGTAACGGACCCTGCGGCGGTAGCACCCCCGAACACTGCTACGTGGATCCGCTTCGTCCGTGTATCTGGTATAAAATCTACGAACGCGCTGAGAAGATGGGGCGGCTGGACCGCTTGATGGAAGTGCTTCCCCCACTCGATTGGAGCAAGACCGGCACATCTGCGTTCAAGGATTTACGAATCCACCTGAAAGACCATGGCGGAATACGCGCAGTTTGGCGCGGCGTTACAGCCCGTCCGGAAGTTCGCGTGAAAAAGTGGAATGATTTCTTCAAGGAGCTCCGCCAACCGGATTGGTGGCAGGGAGACGATCTGCCCCACCCCGCTTCCCCTCATGAACCTGTGTCCCATCTCGAAAAGGTTTTAGCTGAGGGTAAATTTGCCATCACCGCTGAAATATCACCACCCCTCACCGCTGACCCCGCAGAAGCGGTAAAAAAGATCCTCATGCTCAAGGACTATGTCGATGCGGTCAACTTCACCGACAACCCCTCTGCCACCCCGCGCATGTCCTCACTGGCATGCTCGCTGATTGCACTGCAGAACGGCGTGGAGCCGGTGCTGCAAATCGCGGCGCGCGACCGCACCCGCATGGGTTTGCAGGGCGAGGTACTCGGGGCATCCGCCCTCGGCATCCGCAACATCCTCTGCCTCACCGGTGATCATCCCCGCCTTGGACCACCTCCCAATGGGCGCATGGATATCTGGGACCTGGATGCCATCCAGTGCCTGTGGATCATCCGCCAGATGCGCGACGAGGGGCATTTCCTCGATTGCCGAGAGATCAAGTGTGTACCCCAAGTATTCCTTGGCGCAGCCGGCTCGCCAAACTCCTCCACGCCCCTCATCCAGGCCATGCGCGAAGAGAAGAAAGCCAACGCTGGCGCACAGTTTCTGCAAACCAATTTGGTCTTTGATTTCGACCACTTCCAGGACTACCTCGAAGCTCTTGAACGGCGCGATGTGCCCAGCCGTGTGCCATTAATTGTAGGTGTGTCGCCTATACGCAGTGTAAATGCTGCCCGGTTCATGAACCAGATCCCCGGTGTGCGCGTACCCGAACAGGTTATCAAGCGCATGGAGGCATCCTCCGATCCTAAAGAGGAATCCGTGCAGATCACGCTGGAATTGATCGACAAAATAAAGCGACAACCGGGTGTGCGCGGACTGCATTTCATGTCTGTCACCTGGGAGAGTATTGTGCCGCGCCTCATCACCGAAAGCGGGTTAAAAGACATTTTCCGCTAATTACGCCAAACCACGCGAATAAAAAAAGAACAATCCACAAATTTCGCTAATTGACACGAATAAAAAAGCAAAAACCTTAAAAGCCCCTTTTATAAGTTCTTTTTTGCGTCCTTAGCGTAATTGGCAGATATAAAAAGCCCTTTTTAGGGCTTTTTTAGTGTAAATTCGTGTCATTAGTGGATAAAAGCTTTTCTGAATTAGTTAAATAGATTGGAGAGCGTCTCACTCGTCAGGCAGGTGAGATCCTTGAGCACCACATCAGCCACGGATAATTTATCAGCAGAGTTGGTGGTCTGCACAGCCACACACTTCATTCCGCCGCGGCGGGCAGCCTCAACACCAGCAACTGCATCCTCGATCACCAGGCAGTGAACCGGCTCGATTCCCAGTAATTTAGCTGCCAGCAAAAAGACCGCGGGGTCGGGTTTACCCTTGAGGGTAGCGCCAGCCGCCTCCGCCTGGAAATAGCTGCGAATACCAAGTTCATCCAGCAGCGCATCGATGTTGGCTTGCGGTGCCGATGAAGCTACTGCCTGTTTGATCCCCATTTCAGCAAAGCGTTTGAGACACTCTTTAACTCCCGGCAGGAGCTTTGCGGATCCTTTTATGCTTTCCCTGAAGAGGATCTCTTTGCGGTCACTGACACGTTGAATGAAACGCTCTGATAGGTCGCGCTCGAAAATGGTGGTGAGGATGAGGCGGTTGTTCATGCCAAAGGTCTTGCGGAACATTTCAATGTCAAACGGTTGGGAGAGTTCATCAAAGGTATGTTGCCAGGCAAGGTAATGGGCATCAAAGGTGTCGACAATGACCCCGTCCATGTCCCAGAGAACAGCGTGAAGATTGGAAGGTTGATTCATAATGGAGAAAATATTATCACGAAAATTTTGATATCAGGAAGGTGAAACACGGCCTCCAATTGGGATAGAATTGATTAACTTATATGTGGAAAATTAGAGGATTGGTGAGAAATGACTGAATTACTTCCCATTCGTGAAGCCCAAGAAAAAATTATTTCCGTAATCAAACCCACCGAACCGGAATTGTGTTTTGCCGAAAAAGCATACGGACGAGTGTTGGCAGATAACGTTTTCTCACCCTTAAATCTGCCGCCTTTTACGAATTCATCCATGGACGGTTTTGCCGTCTGCAGTGAAGACCTGATCAATGCATCTCCCACCGCTCCGGTTAAGCTTCCGGTAATAATGGATATCCCGGCAGGATCAGGTAGTCAGGGCATGCTCAAATCAGGCAAAGCCGCCCGGATTCTAACTGGCGCGCCATTGCCGGTTGGAGCTGACGCCGTCGTGCCCGTTGAAAACACAGATCAGTTCAAATCGGGGCAATCCACCTTACTACCTGCTTCAGTAGCCATTTATACAACTGTCAAACCTGGAGAGAACGTCCGCCCGGCTGGAGAAGATGTTAACAAGGGGCAGTTGGTTTTGAAAAAAGGAAGGGTCTTGCAACCCCAGGATATTGGTTTGATGATATCGCTGGGTATTCGCCAGGTAAAGGTGGC
>Ga0209450_10000330_pt1 | contig 25330 bp, 22 predicted proteins | sample FrelakmetLWP11LW_FD_187149 | JGI IMG/M metagenome (GOLD analysis project Ga0209450, IMG submission 187149) | Freshwater lake sediment microbial communities from the University of Notre Dame, USA, for methane emissions studies - LWP11 LW (SPAdes)... | ecosystem: Environmental > Aquatic >...
AGAGGGGAGAGAAATTGGCGGCCGAACTGGGGGGACATGTCATTTTTGCCAAGGCGGATGTGACGAGCGATGAGAGCGTCCAGGAGGCAATCCGCAAAACGATGGAAGCTCTCGGCGGTCTCAACGTGGTCATCAACTGCGCCGGCATCGGCGTCGCCTGCAAGGCCCTGACGAAGAAGGGCCCCATGCCGCTTGCCGAGTTCAACCGGGTCGTGCAGATCAATCTCGTAGGCACCTTCAATGTGATCCGCCTTGCCCTCGAGCAGATGGTCAAGAATGCGCCGAACGGTGAGGGCGAGCGGGGCGTCATCATCAACACTGCATCGGCCGCGGCCTTCGACGGCCAGGTCGGCCAGCCCGCCTACAGCGCATCGAAGGCCGGCGTCGTGGGGATGACCCTGCCCCTGGCCCGGGAGTGCGCCGATTACGGGGTGCGCGTCATGACGATCGCTCCGGGTCTTTTCAATACGCCCATGCTGGCGCTCCTGCCCGAAGCGGTCCGCGAGGCACTGGGAAAGATGGTGCCCTTTCCCCAGCGGCTGGGACGGTCCGAGGAATATGCCATGCTTGCCCGGCACATCATCGAAAACCCCATGCTCAACGGCGAGGTGATCCGCCTCGACGGCGCCATCCGCATGGCACCGAAATGAGGACACCGGAATCGCGACAACACAGGGAAAACAAATCCCCCTGTATCCCCCTTTTTCAAAGGGGGAACATTTAGCACCCTTAAAAAAACCTTTCCCTATCGGAAAAGGAATAACTCATCATGTCTAGGGAGGGAGCGAGATGCCAGGAAAAGACGACATCGTTATGGTCAGCGCCGTCCGGACGCCCTTCAGCCGATTCGACACGGCCATGGCCGACATTCCCAGCATCGACCTCGGCGTCATGGTCATGCAGGAGGTGATCAATCGGGTGGGGGTCGCACCCGTTGAGGTAGACGAGATCAATTACGGCAGCTGCATCCCCGCCGAGGTCGCCCTGGAGACGGATGTCCCGGCGCGCCAGGCAACTCTGCTTGCGGGGTTCCCGGCGGAGAATATCTCCCTCACCCTGGACAGGGCCTGCTGCTCGTCGCTGACGACGCTCAGGCTCGGCATTCTCGCCATCCGGGCGGGCGAAGCCGCGATCGTCATGTCCGTGGGTTCCGAAAACATGCCCCGCACTCCCCACCTGGCCCCGGGGCTTCGGAAGGGAAACAGGATCGGTCACATCCGCCTCATTGATTGTCTTTTCGAGTTGGGCTACACGGCCAAGGGGTTCAACCCCGTGGCGATCGATGCGGGCGAAATGGCCTTGGAGAACGGCGTGACGCGTCAGATGCAGGATGCCTGGGCCCTGCGCAGTCAGGAGCTCTATGCAAATGCTTATGGGGCCGGCAAGTTCCGGATCGGCGAAGAGCTCATGCCCGTCGCAATTCCCCAGAAGCGCGGAGACCCCATCGCCATAGAGAAGGACGAGTCCCCGAGGGAGGTGACGATGGAGGCCCTGGCGAAGCTCAAGCCCATCTACGGAAGCCCGACCGTCACGGCGGGCAACGCCCCGCCCATCAGCGCGGGGGCCTCGGCCATCCTCTGCATGAGACGCGCCGAGGCCGAGAGGCGCGGTCTCGAGCCGTTGGCCACGGTCATCTGCGCCGTCGCCTCGGCGGCGGCCCCCCGCGAGATCGCCCAGATCCCGGCCTACACCATCCAGAAGGCCCTGAAAAGGGCCGGCATGACGCTCAATGACATGGATCTCATCGAGATCAACGAAGCCTTTGCCGCCATGCCTCTGGTCTCGACGAAGATTCTTGCCGGCGGAGATGAGGGCAAGTGGAAGGCGCTGCAGGAGAAGACCAACGTCAACGGCGGGGCCATCGCCATCGGCCATCCCGTAGGCGCGAGCGCCGGACGAATCGCGATGACCCTGGCCTACGAGCTGCGCCGAAGGGGAGGCGGCTACGGGGTGGCTTCCATCTGCGGTGGGCTTGCGCAGGGCGAAGCTGTGATCCTGAAAGTCTGAGAGCTGCGGCCGACTGAAAGGGGGGGACATGGATTTTCGTTTCTCGGAAGAGCAGCAGATGATCCGCGATGTGGCCCGAAAGTTCGCCGATGAGATCATCGCGCCCCGGGCCGAGGAGATGGAGGCCACGGGCGAGTATCCTTACGACATCATGGAGCGCATGGCCGCTCTGGGCATGATGGGGATCCCCTTTCCGCCTCAGTACGGGGGAAGCGGCGGGGACTGGGTGGGGATGCACCTCTGCATCGAGGAGATCTCGAGGGCCGATGTCACGCTGGGCGGGCTTCTGGACGTCACGACAAGCGTCGTCGGGCAGGAGCTGTTTGTGTTCGGCTCGGAGGCACAGAAGCTCAAATGGCTCGTCCCCATGGCTCAGGGGAGGCAGATCGGCGCCTTCGGGCTGACGGAGCCGGGGGCGGGCTCCGATGCGGCCGCGACAAGGACCACGGCGGTGTTCGAAGGGGATCACTGGGTCATCAACGGCACCAAGCAGTTCATTACAAACATCGGTCTCGACAATGCCTCCGTTGTCATCATCACGGCCAGGACAAAAGACGCATCGGGCAGGGATGCCATCAACACCTTCCTCGTTCCGAAGGGCACTGGCGGATTCACGCTGGGTAAAAAATACGACAAAATGGGGTGGACGCACTCCGCCACGCACGAGTGCATATTCGAGGACTGCCGCATCCCGCGGGATCACTTCCTGGGAAAAGAGGGTAAGGGCTTCGCCCAGCACCTGGCCGTTCTCGAGACGGGGCGCATCTCCATTGCGGCCATGAGCGTGGGACTGGCGAGGGCCTGCTTCGATGCGTCCCTGAAGTATTCGAAGGAGCGAGTACAGTTCGGAAAGCCGATTTTCAGTTTCCAGGCCGTGTCCTTCAAAATCGCTGACATGGCCATGCACATCGAATTGGCGCGAAACATGTACCTGAAGGCGGCTTGGCTCAAGGACAGCGGTCTGCCGCACACGCTGGAGGCGGCCTACGCAAAGCTCTTCGCCTCGGAGATGGCCGAGCGCTGCGCCAGCGACGCCTTCCAGATTCACGGCGGGTACGGGTTCATGAACGAGTACGCCGTGTCCCGGTACTTCAAGACCTGCAAGATTCTTCAGATTGTGGAAGGGACCTCGGAGATCCAGCGTCTCGTCATCAGCCGGAATCTGTGAGGCGGCGGGACAGTACTCATGATTCGAACCGGGCCCCGTGACGAGCGGGGCCTTTTCTGTTCTCTGAGGGGCATCATGCCGGGATCATTTCCGGAAATGATCGAAGCCGCTGGCCGCTATTTCCCTGGTGGAACCATCGGATCCCCTGAGCGTGATCCCCGAGCCCTTGACGATCGTCCCGATCGAATGGAATTTGCAGCCGGCCGACTCGAGAGCGTTTTTCAGCGTATCGGCGGATTCGGCAGGCACCGATCCCAGGAGCACATAATCCTCGCCGACGTGGAACATGAGCTTTTCACAGTCAAGGCTAAACTCGCTGCAGTAGGCCCGGAAGGCATCCGTTACGGGAATCCTGCTTTCCTCAAGCACCGCACCGACACCGGATTCATCGCAGATGTGGCCCAGATCCGAGGCGACGCCGTCGGAGACATCGATCAGGGAGTTTGCAACCCTGAGACCCGCGATGATCCGTCCTTCCCTGATCTGGGGCAGGGGGTTGTGATGGGCTTCCAGCAATTCATCCCGATGAGAAAATCTCTTTCCCGAAAGGATCAGATCGAGGCCGGCAGCAGAGGTGCCGACTGCGCCGGTCAGGAAAATCACGTCGCCCGCTTTTGCGCCGGACCGGTACAGGACCTCATCCTCCGCCGCCCATCCCACCAGCGCGACGTTGATCACAAGATGCTGAGGTGACGAGGTCGTATCGCCCCCCAGCAGGTTGACATCGAACTGACGGGCCATGGACTTCATCCCTTCGTAGAGCTGATCCAGGTATTCCACTTCGATCGTCCCCGGGATGGCAATCGATATCACCGCCTCCCCCGGGATGCCCCCCATGGCGGCGATGTCGGATATGTTCACGGCCAGGGATTTCCTGCCGAGATCATAAGGCGTAATGGCATGCCTCAGAAAATGGATGTCCTCGACGAGCATGTCCGTCGTCAGCAGGGTGACCCTGTTTCCCGGCGTCCGAAACACGCAGCAATCATCGCCGATGGCCTTGATGACGCCTTCTTTGCGGACCAGGCAACCTGCCGTGATCCGATCGATGAACCGGAATTCCCCCAGCTCTTTCAGCTTCATCTGAAACCGTATCCCCCATCCTTGTTGTATCTCAAGATATGGATGCGACCTCTGTTCGGGCACATCTTGCTTCCGCAGCCCCGAGGGGCCGGGCTAAACCCGTTCCCTGGCGCGCTGGATCTCCTGCATGATCTTTTCGGCGGCTGCACACACATCCGGCTTGCAGCAGATCGCGGACACGACGGCAACTCCGTCCAGTCCGGCCCGGATGACCGAGCAGGCATTGGTCTCATTCATAGAGCCGATGCCTATGAGGGGCAGCCGGGTTACCCGTCGTATCGGACCGATCCCCTCCAGCCCGATCTGGTTCATCAGCTCCGGTTTGGTCGCCGTCACAAAGATGGGCGAGAGCCCCAGGTAGTCCGCCCCCATGGCCTCAGCCTGCAGGGCTTCGTTAGGCGTGAATACGGAGGCCCCGATAACCTTGCCGGGCCCGAGGATTTTTCTCGCCACGTCAATGGGAAGGTCCTCCTGACCGAGGTGAACGCCGGCGGCATCAATGGCAAGGGCGATGTCGAGCCTGTCATTGATGATCAGGGGGATACCCCGGCTGTCCAGAAATTCTTTGATCCCCATTGCTTCCCGGTAGAATTCACGGGAATCGACCTCTTTCTCGCGCAACTGGACGACCGTTACGCCCCCATCGACGGCCGGCTTGATGACCTCGAGCAGGGATCGGCCAAGGGATAGCTTCCGGTCCGTGACCAGATAAAGAGAGTAGTCTATGGTGCGATTCTGCATGGTCTCAGCCATTCTCCAGCAGGGCCCGCTTCTGAAAATCTTCCGGGCTCATCGTGTAAAGAGCATCAATCATGGCGATCATGAAGGATCCGGGCGCCTGAGCCCTGGCTGCGGCCGTCTCGCCTGCAAGGCCGAAAAACGCAAGCCCGGCCGCCGCGGCTTCCATCGCATCGGGAGTAACCGCAGCGAAGGCGGCGATCGTGGCTGTTGCCGCACAGCCCGTGCCGGTGACCTTCCCCATCATCGGGTGGCCGTTTCGGCACCGGATGACCCTTGTCCCGTCGGTGATCAGATCGACTTTGCCAGTAACGGCGACAACCGAGCTGATCTCTTTTGCCGTGGATTTGGCCATTTCCGCCACCTGTTCCACGTCGTGCAGCGAATCGACCCCTTTGGTAAGAGTCCCGGAAGATGCAATGGACAGGATCTCCGAGGCGTTCCCGCGGACAACCGCCAATTCCAGATCCCTGACGATCCTCCGGGTCGTATCTGTCCTCAGGGAAGTGGCCCCCGACCCGACGGGGTCTAACACGACAGGCACACCCTTGCTGTTGGCCTTCTTCCCGGCCAGGAGCATGGCAGAGATCCATGGGTCGGAAAGGGTGCCGATATTGATCACCAGCGCCCTGGCCAGCGACACCATCTCTTCGACCTCGTTTGGCGCGTGAGCCATGACGGGGGAGGCCCCCATCGCCAACAGGGTATTGGCGGTAAAGTTCATCACTACATAGTTGGTGATGTTGTGAACCAGGGGTCTTTCTTCCCGGATTCTGGTCAGCAGTCCTTGCAAATCGATGTTTCGCATCATCCCCACCGTGAGGCTTCATTCGATCATAATGGTTCGATATTTAGACCTTTTCGCGATGTCTGTCAATCGCAGCTCCCGGGCACTGCCAAAAGTCCTGTCTGCTTGAGTTTCTAAACAGTGCCGGCAACCTGTGGTAATATCGTGCGACAAGCCAATTTTATTTCTTGACAAGGCGGGAGAGATCACTATAATGTCTATTAATTAAGTAGAGATTATTTAGGTATCGAGAGGAAAATGAAGTTATCAACACGGGGCAGATATGGTGTGAGGCTCATGCTGGAACTGGCCCTTCATTTCGGTGAAGGACCTGTACTGCTGAAAGACATTGCCAAGAGGCAGACCATATCGGAAAAATATCTCTGGCATCTGATAAACCCACTGAAAACAATGGGTTTTATCAAGTCGATCCGGGGTGCTCACGGTGGATACGTTCTGGCCAAAGAACCCTCTGAGATCAATCTCTGCGATATTCTGAGGATTCTGGAAGGGTCTCTCTGTCTTGTCGACTGTGTCGACAACCCGGCGGCGTGTGATCGATCCGAATCGTGCATTACCCGCGAAATCTGGAGTGAAACGTCGAAAAACATATCCCAGACGCTCGAGTCCGTCACGCTGGAAAAAATGGTGGAAAGACACAAGTACAGGGGCGAAGGAGCCCTCAGTTACTGCATATGAGAAAAAAGGAAATGTCGCCGGATAGCCGTAAAGTAGGCTACGACTCTTTGATCATGTGTCGCCCGATGCAGATGTGTTGCACTGTGGTGGAGGGTGCATTCATGTGACCGTTAAGAAAAAACGAAGGCATGATAACCCACTCACCACACATCACAGGGACGGTCAGTGGGTTTTCTTTTATTTGAGTACGAAAAAACAAGGAGGAGCCGATGTCTGAAAGAAGATTGGACACCATCGTAGTTCATGCAGGTCAGGAAGCCCCTGATCCGGCCACGGGAGCAAGGGCGGTCCCCATATACCAGACTTCATCCTATGTATTCCGCGACACGGGGCACGCCACAGATCTCTTTGCCTTGAAGGAATTCGGCAACATCTACACCCGGATCATGAACCCCACGACGGATGTCTTCGAAAAAAGGATCGCCGCCATCGAAGGAGGAACGGGAGCCTTGGCCGTTGCCTCGGGACAGGCCGCCATAACCTATTCCGTGCTGGCCGTCACAGAGGTTGGTTCCGAGATTGTCGCGGCCAACAACCTCTACGGCGGGACGTATCAGCTCTTCCACTACACGCTTCCCAAGCTGGGCAGGACCGTGAAATTCGTAGACTCGGGAAAGCCAGATGAGTTCAGGAAGGCCATTGGCGAAAAGACGCGGGCCGTCTATGCAGAGACGATCGGCAACCCCAAGCTCGACGTACCAGATTTCGAAGCCATTGCGAAAATTACCCATGACGCCGGGGTCCCGTTCATCGTGGACAACACGGTGGGAGTGGGGCTCGTGAGACCCATCGAATACGGGGCCGACATCCTGGCCACCTCGGCCACGAAATTCATCGGCGGCCACGGGACCTCCATCGGCGGCGTCATCGTCGATGCGGGGAAGTTCAACTGGGGCAACGGCAAATTTCCCGAATTCACCGAGCCGGACCCCAGCTACCACGGACTCAGATTCTGGGACGTCTTCGGCAATTTCCCGGGACTTGGCAACGTGGCCTTCATCCTCAAGGCCCGGGTCCAGTGGCTCCGCGACATTGGGGCAACTCTCAGCCCCTTCAACTCGTTTTTGTTCCTTCAGGGGCTGGAGACGCTCACCCTGCGCCAGAAAAAACATTCCGAAAATGCGCTCGGCGTGGCGAAATTCCTCCAGAAGCACCCGCTTGTCAACTGGGTCAACTACCCCGGTCTCGAGGACCATCCCTCCCACAAGACGGCTGCAAAGTACCTCAAGGGACAATACGGAGCGATCCTGGGATTCGGGATCAAGGGAGGGCTCGAGGCGGGAAAGCGGTTCATCGACTCGGTGAAGCTCCTCTCCCACCTAGCCAATATCGGCGATGCCAAGAGCCTCGTCATACACCCGGCCTCGACGACCCATCAGCAGCTGACGCGAAAAGAGCAGGAGGCAACGGGCGTGACGGAAGACTACATCCGGCTCTCCATCGGCATCGAAGACGCGGAGGACATCAAGGAAGACATCGACCAGGCCCTGCGTAAAGCAACCGCCTGAGGGAAAATGATCAGAGGAGGGTGTGCGAAATGAAAATCTATGAGGACATCACAAAAACGATCGGGCGGACCCCCCTGGTCAGGCTGAAGCGGATTACCGAGGGAATCAAGGCCCAGGTCGTCGTCAAGGTGGAATCCTTCAACCCGCTTTCTAGCATCAAGGACCGCATCGGCGTGGCCATGATCGACGATGCTGAGAAGCGCGGCGTATTAAACAGAGAGTCCGTGATCATTGAGCCCACGAGCGGCAACACGGGGATCGCACTTGCCTTCGTCGCGGCGGCAAGAGGGTACAGGCTTATCCTCACCATGCCCGACACGATGAGCATGGAACGCAGGCAGCTTCTGCAGATCTTCGGGGCCGAGCTGGTTCTTACGCCCGGTGCGGAAGGGATGAAGGGGGCCGTGAGCAAGGCCGAGGAACTGGCGGCATCGACGCCGAATTCCTTCCTGCCCCAGCAGTTCAACAACCCGGCCAACCCGGAGATCCACCGGAAGACGACGGCCGAGGAGATCTGGAATGACACGGACGGCAAGATCGACATCCTCGTGGCCGGTGTCGGTACCGGCGGGACCATCACCGGAATCTCCGAGGTGATCAAGAAAAGGAAGCCGTCGTTCAAGGCCATTGCCGTCGAGCCCGAGGCATCACCCGTGCTCTCCGGGGGGCAGCCCGGTCCGCACAAGATCCAGGGCATCGGCGCGGGATTCATCCCGCAGGTGCTCGACCGGGAGATTATTGACGAGATCGTGAAGGTGTCCAACGACAACGCAGGGATCATGGCGCGGCGCCTGGCCAAGGAGGAAGGGATTCTCGTCGGGATTTCCTGCGGGGCCGCCCTCTGGGCTGCTGTCGAGGTGGCAAAACGCAGGGAAAATGAAGGAAAACTGATCGTCGTCATCCTGCCCGACACGGGGGAGAGGTACCTGTCGACGTGGCTTTTTAAAGAGAGCTAAAGGTAAAAGGATAAAGGATAAAAACATAGAGAGACTGGAATTACATGAGCATATCGGAAGCACAGAAATTAAACACGGATCAAGGCTCGGTCGGGATCGTCGATACACAGTACTACACCTTTGCCAAGCCGCCCAACGAGCTGAAGCTCGAGTGCGGGAAGTCCCTGGGTCCCGTGACGCTCGCCTACGAGACCTACGGCAGGCTCAATGCGGACCAGTCGAATGCCATTCTCGTCTGCCATGCCCTGTCCGGCGATGCCCACGCGGCGGGCGTCCATGAAGGGGAGGACAACCCCGGCTGGTGGGAGGATATGATCGGTCCGGGCAAGGCCTTTGACACGGATCGCTATTTCGTCATCTGCTCGAATGTCATCGGGGGCTGTAAGGGTTCCACAGGGCCGTCGTCGATCAACCCGAAGACGGGGCAGTCTTACGCCCTTGATTTTCCCATGATCACCGTTGCCGACATGGTCAACGCCCAGCGGCATCTCATCGACCATCTCGGCATCGGGAAACTCCTGTCTGTCGCCGGCGGATCCATGGGGGGCATGCAGGTGTTGCAATGGGTCGCCTCCTATCCCGAAAGAGTTCGCTCGGCGATTCCCATTGCCACGGCCCTGAAGCACTCCCCCCAGCAGATCGCCTTCAACGAGGTAGTCCGTCAATCTATCATGGCTGACCCGGACTGGCGGCAGGGGAACTACTACGAGTACGGCCAGCCGGCCAAGGGACTTGCCGTCGCGCGCATGATCGGGCACATCACCTTCATGAGCGACCAGTCCATGGAGGAGAAATTCTCCCGGAGACTCAAAAACGGGGACTACAGTTTCAAGTTCGGCGCCGATTTCGAGGTGGAGGGATATCTACGCTATCGGGGCGATTCATTCGTGAAGCGCTTTGACGCCAATTCCTATCTCTACATCACAAAGGCTATCGACTATTTCGATCTCTCCGACAGAAAACTGGTTTCGAGGGACAAACCGATCGACACCCGTTTTCTCGTGATCTCCTTCAAGTCCGACTGGCTCTACCCCTGCTATCAATCGCAGGAGATCGTACGCCAGCTGAAGGCGGGATTCATCGAGGCCACAAGCTGCGAGGTCGCCTCCACCTACGGCCATGACGCCTTCCTGGTGGAAGTCGAGGAGCAGACCCATTTGATCAGGCACTTCCTGGAAAAGACAACCTATGGAAACGGAACGCTGGAATCTGGAATCTAAGGACGCTCGGCTGGATCACCAGATCATCTTCGATCTGATCGAACCCGGCTCGAAGGTCCTCGACCTCGGCTGCGGCAATGGTGAGCTCATGTATATCCTCACCCGGGAGAAGAACGTCAGGGCCCAGGGGATCGAAGTCGACGATACGGCCGTCTACGAGTGCGTGAAGAAGGGGCTCAGCGTCTTTCACAGCGATATCGAGACGGGACTGGTCGAATATCCGGACCGGTCATTCGATTATGTCATCCTGAACCAGAGCATGCAGGAAGTGAAAAAAGCAGACTTTGTCATCGAGGAATCGCTTCGCGTGGCGGGGAAAATCGTGGTCGGTTTTCCCAACTTCGCCTACATCAAATCGCGAGTCATGCTTTTTTTCCAGGGGCGCTCCCCGATCACGCCCTCGCTGCCCTACCGCTGGTACGATACACCGAACGTCCGCTTCCTGAGCATCAGCGATTTCACGGACTTCAGCCGGGAGAAGCATCTCAGGGTGCTCACGGCCCGATACCTGGATGATAACGGCGAGATCCGGTGGCTGCCCAATCTCCGGGCACTCAACGCGATATTTGTGCTGGCAAAAGGGAACGATACGTCGGCTGCGGCCGGTGCGGGAGAGGCTGCAGGGATATCATGAGGATCGAAACGGAACTGGCACAGGCGCGTTCCCGATGGTAAAATTAAAAACATGAAGGCTATTTATCTCGACAACGCCGCCACAACCCCTGTTGACGCCGAGGTCATCGAGGCGATGCGTCCCTATTTCCGGGAAACCTTCGGGAACCCCTCGAGCATACATTCTTTCGGTCAACATGCCCGTTCCGCTATCGAGGGCGCAAGAGAAAAGGTGGCCTCCTTCCTGGGGGCAAAGCCCGCAGAGATTGTCTTCACGAGCGGCGGTACGGAGAGCGACAATTTCGCGATCAAGGGGATTGCCTGGGCCAACCGCAAGAAGGGAAATCACATCATCACCTCGGCCGTCGAGCACCACGCCGTGATGGAACCCTGCCACTTCCTGGAGTGCGAGGGGTTCGAGGTGACATTTCTCCCCGTCGATTCCCATGGCCTCGTGGATCCTATGGATGTCGCAAAGGCGATTACTGAAAGGACAGTTCTTGTCAGCATCATGCACGCAAACAACGAGATCGGCACGCTGCAGCCCATCGCAGAGATCGGGAAGGCCGCCCGCGAGCGGGGTGTCTGTTTTCACACCGATGCTGTCCAGACCTTCGGGCATATCCCGTTCACTGCAGATGAACTGAATGTGGACCTGCTCAGCCTCTCGGCCCACAAGATTTATGGTCCAAAGGGGGTCGGTGCCCTCTACATCCGTCAGGGGACCCGTATGGAGCCACATATGCACGGCGGCGAGCAGGAAGGCAAACGTCGGGCCTCAACGCACAACGTGCCGGGCATTATCGGTCTGGCGAAAGCCGTGGAACTGGCGGAGCGATTCATGTCTGAAGAGGTAACGCGGATCGCGTCACTTCGAGACAAACTGACACGCGGCATCTTTGACCGGATCGACCGGGTCAAACTCAACGGCCATCCCGAAAGGCGGCTTGTGAACAACGTCAATATCTCCATCGGGTATTGTGAAGGGGAGGCCATGATCCTGAGCCTCGATCTGATGGGCATAGCATGCTCGACGGGTTCGGCCTGTTCCTCTACGAGCGTGGAGCCCTCCCATGTGCTTCGGGCCATCGGCCTGTCCATCGAAGAGACCCGCGGGTCGCTGCGCTTCAGCTTGGGAAGGTACACGGAGGAAAGTGAGATCGATCACGTCCTCGATACGCTTCCAAAAATCGTGAAGCGCCTCAGGACCATGTCCCCTGCATACAGGGGCATTAGCGCAGCAAAAGGCGCGGGTGGATGAAGCGGGAACGATGAAAGACAAAGTGGTCATAGCCATCAGCGGCGGAGTGGATTCATCCGTTGCGGCCTTGCTCCTGAAAGAGCAGGGCCACGAGGTCGTGGGGATCACCATGTGCCTCGGGGTGGCCGCCGAGGAGGGCGGCAGGACAAAGTGCTGCGGGCCCCGCGAGATCGAAGACGCTCGCCGGGTCTGCCAGATGATGGAGATCCCCCACTACACCATGGATTTCGCCGGCGACCTGGAAGAATACATCGTGAAACCGTTTGTCGAAGAGTATGCCCGGGGGAGGACACCGAATCCCTGTGTTGCCTGCAATCGCCATATCAAATTCGGGACACTGCTCGACAAGGTAACGGCCATGGGGTTTGATTTCATCGCCACGGGTCATTATGCAAGGGTGGAGAAACAGGCAGGCCGATCCACTCTTTCGCTCTCGAAGGAAATGCGGAAGGACCAGACCTACTTCCTTCATGCGATCAAACGGGAAACGATCGATCGCATCCGCTTTCCCCTGGCCGATCTCACGAAAGAGGAAGTAAGGCAGATCGCCCGCAGGCACAGGCTCCCTGTTTCCGACAAGCAGGAGAGCCAGGACATCTGTTTCATCCCGGAGGAAGGATACGGCGCATTTCTCCGCTCTCGATCGATCGATGTCAAGCCTGGCGAGTTCGTCAACAGGGAGGGTGATGTCCTTGGCCTTCACCGCGGGTTTGCCCTGTACACGCTGGGCCAACGGGCAAGGCTTGGCGGCTGGTCCGGCGAGCCCCTCTACGTTCTGGGAATCGATGCCCGGAAAAACCGCGTCGTCGTCGGCGGGAAGGCGGATCTCATGGCGCCGGGTCTCGCGGCCGACCGGGTGAATCTCCTGGTGGACGATCTGCCTGAGAGATGCGTTGCGAAGATCCGCTATGCCCACCGCGGAGCCGCCTGCAGGGTGGCTCTCGACGGGGATCTGCTCCAGGTCATCTTTGACGAGCCCCAGGAGGCGATCACCCCCGGCCAGTATGTCGTGCTCTACGATGGTGGCATCGTTCTCGGCGGCGGTGTCATCAGGGAGGCCTTGAAATGAGCATCGTCGAACAAATCCGAAAACTGAAGACCGAGCGCAAGGCCGTTATCCTTGCCCACAACTACCAGGTCCCGGAGGTCCAGGACATCGCCGACTTCGTCGGGGACTCGCTGGGGCTGAGCATCCAGGCCTCCCGGACCGACGCCGAGGTCATCGTTTTCTGCGGCGTCCACTTCATGGCCGAGACGGCGAAGATCCTCTCGCCCGGGAAGACGGTGCTTCTTCCTGACAAAAATGCCGGCTGCCCCATGGCGAACATGATCAACGGAAGACAGCTCAGGGCCCTGAAAGAGCAGCACCCGGGGGCCAAGGTGCTCTGCTACGTCAACACCTCGGCGGAGGTGAAGGCCGAGTGCGACCTGTGCTGCACGTCGGCCAATGCCGTCTCGATGGTAAAGGGGGCCCTGAAAGACGCACAGGAGATCATCTTTGTTCCAGACCAGTACCTGGCCGACTACGTCTCCGTCCAGACGGGGCGCCGGTTCATCCTCTGGAATGGATACTGCCCGACCCACGCGCGGATTCTGCCCGAGGACATCGTGAGGGCTAAGGCCCTGCATCCCGCGGCCGAGGTCATCGCCCACCCGGAGTGCACCCCCGAAGTGCGGAAACTGGCCGACCGGGTGGCCTCGACGGAAGGCATGTGCCGCTACGTCAAGGAGACGAATGCACAGGAGGTCATCGTCGGCACCGAGGTCGGGATCATTCACCGGCTGAAAAAAGAAAACCCCGGAAAAGTATTTTATCCCGCATCGGAGCGGGCCATCTGCCCCAACATGAAATTGATAACACTGGAGAAGGTGCTCTGGGCCCTCGAGGACATGCAGCCCGAGATCGACGTGCCGCCGGATATCGCCGCGAAGGCGCGACGGTGCATTGAGAGGATGCTGGAGTACAGCTGACAGGGTCCAGGAGACAGGGTGGAAGAAAGGGAAGGGGTCACTTCCGGAAATTGAAATGGAAATGAAAAAAGACGTAACGTTGATCCGGATGGACCGCAACTCGAGGGAAACCCTGCAGGGCGAAGTGGCCCGGGAGTATCCCCTGACGGTCATGCTCAACGACGAGCAGCTCGCAACCCTTCTGTGCTCGCCCGATGACATGGAGAACCTGGCCGTGGGCTTCCTTTATTCAGAGGGTCTGATCCGGACCAAAGAGGAAATCAAAGGGGTTAGCCTCGATGTGCCCCGGGGGATTGTCCGGGTGAATACCGACACGGCCGATGCCGTTGACCCAGAGCTTTTCATGAAGCGGGTCATCACAACGGGGTGCGGGCGAGGGATCTCCTTTTACAATTTCGCAGACCTGGACCAGAAGCAGCAGAAGGTCGAATCGTCCCTGAAGGTAACGCCTGCGCAGATCCTGGACCTGATGAAGGCCTTCCAGACCCGCTCGGAGATCTACCAGAAGACGCATGGTGTCCATGGGGCCGCCCTGTGCGACGGCGCGGGCATCCTTCTTTTCAAGGAGGATATCGGCAGGCACAACGCCATCGACAAGATTTTCGGTCACTGTCTGCGGAGGGATATTCCCCTCGCGGAGCGGATCATTATGACTACCGGCCGCATCTCCTCGGAGATTCTCTTCAAGGTGGCCAAGAGAAATATTCCCATCCTGGTGTCCCGATCGACGCCAACGGACCTGGCTGTCGGTCTGGCCGGCGAGTTGGGGATCACCCTCGTCGGTTTTGTCCGCGGGGGGCACATGAATGTCTATGCGGAAGAAGGGAGGATCGGTTGACACCATGAAAGGCAAGATCACCGCTGTCTGTATCAGCGATACAAAAGGTGTACGGAAGACGCCATGCCCATCTGGCGTGTTCCTGGAAAACTATGGAATGGCAAACGATGCCCATGCCGAAAGAGGGATCAAACGGCAGGTGAGCCTGCTGTCCGTCGACAGCATCGAAAAGATGAAGAGCATGGGACTGAATGTGGGCCCGGGTGACTTCGCCGAGAATCTGACCGTGACGGGTATCGAGCTCTACACCCTCCTTCCGGGGACGAGGCTTACCGTAGGCCATGATGTGATTCTCGAGATCTCCCAGATCGGCAAGGCCTGTCACACCGGCTGTGCGATCTTCAAGGAAGTGGGCAAGTGCATCATGCCGAAAGAAGGGGTCTTCGCAAAGGTCGTGAAGGGGGGCGAAATCAGCACCGGCGACGAGGTGGAGGTCGTAACATGAAAAACCAGCAGAGAAGAAGAACCGCGATCACAAAAACAGGAGATCAGGAAAAGATCGTGACCATCATGGAGAGAGAGGATGCCGGGCTCTCCAGGCTGGTGACGGAGCTCAGTACGTTGAGCAACGGGATCTCCCCGGCCATGAGGCGGGCCCACCACGACCAGCCGCTTCCCTCGCGGGATGTGGTCGTCGAGATCGTGGAGGCGCTGCGGTCGGTTCTCTTCCCCGGTTATTTCGGCTTTTCGGATCTTAAGGTCGAAAGTGTCCTCTACCATGTGGGCGCCACCCTGGATCGAATCCAGCACCCGCTCCAGGAGCAGATCCGTCGCGGCCTGTGCTTCACGTGCCTGGAGGAGTCGAGCTGCACCCCCGTCTGTGACGACCAGGCAGGCAACATCACGAGATCTTTCCTGGAGAGGCTTCCTGCGATCCAGATGTGCCTGGCCAAGGATGTGAAAGCGGCCTACGAAGGAGACCCCGCCGCATCGAGCGCCGACGAGGTCATCTTCTGCTACCCGGCGGTCATGGCCATTACGAACTTCCGCCTGGCCCATGAGCTGCACGTCCTAGGCGTGCCCCTTATCCCGAGGATGATCACGGAGCACGCCCACAGCATCACCGGCATCGACATCCACCCGGGAGCGACGATAGGGGAATACTTCTTCATCGATCACGGCACCGGTGTCGTCATCGGCGAGACCTGCGAGATCGGCCGGGGCGTAAGACTCTACCAGGGTGTGACACTCGGGGCGAAGAGCTTCAAGCTCGACGAAGAAGGAAACCCGATCAAGGGTATTCCGAGGCACCCCATCGTCGAGGACGGCGTCACCATCTACTCCGGCGCGACGATTCTTGGGCGCGTGACAATCGGCCACGACTCCACCATCGGCGGCAACGTCTGGCTCGTGGAGAGCGTTCCGCCGCACAGCCGGGTCACCCAGGCGCAGATTGTCCATGAGGATTTCGAGAGCGGGGGGGGAATCTGAAAGGATGCGACGGTGCCGTTCACTGAGAGAGCAATTGACAACGGCTTTTGTATCTGTACACTAAGATCATATATCGGGAGCCTGACAATCGATCAAACAGAAAGTGAGCCTTGGATATGTGGGAATACACGGATAAGGTCAAAGAATACTTCCTGAAACCGAAGAATGTCGGCGAGGTCGAAAACCCGGATGCAGTCGGCGAGGTGGGGAGCATCATCTGCGGCGATGCCCTGAAGCTGAGCATCAAGGTCGACAAGGCAACGAGCCGCATCGTCGACGCGAAATTCCAGACCTTCGGCTGCGCCTCGGCCATTGCCAGCTCGTCGGCTCTCACGGAGCTCGTCAAGGGCAAGACCCTCGAGGAGGCCTCGAAGATCACCAACCAGGACATTGCGGAGTATCTCGGGGGCCTGCCCGACGAGAAGATGCACTGCTCCGTCATGGGGATGGAAGCCCTCGAGGACGCCATCAACAGGTACCGGGGTGTGAAGAAAGTTCTGCGGCCCGAGGAGAACATCATCTGCAAGTGCTTCGACGTCTCCGAGGAAAAGATCCGGAAAACGGCTATAGAAAATCACCTGAAGACCGTCGAAGACATCACCCACTACACGAAAGCCGGCGGGGGTTGCGGCATGTGCATCCCCGAGATCGAACAGATCCTGAAAGAGGTGTGGTCCATCAAGGAAATCAAGGAGAGGCCCATCGAGAAGAAGAAACTGACGAACATCCAGAAGATGGCCCTCATCCAGGATGTCCTGGAAAGGGAGATCCGACCCAGACTCCAGGCGGATGGCGGCGATCTTGACCTTGTCGACATCGAGGGCAGCAGGGTCATCGTCGGCCTGCGAGGGATGTGCGTGGACTGCCCAAGCGGCGGCATGACGATCAAGGGGATCGAGGAGAGGCTCAAGGACGTAACCGGGCAGGACATCACAGTGGTGACGGAATGAAAACGATATACCTCGACAACAACGCGACGACCCAGGCGGCACCGGAGGTTGTGGAGGCCATGCTCCCCTACTTCACGGAGCTCTACGGAAACGCATCGAGCATGCACACCTTCGGAGGCCAGATTCACGGCCGCATCGAGGTGGCACGGGCCCAGGTGGCGGAGCTGATCGGCGCGGAGCCCGAGGAGATTATCTTCACCGGCTGCGGCACCGAGAGCGACAACACGGCCCTCATGAGCGCCGTGGAGTCCAACCCGGCAAAGAGACGTATCGTGACGACGCGGGTGGAGCACTCGGCAATCCTGAATTTCTGCAAGCACCTGGCGGGAAAGGGATATCACACCACCTATCTTCCCGTGGACACTCTCGGCCGGTTCAACATGGATGCTCTGCTGGAGTCCATCGACGATCAGACGGCCGTTGTCTCCATCATGTACGCCAACAACGAGACGGGGGTGATCTTCCCCATCGAGGAGATCGGGAAGATCCTGCATGCCCGGGGAATTCTCTTTCACACCGATGCCGTTCAGGTTGCCGGTAAAATCCCGATCAACGTGAAGCAGCTGCCTGTAGACATGCTGTCCATTTCCGGGCACAAGCTCCACGCCCCCAAGGGGATCGGGGTGCTGTACGTGAGGAAGGGCACGCGGTTCTGCCCCTACCTCATCGGCGGGCACCAGGAACGGGGAAGAAGGGCGGGCACGGAAAACGTGGCCTCCATCATCGGCCTCGGCAAGGCCTGCGAGCTGGCGAAGAAGGAACTCGCCCGGGGAACGGCCCCGCTGGCCTCGTTGAGAGACAAGCTGGAGGCGGCCCTTCTCGAGAGCTGTCCCGACGCCGTCGTGAACGGCGACCGCGAAAACCGGCTTCCCAACACGACGAGCATCAGTTTCGAATACGTGGAAGGGGAGGCCATCCTGCTGCGGCTCAATGAATTCGGGATCTGCGCCTCCTCCGGGTCGGCCTGCACGTCGGGGTCGCTGCAGCCGAGCCACGTGCTGCGGGCCATGGGGATCCCCTACACGGCCGTCCACGGCTCCGTCCGGTTCTCGCTGAGCAGCTACAACACGCAGAGCGAGATCGAACGGGTCATCGAGGTCCTGCCGCCCATCATCAAGGAGCTTCGGTCCTATTCCCCCTTCGGGAGGGACAAGTTCGAGCAGTACCTCTGCAGGCTGGACGCGGCAAGGGCGGATTAAACCGCTTCCCCTTGACGTTCAGGGGGAATGGTAATTACATTAATCGAAATACAATGGGAGCAGGAACCGTCGTTTCTGCGATCAAAGGAGAATAGAATGAAGAAATTCATTGCCGTTGCGTTGATCCTGTTGCTGTCTGCCGGTCTGGCCTTTGCCAAGTCCTACGAGGTGACCCGGAAGGCAGGCGACTATACCGTCGACATCAAGATGGACAAGAACCCGCCTGTTGTCGGTCCCAACAACATCGAAATCGTCGTCAGGGATGCCGCAGGCAAGGCCGTGTCCGACGCCAAGGTCCTCGTGGACTATGGGATGCCGGCCATGCCGGGCCACCCCGCCATGGGTTACAAGACCGACGCACAATACAAAGGCGGCGCCTACCAGGCCGTGCTCAACATCTCCATGAAGGGACCCTGGACGATCACGGTTCGCATCAACCACCTGGGGAAAGCGGTATCGGCCCGGTTCACCGTGGACGTGTAAGAAGCGCCACGAAACGCCCGTATCGGTGATTCCTTTCAACAAGGGCCGCCCCGAAGGCCTTGCGGGGCAGTGCCTTACCCCATCCCGCCGGCCGGATGCCGACAACCGGGCAGGCGGATCACCCCGAGACGTTCAGGCAGAGGTGTGATCTCATGGCTCCCCGGAGAATCCGACTCACACAGGCGTTGTTCTTTTTTCTCGCCGTCAGCCTGGTTGCCCCTGCGGCTCACGCGAGCGACGTAGAGCTTCGCGACCTCGTCGAGGAGGCCCTCAAGGGCAATCGGGAAATCCGGGCCGCCGAGCACCGTGTCGAAGGCTATCAGAACAAGATCCCGCAGGCCGGTAGCTTTCCGGACCCGATGGTCGGCGTCGGCTACCAGAACGACACGCTCAGCAGCTACACGTACGGTCAATCCCCCGATGCCAAGTGGATGTTCGAGGCCTCCCAGATGTTTCCCTTTGCGGGGAAGCGGGGGTTCAGGCAGGAGATGGCGCGGGCCGATGCCGAAAGCCAGCAGGCCCTTCTCGAAACATTGCGCAGGCGCGTCGTCGCCAGGGTCACCGAGCTCTACTGCGATCTTTTCCTCGTGAACAGGAGCCTGGAAATCCTCGCGGAGCGGAAATCGCTCTACGAGGTCGTCGAGGAGGCCGCCCTGGCCCGGTACTCCTCCGGCATGGGGACCCAGCAGGAGGTCCTGATGGCACAAGCCGAGAAGTACATGGTCCTCGAGCGGGAGGAGATGCTGAGGCAGAAACGAGAGACCATCGAGGGCATGCTGAACCTCACCATGGGCCGGGACGCGAGGGCACCGCTGGGGAGGCTCGCAGCGATGGCGGAGACCCCCCTTGAAGCGAGCCTTGATGAGCTGATCCAAACGGCGCATCAGCGCTCGCCAGAGATCCGGGCCAGGGAGAAGATGGCCGCCGGCGCCGAGGCGAAAGTGAGCATGGCCCGCAGGGAGTTTTTCCCCGATGTCACCCTGACGGCAGGCGTGGATAAGCGCGGCGGAGATTACACGGACATGTACAAGCTGTTGGCCTCTGTCAATCTTCCGCTTTTCTACAAATCGAAACAGGAGCCTGCCGTTCAGGAGGCCCTCGCTTCGCAGCAGGAGACACGGCAGGATCTGGAGGGTGCGCGACTCATGGTGGCCTCGGGCATCCGCGAGAACCTGGCCATGGCCTCGTCGGCAAAAAGGACCATGGATTTGTACCGAAACGCCCTCATCCCGAGGGGCAACCAGGATTTCGAGGCGGCGCTGTCCATCTACAGCACGGGCCGCGGGGATGCCCTCACCGTAATCACCCGCCTGAAATCTCTGCTCGACTATGAGCTGCAGTACTGGGGGCAGTTCGTTGAGCGGGAGAAGGCCATCGCACGGATCGAGGCCCTGACGGCCGAAAGCCGTTTCCTGCCGGCGCGTCCGGCGAAATAGATCAGGGGCAAACCGCGAGACCACTCCTGTCGAGGTCGCAGATGACAAAAAGAAACAGGCTGATCATTCTTGCCGCCGGGCTTTGTGCAGCCCTGCTCGCAGGTCTTTATCTGACGGGTTGGGGGTTGCGAGTCTCGAAAGAGACTCCGCCCGCGGCCGTGAAGCCGTCCGATTCCGCGGTGCAGGCCCCCCATGCCTCCCACGGTTCGCCGCCGGAAGCGGAGCAGGCCGCGACAAAGACGCAAGGGGAGGCTCCCGCCGTGGAGATCCCGCCGGAAAAGCAGCAGCTCATCGGCATCAAGAAGGTTTCCGTGGAGATGCGGGCGATGCAGCGGGTCATCCGGACCGTTGGGAAGATCGAGCTCGACGAGCGGCGCCTCAAGACGGTCAACGCCAAGGTGGAGGGCTGGATCGAGCGCCTCCACGTGGATTTTGCCGGACGCTACGTGCAGAAGGGGGAACCGCTGGCCGAGCTGTACAGCCCGGAGCTCGTTGCCACCCAGCAGGAGCTGGTCAATCTGCTGAAGTGGAAAAAAACAGCCTCCGGATCCGGCGCATCCGGGGAGATGATCCGGCGCGATGTCGAGGCCCTGATTGAAGGTGCAAGACAACGCTTGCGCCGCTTCGACATCCCGGAGGCACAGATCCGGGAAATTGAGCAGGCCGGTGCCGTCCGGCGAACGCTGACCATCACAAGCCCCGTTTCGGGCTACGTCATCCAGAAGGTGGCCCTTCAGGGAATGAGAGTGATGCCCGGCGAGAAGCTTTTCGACATCGCGGACCTTTCCTCCGTGTGGGTCGTGGCCGACATCTACGAGTACGAGCTTCCCAACCTGAAGGTGGGCGACACGGCGACGATACGACTGAGCTACTTTCCCGGCAAGGATTTTCAATCCCGGATCGACTACCTCTCCCCGACCCTCTCAGGTGAGACGAGAACGGCGAAGGCGAGATTTACAATACCCAACGAGGGCGGGCGCCTGAAACCGCAGATGTTCGCCTCCGTGGAGATTGCCATCGGCCTGGGAAAGAAGCTGGCCGTCCCCTCCGATGCCGTCATCGAAACGGGAACGCGCGCCATCGTCTACGTGGACCGCGGCGACGGGTTTTTCGAGCCCAGGGAGGTTGCGCTCGGTGCGCGGGCAGAGGGATTCCGGGAGGTTCTGAGTGGATTGAAGGCGGGGGATCTGGTCGCCGCCTCGGCGGCCTTCCTCGTCGACTCGGAGGCACAGATCAAGGGCGTCAAGCCACTGGAGAAGAAGTAGGGGATAGGGTCTCGGGTATAGGGTATAGGGGACGAAGGTACTGAAGAATTTCTATAAACAAAATCTGCCTCCTTCCCGATACCCGATACCCGAGCCCCGATACCCTGTGTTGACGAAGCCAAGGAAACAGACCAAATGGACGAGATTCGCCAGTGATAGCCCGGATCATCGAATATAGTGCCCGCAACCGTTTCGCCGTGCTGCTCTTCGTCCTGGCGGCCGTGGCCTGGGGCTGGTGGTCACTCTGGAACATCCCGCTGGATGCCATCCCCGATCTCTCCGACACGCAGGTCATCATCTACACGGAGTGGCCCGGCCGCAGCCCAGACCTCGTGGAAGATCAGGTGACCTACCCCATCTCCTCGACGCTCCTTGCGGCGCCGCAGGTCCAGGTCGTCCGCGGTTTTTCCTTCCTGGGCAGTTCCTTCATCTACGTCATCTTCGAAGAGGGGACGGACATCTACTGGGCGCGCAGCCGCATCCTCGAGTACCTCCAGGCCGTGAGGGGCAAGCTCCCCGCCGATGCAAACCCCGTCCTGGGGCCCGACGCGACGAGCCTGGGCTGGGGATTCTCCTATGCCCTCGTCGACGAAAAGGGCCGCCATGATCTCGCCGAGTTGCGCTCCATCCAGGATTACAACGTCAAGCTGACCCTGGAGAGCGTTCCCGGAGTCTCCCAGGTGGCCTCCGTCGGGGGGTTCGTCAAGCAGTACCAGATCACGATCGACCCCGCGAGGCTGCTGGCGTACAACATACCCCTCACGAAGGTGCTCGAGGCCGTCAAGAAGAGCAACCGCGATGTGGAAGGGCGCGTCCTGGAATTCTCCGGGGCCGAGTACATGGTCCGGGGCAGGGGCTACATCCGGTCCCTGAAAGACATCGAGGACATCGCCGTCGGTTCCAACAGCGCCGGCACGCCCGTCTTCATGCGCGACGTGGCGCGGGTGAGCCTAGGGCCCGAGATGCGGAGGGGCCTGGCCGATCTGGACGGACGGGGCGAGGTGGCTTCGGGCATCGTGGTGGTGCGTTTCGGCGAGAACGTCCTCAATGTCCTGGACCGCGTCAAGGAGAAGATCCGCGACATCGAGCCGGGACTTCCCGAGGGCGTCAGGATCGTCACGACCTATGACCGATCCGACCTGATCCGGAACTCCGTCAAGACGCTCCGGGACCAGCTCATCGAGCTGGCCGTCGTGGTCTCCGTCGTCTGCGCCGTCTTTCTCTTCCACCTGCCCTCGGCCCTGGTGGCCATCCTGACGCTTCCCGTGGCCATCCTCATTTCGTTCATCTGCATGTACTACCTGAATGTCACCTCCAACATCATGAGCCTGGGCGGCATTGCGATCGCCATCGGCGAGATGGTGGATTCGTCCATCGTCATGGTGGAAAACGCACACAAAAAGCTCGAGGAATGGGAGTCGCGGGGTTCGCCAGGCAACCGGGTCGAAGCCATCATCGAGGCGGCCAAAGAGGTTGGCCCGTCGCTGTTTTACTCTCTGCTGGTCATCACGGTGGCTTTCCTGCCGATCTTCACGCTCCAGGCCCAGGCGGGGCGGCTCTTCAAGCCTTTGGCCTACACGAAAACCTTCGCCATCCTCTTTTCCTCTTTCGTGGCCATTACGCTCACGCCGGCCCTGATGACGGTCTTCATCCGCGGCCGGATCCTGCCCGAGGAGAAGAACCCCGTCAGCATCGTTTTGCGCCGGATCTACGAACCGGCGGTCCGGTATGCCCTGACGTTCCGAAAGACCGTCCTCGCGGGTGCCTGCATCCTGCTGGCCCTCACCGTATTCCCCTTCATGAAGCTGGGATCGGAGTTCATGCCGCCGCTCTACGAAGGCTCGCTTTTCTACATGCCCGTCACAGTTCCGGGTCTGTCCGTCTCCGAGGCCGGCCGGCTGCTGCAGGTCCAGGACCGCCTTCTGAAGGGGATCCCCGAGGTGGAGCAGGTCTACGGGAAGGCGGGACGGGCCGAGACCGCGACGGATCCCGCCCCTTTGGAGATGTTCGAAACGGTGATCAACCTCAAGCCGGAGTCCCAGTGGCGCACGGGAATGACGGTGGAGAAGCTCAAGGACGAGATGAACGAAGCCCTCGCGATCCCCGGCGTGGCCAACGCCTTCACCATGCCCATCAAGGCACGCATCGACATGCTGGCCACGGGTATCCGGACCCCCGTCGGGGTCAAGGTTTTGGGGCCGGACCTGGGTGAGATCGAGAGGATCGGCCTCGAACTGGAACGGGCCATTCGCGAGGTCCCGGGCACGCGCAGTGTCTATGCCGAGCGGTTGACGACGGGATATTTCCTGGATTTCGACATCCGCAGGGACGAGGCAGCCCGTTACGGACTCACCGTGGACGATGTTCAGGAGGTCATCCAGTCCGCCGTGGGCGGCATGAACCTCACTACGACGGTAGAGGGCAGGGGTCGTTACCCCGTCAATGTCCGCTACCCGAGGGAGATGCGCGACGACCCCGAAGCCCTGAAGCGGATCCTCGTGCCGGTCGTGATGCAAAACGCCATGGCGGCGCCGGGCACTATGGGCGCCTCCGGTGCAGTGGTCCAGGTGCCCCTGGGGCAGCTCGCCGACATCCGTCTCGTCAAGGGCCCCACCGTCATCAAGAGCGAGGAAGGACTGCTCGCCTCCTACGTCTTCGTGGATTTTTCGGGACGCGACGTGGGGAGCTACGTCGACGAGGCCCGGCAGAAGACCGCTGCCGTGAAGATTCCCCAGGGCTACCGCCTCGAGTGGAGCGGCGAGTACGAATACCTGATGAAGACCGAGGAGAGGCTCAAGCTGGTGATCCCGCTGACCCTGCTCATCATCTTCATCCTGATCTACCTCAACACACGGTCCGTCCAGAGGACGCTGATCGTGCTGCTGGCGGTTCCCTTCTCCCTGATCGGTTCCTTCTGGTTTCTGTACCTCATGGGCTACAACATGAGCATCGCCGTCTGGGTGGGCATCATTGCCCTGGCCGGGATCAGCGCCGAGACAGGCATGGTCATGCTGCTCTTTCTGGATATGGCCTATGACCGCTGGAAGCAGGAAGACCGGATGCGCAACCTGGCGGACCTGCGGGAAGCCGTCCTGCACGGCGCCGTCCAGCGGCTGCGGCCGAAGGTCATGACGGTGGCGACCAACCTCGGTCTCGTCCCCATCCTCATCAGCACGGGGACGGGAGCCGACGTGATGAAACGCATCGCCGCCCCGGTGATCGGGGGACTCCTGTCATCGCTCATTCTCGTCCTCGTCCTCTACCCCGTAATCTACATGATCTGGCGGGGCCGGGAATTCCGCGACAAATGAAGGGTGCCTTGACAAAAAATGGGGGAAGCAGGAGAATAATTAATCAGGTGCGGCTTAGCCAGCCTGTACGACCATGAAGGAGGGAGTCCTATGCTCAAGGAATTCAAGGAATTCGCCATGCGCGGAAACGTCGTGGACATGGCCGTGGGCATCATCATCGGCGCGTCCTTCGGTAGCATCGTCAAATCCCTCGTCGACGACGTCCTCATGCCGGCCATCGGCCTTCTGATGGGCAATGTCGACTTCTCCAACTTCTTCCTCGTGTTGAAGGCGGGAAAGGCTCCAGGGCCCTACGCGACGCTGGCGGAGGCGAAGGCGGCCACGGCGGTGACCTTGAATTACGGCCTCTTCATCAATTCGATCGTGACCTTCCTCATTGTGGCTTTTGCCGTATTCCTGCTCATCAA
>Ga0209450_10000332_pt1 | contig 25203 bp, 22 predicted proteins | sample FrelakmetLWP11LW_FD_187149 | JGI IMG/M metagenome (GOLD analysis project Ga0209450, IMG submission 187149) | Freshwater lake sediment microbial communities from the University of Notre Dame, USA, for methane emissions studies - LWP11 LW (SPAdes)... | ecosystem: Environmental > Aquatic >...
GACCCCGTTTGAGGGCCTCAAGCTGCTCGCGTTGCTCGCAATCCAAGGTGACGGGGTTCGCTCTTCTCATACAACCTTATACGCTCGAACCCGGCATTTGTTGCGTTATATCTGGCGGGGACCACTACGATGTGTTATTCCTGATCAGCGCCGCGATGCGCCTCCTGGCCGTGGTGATTTTCCTGCCCCATGTCCACGAACCGACAGCCAAGCCCACCCGCGAGGTGATGCGCTACATGCTGGCCAACATCTACAACAACCTGTTCAATGCCGTTATGCTGCCGCTGCGAGCGGTGGGGATTGCGGACAAGGAGAGCTATGACCCGTCGACCAAGGGAGGCAATGGCGCCAACGGGCAATAAAAAATCCCCGGGCTAAGTGTCGTCCGACCGACCGCCGGCCGGACGACACGGCCCGTAGGAAACCAACCGCGCTATCTATGAACTTCTCGGGCTGTGGCCCGTCGTTCGTTCTCTTGGCTGTCGTTAGAACAAAGCGAATGCCAGGATTTCGCATGGCTCCAGTATTTTTATAAGACTTTGCAAATGCCTCAGTTAGGAATGGATGCAACAAGATGTCGCAGGCTCCGGTGCGGCGGCTGATCGCCTGCTTTCTAGTCGGCCCGTAATCCGGCGCTCACAAAATAGGCAATGGCCATCGTCTTTGATGATCTTCTGGAACTGGCAGCCCGCATCGGTATCGCCGTGCGCCACGCGCCGCTGGGGGGTAGCGGCGGCGGCCTGGCCACCATCAAAGGAACCCACTACCTGTTCATTGATCTGGACGCCTCGCCCATGGATCAGCTTGAGCAGACCGCCCAGGCGCTAGGCAACCTCAAGGAGCTTGAGCAGATTTTCGTGCGCCCCGACCTGCGGGCCCTGCTGGAAAGCTATCGCACGCAGCCGCCCTCGCCTTAAGAAACGCTCAGGTGGCCTAGGGCCAGCAGTGCATAGGAGGTGTACTCGCAGTCCAGGGTGTCCTCGGCCCAAGTGCCATAGAACCCGCCGCGCGCCGTCCACAAGCTGTCAACGAAATCCAGGCACGGCTCGCGCACGGGCGAAAAATCAACGTGCATGGAAGCCAGGGCGTGCAGTGCCGTGGCCGTGGAGAGCAGGTCTGGAACCGGGGCCAGCGGCGTGGCAAAAAAGCCCCCATCGCGGTGGCAGCGCTCCAAGAGCCACTGGCCCAGCTCCGGCGGCGCCGGCTGGCCCAGATGACGCAGGATCGTCACCGCCGCCGCCGTGCTGTTGGTCAGACCCAAGGGGGCGTCGGCCTGGTTGGCATAGCCGCCCTCATCGGCTCGCAGGCCGTTGACGCAACTTAGCACCCCTGCCGGGTCGGGCAGCTCGGCTTCCAAATCCTGATAGGCGGCCAAGGCCAGGAAACAGCCATAGACGGTGCCCCGCTCCAGTTGCGGCTGGGGCCCAAACCCGCCGTCGGCGCTGCGAAAACTGGCGAGCCTGTGGAGCATGGCCAGCCGGGGCGCATGGCAGCACACGGCCCCGGGCAGGTTGGCCCAGCAGCGCGCCAGGCAGCACAGGTGTACAAAATCCAGCGACTGCCCATCGCCGAAGCCCTGCAGCCATGGCAACAGGCCCTCGGTAGCGTCGGCCACCCGCAGCGCCGCCAGGGCTTCGATGCCGAAGACGGTGTAATAAAGGTCGGGGTTTCCAGCGCGGTCGACAAAACCGCCGGAGCTGCGCTGACTTCGCAGGAAGCTGACGACCAACTCGGTCGAATCACCCAGCAGCCGGGGCGCCAGCCGCGCGACCTGCAGCATTTCGATCCTCAAACTCACTGCACCAGCCTCGAATTTCCAGATCGTTAAAGATCTTACCGATCACCCGCCGCAGCAGGCCCTTGAGGCTGGCGCTTTCCAATGTGCGCAGCGCGCGAATGGCCTGTTCCTTGTAGCCATCCAGCAGTCCGCGGGCCCGCTCGATCCCGCGCAGCTCGCCATCCAGCAGACGCCTGGCTTCGGCCACGGCCGACTGCGGCGCCTGCCGGTGCCACAGTGAGTTAAACAGCTCACGAGCCGGCCCCTTGGACCTCTCGTGGCCGATGGCCAGCAGCAGCCCCGGTCGCATGGCCAAGGCATCGTCAGAGTCGGACTTACCGGTCCAGTCCTCCAGGTCGTCGCGAATCTGGTAGGCGATCCCCAGGGCATCGCTGTAGGCCGCCAGGACTTCGCCGACTTGTTCGTCGGCCCCGGCATAAATGGCGCCCAGTTGCAGGGCGACGTTGAACGCGGGGGCCGTCTTCTGGCGGAAAATATCAATGACCTGCGCAGGCGTAAGGACCTGCGGGTTGCGGGCCCAGACCAGTTCCGCGCCCTGGCCCAGGCACAACGTCCGGTGACCGGCGGCGGCGATGCGGGTCATGCGGGCGATGCGGTCGGCCGCACTGCCCCCACCCAGCGCCGGCGAGGACAAGGCAATCAGTCGGTAGCCTTCGCCAATCAGCAAATCGCCCACGTTCAGGGCGATCTCGACCCCCTGCTCGCCGCACAGCGTCTTCTGGCCATAGCGGTATTCGTCGTGGTCCTCGATATCGTCGTGGATGAGCGAGGCTTTATGGAAGCACTCGACGGCCAGGGCGATCTTGCGCAGGTCCTCGGGCAACGGGGCTGACGGTTCGGCTCCGCAAAGGGCCTTGTAGGTGCAGGCGGTCAGGAACGGACGCCAGCGCTTGCCGGCCTTGGCCAGCCACTGCTGGGCCAGGCGCTCGGTTTCGTTGGCCGGCTCGCCCATGACGGCGGCGATGGCCGCCGGGGCAAAGAAGGCCTCGACCTCGTGGCGCAGAGCGTCAAGATCCAGCCGGCGGGTCTGGTCGTCGCTGGTCAGATGGATAACGTCCCAGAGCCAGTCCATATCCACGTTGGTATCAGCGCAATCGTCCTGAAGCAAAGGAATGGCCACCCCCGGTATAGCGGCCGACTCCATGTAGGGGAACGCCTTTTCCAGAACATGAAGGCAACTGACCCCCACGATGGCCTCGATGCGCGAGGTCTGGATCAGGCGCGTCACCAGGGCCGATCCCTCGGCCACCAGCACCGCGTAACCCAGGCGCTCGGCCTCCTCCTGCAGTTCCTGGATGGAACACAGGCCGCAGTTCTTGCACAGCAGCCCCACCTCGTCAAAGGGCGCCGGGCAGTGCTCTTCGTCCCGCAGGCACTTGGGCAGCAGCAGCAACCGCCGTTCAAAGGGCACCGGGGCCAGGCTCTCGCGCCAGGCCTCGTTGTTGATCAGCACGGCCACATAGTCGCGGTATTTTGGGTCCAGGCCGCGCTGGCCGATCACGACATCGGCGTGGGAGCGCAACTCCTCAAACCGCAGCGGCGGCACGGGGGCATGGCGGGCCACGTACTGGCTGGCGGCCGCCAGCACCTCCTGGCGTTGCTGGAGGGTGGGCGGGATGCTTTCCTGGGGCTTGCGCGAGGGGCGCTGCATGACCGGGCGCGGCAGTGATACCGGCAGCGAAGGACCGGGGGTGGGTGGTTGCCTGTTAATGACCGACATATTTACCGTCCCTCTCCCTGATTAGCCATAAGCCCCGAATCCAAAGAACCAGTGTTTCTTGGCAAAGCGGTAGGCCCAGTGCTCTTCGGGAATCTGCCGCTGCGGCTGGTGCTGGCTGGTGCGGGGTACCATGGCGTCCAGCTCCGCCAGCGCCGTCTGCCGGGCCGTAGTGTCGGCCGCGCCGTGCTTGAGGACCAGTTGCTTGACCAGGTCCGGGCGCTCCAGCACGACACAGCCGCGGGTGGCGGCCGCCGAGGCGCGCCGGAAGTCCGCCAGGAAGCGAGAGTTAATCAAAAGCTGGTCCAGCCCCTGGCCATCGTGGTTGATGTTTTCGGCCGCAAACTGAATGATCGGGCAGGGCTCGACGCCGCCGGAGGGGCCAATGTGGTGGCTGATGCCGGTGGACATCGGACAAAGGGCCTGGCCCTTGTCGTCCCAGTAGGCATCAATAATGCCGATGGGCAGCTTTTTGCGCATTTGCACCAGGAATTGGCGCACTCGCACAAGCTGCTCGGGCCGCAGGGCCAACTCGGGCGTGGGCTTGGGGCCGACCGGGCGATAGGTGTAGTACCAGACATAGTGGACACCCAGGTCAATGAGCTGGCGGATCCAGTTTTCGCTAAGCAGCTCATCGAGGTTGGTCTGGCACAGGCTGGTGGCCACGCCGGTGATCAGCTTGTGCTTGAGGCAATGGCGCAGGCCGGTCAGGGTATGGTCGAATACGTGGTTGCGGCCGCGCCGCTGGTCCGAAACGAACTGGGTGCCCTCGATGCTGACCAGGGGCGTGACGTTGCCGATGCGGCGCAATTCAGCGGCCACGCGCTCGGTGATGAAGTGGCCGTTGGTGAAAACCTGGAAATAGCAGTCGCGATGGGCGTCGAGGACGCGCAGCAAGTCCGGGTGCATGAACGGCTCGCCGCCCAGAATGCCAAAGAAGCTGTTGCCGTGTTTGCGGGAGTCGGCGATCAGCCGGCACATCAACTCGTAGCTGATCATCTGCCGCGGCGAGGCCACATCGACCCAGCACCCCTGGCAGCGGAGGTTGCAGCTATTGATGATCGAAACATAGAGAAACGGGGGGAAATAGATCCCCCGCCGCAGGCGGCTTTTGAAGCGCTGCACCGAGAGCATGCCCTTGAAGCCGAAATTCCAGGCGAACTTCCAGAGCAGCCGAGGCTCGGTGGTGCGAACAACGCGATGGGCCAGTTCCAGCAGCATGGGAAGAGAATGTCAGTCTTTGGCCGCTCCCTGGATCCGCTGGGCCTTAGCCTGGATCTGCTCGAGGGTCGGCATGGAAGCCAGCATCTCGTCAGGGATGCCCAGCTCCTCTTTGAGCTTGGTCAGACAGCGTAGGCGCTCCTGCAATGCGCGCTTCTCGTCGCGCTCCTTGGCAAAACGGGCGCGGGCCTCGCTGGTTCGCTGCCGCAGCAGGGAATAAACATCGCCGCCCAGCAGCGACGAAATGTCCACGCGCACGGCCTGGCGTTTCTCGTTCTCGGCGGTGACGTCCTCGCCGTTGATGGGCCCACTCTTGTACTTGGGGAACATGATGGCCACTTCGGGGCATACGCGGGAGCAGGCCGGGCAGTCGGTCTTGCAGTTGCCGGGTTTCTGGACCTGTATCTTGCCGTCCTTGGTGGCGCCGTAGACGTCGAAGAGACAAAACGACAGACACTGCATGCAGTTGGTGCAGCGGCTGTGGTCAATGACCGGAAACCAGGGCTTCCAGGAGCCGGTTTGCTGGACGGCGGCCGGGAGATCCACCGGCGCGGGCGCGGAGGCCGGCGCGGCTGTGCCCAATAGCGCCGTGGTGATCTCGCCGGCGCTCTGCGAACGCATATTGAGGATCTGCACGCCTTTCACCGTCAGCGTGGCGTTGGCGGCCTGGAACAGGCCGTACACCGCGCGGGGGTAGCAGGCGGCGATGCGCACGGCCGGCGCCCCGTCGCTGGCGGCGCTGGCCTGGGCGATTTCCGCCAGCTTGGGGTCCTTTCTGGCGGCCATCTCACACAGATCGGCCACCGGCTCAAAGGGCTGGCCGGACTCGATCAAGGCGCGCAGCACCGCATCGCGGGTTTCCGGCGGCAAGACCTTGGCATAGGCACAATGGCAGTAGATCGTCTTCATGAACTACCCTGGCTCGCTGGCTGACGCATCCTGCTGGCTGCGCAGCTTGTCGACGGTGGCGGTCAGGACCTGCACGTATTGCTCGACCTCCATGGCCGCGGGATCGGGCTGGCCGCGTACGGCGTAGAGCCAGCCTTCGCCATAGGGGTCGGTCAGCACGATGGCAATGTTCTGTCCGAGCAGCGGGTTTTCGCCGACAAACTCGCCGCCAACCGCACAGTAGATATCCGCCGCGGCTTTGAAACTCTCGACCCAGCCGATGACCTGTCCGATCTCGGTTGTTGCGGCGGGCTTAGTTTCAAACTCGACCTCGACCAGTTCGCCGAGCATACGCAGGGCAAACTCTGTGAATCCGACCCGCCAGAGTCCCGGCTGGGCCTCCTGCAGCCAATAGTGCGAGGCCGTGTAGCGCAGGTGCGTCGGCAGGCGGGTGGAGAACCGCGCCCGGCGGAAGGAGACAGTCTGACAAGCCTCGTATGCCACAGCCGCCTTTGATACCGTACAAACTCGGTCCCCGTTGAGCGGATTGTAGGCCTGTTGTCCCGGGGTACAAGCTAAGGCATGGGCATTTGATTACGCATCCCACGGGGCGCGCTGTTCACATCGCCAGTATTTCCCGGTAGCGGGCATAGGCATTGTCCCAGGCGGCCGGCTGGCGCGGCTCGTAGCGCTTAAGTTCGAAACTGTTGCGGATGATGCTGCGCAGCTCGGACAGATCCTTGATCTGACCCACGGCCATGGCCTGGGTGAGAATGTTGCCCGCGGCGGTGGCCTCGACCGGGCCGGCGATGACGGGGCGGGCGCAGGCGTCGGCCGTCATCTGGTTCAGCAGCTCGTTCTGGCAGCCGCCGCCAACGATGTGGATGACCGCGATTTTTCGACCCAGGACCTCTTCAAGGCCCAGGAGCGTATGGCGGTAGGCCAGGGCAAGGCTTTCCAGGGCGGTGCGCACGGTCTGGCCGACATCGACCGGAGCTGGCTGCCGCGTGGCGCGACAGAAGTCGGTGATCTTTTCGGGCATCCGGCCGGGCTTGAGAAACGGCGGATGGTCCAGATTCAGCACCGCGATGAAGGGTGCGGCGGCCAAGGCAGCGTCCACCAACTGGGCATAGGAGTACTGCTGTCCCTGGCTTTGCCAGTGGCGACGGCACTCCTGCACCGGCCAGAGGCCCATGATATTCTTGAGGAAGCGGATGCTGCCGCCGACGCCGCCTTCGTTGGTGTAATTGTGCGCCAGGGCCTTGTCGTTGACGATGGGCTGGTCCAGTTCCACGCCCATCAGCGACCAGGTTCCGGAGCTGATGTAGCACCAGCTATCGCCCTGCGCGGGTACGGAAGCCACGGCGCTGGCGGTGTCATGGCAGCCGGGGGCGATGACCGGGGCGGGTTTGGCGCCGCACTCGGCGGCCACATCGGGCTTGAGATTGGCCAGCACGGTTCCCGAGGGCACGATCTGACCCAGCAGCCCGGCAGGCAGGTCCAGCTTGCGCAGAAGGTCGGTGGCCCACTGGCGGCGGCGCGGATCGTACATCTGGCTGGTGCTGGCGATGGAAAACTCGTTGGCCTGGCGCCCGCACAGCAGGTAATTGAACAAGTCGGGCATGAACAGCAGCGACGCGGCGGCCTGCAGGGTCGGCGAGTTAGCCATCTTCATGCTGTAGAGCTGAAAGAGGGTGTTGAATTGCATGAACTGCAGGCCGGTGGCCTGGAACACTTCGCAGCGCGGCACGCGGGCAAAGACGCGATCCATGACGCCGTCGGTGCGGTCATCGCGATACATATAGGGATTGCCCAGCAGGTCGCCGTTGCGGTCCAAGAGGCCAAAGTCCACTCCCCAGGTGTCCACGCCGATGCCGGCCAAGTCGATGCCGGCGGCGGCCACGTTGCGCAGGCCGGTCTTCAGCTCTTCCCATTGGGCCAGCAGGTTCCAATGGTAGTGGCCGTTGAAGCGGCTGTTGGGATTGGCAAAGCGGTGATGCTGGTGAAGAGTCAGGCGTCCGTCGCTGAGGGTTCCGACCATGGCCCGGCCGCTCTCGGCGCCCAGGTCAAAGGCAAGGTAATTGCTGGCCATCGTGATTCTCCTAAGAACAAACGGGGCGTATGTTAGTCGATTAAGCCGGGCCTGCCAGATGTTGCGAGTCTGCCAATTGATTGGGGGCAACACAATCGGTCCGACGAGACTCGCCGGCACGGCTGCCGTGGGCAAGCCTCCAGCGAGTAGTTGGCGTGTTTGTAGTCTTAATCTCGAGCGTTAGACCTGCCGGCGGACAGGCGCTGGTGATGGAAAGGGCGCTATGCGTGCAGATTCTTCGCTTCGCTCAGAATGACACGTCCACATTGTCGGCGTCGGCAGGCCCTGGCGAACCCGATGTTGCCACGACCGCGCCGGCGGTTTGCATGCCGTCGGTGCCTGTCATACCATCGGTTCGTGGCGCGGACGCGAATCAAAATCTGCGGCATTACGCGGGCGGAAGATGCCCGTCTGGCGGCATTGGCCGGCGCCGATGCGATCGGGCTGGTGTGTCACGCGGCGTCGCGGCGCGGCGTGACTTTGGAACGCGCCGGGCAGATTGTGGCGGCAGTCGGGGCCTTTGTGACGCCGGTGGCGCTGTTCGTGGATGCGCCGGTGGAGCAGGTGTGGCAGACAGCGCGGCAACTGGGGGTTGGTATGGTGCAGCTTCATGGCCAGGAGACGCCGCAGCAGGTGGCGGCGCTGCGAGGCCTGCGCGTCATTAAGGCCGTGCGCGTGCGCGGCGGGCAACTGGCCGGGGATTTGGATGAGTGGCGGCGAGCCATTGGCCAACTGAATCTGGACCATCTCGTGGGGCTGGTGTTGGAGACGGATACGCCGGCGGCCGGCGGCAGCGGGATGGCCAACGATTGGCAGGCGATTGCCCGCTGCAAACAGGCGGGCGCCTTTGAGGGGTTGCCGGCGATGATCGCCGCGGGCGGACTTCGGCCGGATAATGTGGCGGCCGTGGTGCGGTTGCTGGGGCCCTGGGCGGTGGACGTGAGTTCGGGGGTGGAGAGCGTTTTCGGACAGAAGTCCGAGGCCCTGGTGCGGCAATTCATCGAAGCGGTGCGCGGGGCGGACGCATAGCGTTCGGAGTGCCGCGCGGGTGCGCACCGATCGGGGATTGTTGAGTACAGATGATCCGCAGACGGCCGCGACGGCGCGTCTGTGGCGTATGAAACCATGGCTCGCGGCCGTCGGCGGACCCTACCGAAACTCATCATGTGTCAATCGGTGGACGCTGGCCCCGGAGGATGGCTCCACGGGCCAAATTGGCTAGAATCGGCGGCATGGCAAGCAGCGTTGTTCCGGTGGACATTCCGGGCGCGGTCTACAGCGTTCATGTGCAAGCGGGATTGCTCGCGGAGGCCGGGCCCATGCTGCGCCGGCTGTCGCAGCACGACAAGATCGGCTTGGTGACGGACAGCAACGTCGAGCCCCTGTATGCGCCGGCGCTGGAAGGCGCGCTGGAGCGGCAGGGATTGACGGTGGTCAAGGCGGTTATTCCGGCCGGTGAACAGAACAAGACGCTGGGGCAGATCGAACGGGTCTATGACGCGATGCTGCGGGCGGGCATCGAGCGCAGCACCGTGATGGTGGCTTTGGGCGGCGGCGTGGTGGGCGACATGACGGGTTTTGCCGCGGCCACGCTTTTGCGGGGTGTGCCATTCGTGCAGATGCCCACGAGCCTGCTGGCGATGGTCGACGCCAGCGTGGGCGGCAAAACTGGCATCGACCATGCGGTGGGCAAGAACCTTATCGGCGCTTTTTACCAACCCAAGACGGTCCTGATCGATCCGGCGACGCTGGCCACCTTGCCACCGCGCGAACTGCGCAGCGGGCTGGCCGAATGTATCAAGCATGAGATCATCCGCGATGTGGCCGGCTTTGCCCGACTGGAGGAGAACATCCAGCGGGCAGTGAGTTGCGACATCGTGTATCTGTCGGAACTGGTGGCCCATAACGTAGCGATCAAGACCAGCGTGGTGGAGGCCGACCCGTTCGAGAACGCGGACAGGGCGCATCTGAATTTCGGGCACACCTTCGGCCACGCCATCGAGCGGGTTTCCAACTACGCGTATTCCCACGGCGAGGCGGTGGCGCTGGGGATGGTCGCCGCCACGCACGTGGCCAGGCAGCTTGGGATCGTGGAGGCCGACGCGCAGCAGCGCATCGTGAGGCTGATCGGCCGGGCGGGGCTGCCCACCGCCGGTCTGACGCTGGACGCGGCGGAGGTGGTGGCGGCGATGAGCGTTGACAAGAAAGTGAAGTCGCGGCGTCTGCGCTTTATTCTGCCGGTGGCGATCGGCGCGGTGGTCATCCGCGACGATGTGCCGGGCTCACTGGTCAAAGAGGCGGTGGAATCACTGCGATGAGGTGGCCGAGGCACGGGGACACGGATACATAGTCCACGAAGGGCCACCAAGGACCACTAAAGAAGAAAGAAGATCGGCACGCGGTTGGCGATGTTCTTCGTGGTTCCTGGTGGTCCTTGGTGGACTTACAATTATTAGGGAAGAATGGACCGCAGGGAGCCCGCAGGGGCCAACATGGGTGACTCGTGGCGCTGTTGAATTGGCTGACACTTTCGCTGACTGAGGGGCTGGGACCGGTGTTGATCGGCCGAATGGTGGAGGGGGTCGGCAGCGCGGCGGCGGCCGCGGCCATGGGCCCGGCGGAGCTGCGCCAGGTCGAAGGCATCGGCTCGACCAAGGCGGCGACGATCGCGGCCTCGCTGCGGACGGCCACCGATCGCGCGGGGCGGGAACTGGAATCTGCCGACAAGCTGGGAATCAAACTGCTGTGCCCGGAGGATGGGCAGTGGCCGGCGCTGCTGAGGACGATCCACGACCCGCCGCCGGTGCTGTATATGCGAGGTGCGCTGGAGGATAGGGATCTGAATGGAATTGGCATCGTCGGCAGCCGGCGCTGCACGCTTTATGGACGGGAGCAGGCCGACCGTTTTGGGGCATTGTTGGCCGGGGCAGGATTCACCATCATCAGCGGCGGCGCCCGGGGGATTGATTCAGCGGCCCATCGCGGGGCGTTGCGGCCGGCCGGGGGAAGAACCATCGCCGTTTTGGGCAGCGGGCTGGACGTGCCCTATCCGCCGGAGAATCAGCCGCTGTTTGACATGATCGCCGGGCATGGCGCGGTGTTGAGCGAATTTCCGCTGGGAACGATACCCAGTCCGGAGAATTTTCCGCGGCGGAATCGCATTGTTTCGGGCCTGTCGCGGGCGGTGCTGGTCATCGAGGCCGACAAACGCAGCGGGGCGCTGATCACGGCGCGATTGGCCGGCGAGCAGGGACGCGGGGTGCTGGCTTTGCCCGGCCGGGTGGACAGCGCCATGTCGGTTGGGGCGCACCAGCTCATTCGTGACGGCGCGACCTTGGTGAGTTGCCTGGAGGATGTTTACCAGGAGCTGGGGCCCCTGCCGCAGGGCACGGCCGAACCTACCTTGTTTGATAATGCGACCCAACCCGTTGCCGAGGCGCCAATCGCCGCCAAAGCGCCTGCGGCCCTTACGCTTTCGGAGTCACAGCGATTGATCGTGGAGCAGTTTGAGCAGCAGCCGCTGACGGTGGACGAACTGATCGAGCGTACGGGTTTGCCGGTCCCGGCGGTGCTGCAGGAACTGACGACGTTGAGTCTTAAGGGCGTGATCAGGCGCGTCGAAGGTCAGACCTATGCGCGGGCCAGCGGAGCGAGTCATGCAACTGCGTCATGACATGATCGAGTGTTTCGTGGTGCGGCCGGCAGGCGGCGGTTTTGAGGTGTTGCAACTGCGTCGCGCGGCCAACGACTATATGGGCGGGCTGTGGCATGCGGTGGCCGGCCGTATGCAGCGAGATGAAACCGCCGTGGCGGCCTGTCTGCGCGAATTGCGCGAGGAGGCGGGGCTGACGGCGGCGGAGCTGTATTGCCTGGATCGGGTGGGTCAGTTTTACATGCCGGCGGCGGATATTCTGTGGCATTGTGTGCTGTTTGTGGCCGTGGTTGAGGGCGGCGCCCAGGTGGTTGTGAACGACGAGCACGATGCCTTTCGCTGGCTGGCGGCCGAGGGAGCGGCGAAGCATTTCACATGGCCCAGCGATCGGGAAGCGCTGGCGCAGGTTCAAGAGCAGATCCTGTCGGACGGGCCTGCCAAGCCGTATATGCGGGTGAAGCTGGATCCATGATGCATGAGCCGCGCCGGACCTACACCAGGCGCACGGGCACGCCGTGGTCGGCCAGGAATCGCTTGACGCTGCCAATGCTGTGGGTGCGGAAGTGGAAGATGCTGGCGGCCAGGGCGGCATCGGCGTGGCCGGTGGTCAACACGTCCAGGATGTGCTGGGGCGAGCCGGCCCCCCCACTGGCGACGACGGGGATTTTGACGGCATCACTGACGGCGGCGGTCATTTCCAGGTCATAGCCGCTGGTCGTTCCATCGGCATTCATGACGTTGAGGACGATTTCGCCGGCGCCCAGCTCCTCGGCCCGGCGCGACCAGTGGAGTACATCGATGCCCGTGGGCACGCGGCCGCCATTGACAAAGACTTCCCAGCGCTGGGCGCCGGTGGAGTCGGTGACGCGGTTGGCATCCAGGCCCAGCACGGTGGCGCAGCGGCCGAATTTGCGGGCGATGTCGGTGATCAGCGAGGGCTGGCGCACGGCGGCGGAGTTGACGCTGACTTTTTCGGCGCCGGCCTGCAGGAGCTGGGTGGCGTCGTCGAGGGTGCGGATGCCGCCGCCGACGGTCAGGGGCATGAAGCATTCCTCGACCACGCGGCGGACCAGCTCGACCATGATGCCGCGGCCTTCGTGGCTGGCGGTGATATCATAGAAGACCAGCTCGTCGGCGCCGTCGGTCTGGTATTGGCGGGCCTGCTCCACCGGGTCGCCGGCGTCAACGTGGTCAAAGAACTTGACGCCCTTGACCACGCGCCCGCGGTCCACATCCAGGCAGGGAATGATGCGCTTGGTCAGCATAGGCCCATCGTCCACGGATGGTTCTCTTGGTCCGGTTTGGACCAAGGTGATGGCGCACGGGTAGCGGCAGTCCTGGCAACCGGCCGGCAACAGACCGCGCAACGGATTAGAAGCGGTTTCCAGATTCGCCCCGGCGGAAACCGCCCATGCGCCCGCCTTCGCGACCAAAACCACCGGATGCCCGGCGGAAGGAGCCTTGGCGACCGCGTTCCATGGTCACAGGGCCCTTGCGCTGTGGGCGTCGGCGTTTCATCTGGTCGATGACGGCCTTGACGTAGGGGGTTTCGATGTTGGTGCGGCCATGCTGGACGCCGCGATCATAGATCTGCTGGAGTTTGAGCACCACGTAGCGGCATTTGCCGACACCAGTGGCTCCAGCGGCGACACCCTTGAGCCAAGCGCTGCGCCGGCGTTTGATGGATAGCCCCGGCATAAAATCCTCGAGAAAAAAGCCAGCCCCTGGAACTAATACATACTCAGAGACCACGACGGGTCAAGCTGCGCGCATCAATCGGTGAACATGCCCAAACATGCCCAGTTACAACCGAGCCCTGAGGCTATCAATCTAGCAGGCGACGCCGGCTTTGCAAGGGCCGGGCGCGACGGGTGCCGGGTTGGCGATGGCCAAACAGGACAAGTTTATCCGCTATTGCTTCGCGGCGGGCTTTTCCCTACACTTGGACAGCATCGGCGGAACACAGCGCTTGATGGCACGCATGCGCCGCTGGTTCCCCGGGTTGGAGTTTTCCTCACTGACTTTGTGCCACGGGAGACACGATCGATGCCTCTTATGACCACCAAACCGATGTTCGAGCTGGCCTATGATGGCGGCTTTGCCGTCGGGGCCTTCAACGTCAACAACATGGAGATTACGCAGGCCATTATCGAGGCCTGCGCGGCCGAGAAGAGCCCGCTGATCCTGCAGATTTCCAAGGGTGCCCGCAAATACGCCAACATGCGCTATCTGCGGCACATCATCGCCGCCGCGGTGGAAGAGCACCCGGAGCTGCCCATCGCCATTCACCTGGATCATGGCGACACGCTGGACTTGGTGCAGACGTGCATCAAGGACGGTTTTACCAGCGTCATGATCGACGGATCCCACCACCCCTACGAAGATAATGTAAAGCTGACCCGGGCCGTGGTGGATACGGCCCACGCCGCCGGCGTGACCGTGGAGGCCGAGCTGGGACAGTTGGGCGGCATCGAAGAGGACGTGGTCGGGCTCAGCGCCGAGGAATATCAGAAGAACCTGGGAAAATTCCTGACCGATCCGCAGCAGGCCGCCGACTACTGGAAGCGCACGGGCATCGATAGCCTGGCGGTGGCCATCGGCACCAGCCATGGGGCGTATAAGTTCAAGCACGAGGCGGTGCTGGCTTTTGATCGCGTCGAGCAGATCATGAAGACCTGCCCCGGGTTGCCGCTGGTCATGCACGGCAGCAGCTCCGTGCCGCAGGAGTACATCGACCTGGTCAACAAGTACGGCGGCCAGATGCCCAACGCCAAGGGTGTGCCCGAGGAACAGATTCACCTGGCGGCCACCAAGTATGGCGTGTGCAAGGTGAACATCGACACCGACCTGCGCCTGGCGCTGACGGCCAAGATTCGCGAGGTCTTTGCCACCAAGCCCGGCGAATTTGATCCGCGCAATTACCTGGGCCCGGGACGCGAGGCCATCGTCAAGGTCGTCACAAACAAGGTGCGGGCGCTGAACAGCGTCGGCAAGGCCGAGGCGGTCATCAAGCACTGGGAGAAACTGGGCAAGCCCCTGCCGAAGTACTACCAGAAAGGTTGCTGCTGCTGATCGGTAGCCTGTGATGCACAATGCAGCGCGCCGCCGATCTCCGGCGGCGCGTTTTTTTGGATTGAACGGGCGGACTAGCTCGCCTGGGGCGCGGTCAGCGGAGTAAACTCTTCGTATGCGGATTTCACTTTCGTTGCTAGGTTTTGTGCTGGTCCTGGGAACGCAGGCGGCTGCTCAACCGGCGGCGCCGGCGCCGGTGGTGCGCGCCGTTCTTAACGTCACGGACCTGAAGCCGGCGGGGCAGGCGGCGCTGGCAGTGGTGGTCGATATTCCCAAGGGTCTGCATGCGCAGTCGCATGCCCCCACGGCGGGCAACATACCGCTGGAGTTGAGTTTGGTTCTGCCGGCACAGATCAAGGCGCGGCAGCCACTTTATCCGCCGGGCCAGGACGTTTTCTATCCCAAGCTGGGCAGGCTCAACGTCTATACGGGTCGGGTCGTTATTTACGTGCCGCTGGAAGTTAGCGCAGAGGCCAAGCCGCCGACATTGACGCTGCGCGGGGCTGTTCAATACCAGATGTGCGATGACGCGACGTGCTTTCAGCCCGAGGAAGCGCCGTTTACGGTGACGGCGGTGGTGGCGGCGGATCAGCCGGTTGCAGCGGCCAACGCGGAGCTATTTGCGGGATATGATCCGGCTTTGGCGGCCACGCGCGCTATCGCCACCGCGCCGGCGACAGGCGCGGCGGAGCGGGCGGTGGGTGATGCCGCAGTGCCCGCGGAGGCGGCCGGCGAGCCCATCACCGCGGCCGAGTACCTAGGCATGAAACAGGGACCGCGCTGGTCGTATGGGCTGGCGCTGGGAATCGCGATGTTGGCGGGGCTGCTGTTTAACGTGATGCCGTGCGTGCTGCCGGTGCTGCCCATCAAGGCCATCGGTTTTTACGAGACAGCCCAGCACAACCGCCTGCGCTCGCTGCTACTGGGGACGGTGTTCAGCCTGGGACTGATCGCGGTCTTTGCGGTGCTGGGCGGGCTGATCCTGGCCGGCCAGCTCACCTGGGGACAACAGTTCAGCAAGCCGTGGTTCACCTGGGGCATCGTGCTGATTCTGGTGGTGATGGCGCTGGGGCTGTTCGGGGCGTTCACGGTGGTGCTGCCGCAGGGGATCTATTCCATCACGCCGCGACATGACACGATCAGCGGCAATTTTCTGTTTGGTGTTTTGACGGCCATTCTGGCCACGCCCTGTACGGCGCCCCTGCTGCCGGCGGTATTGACGTTTGCGCTGAGCCAGCCGGCGGCGCTGGGGGCGCTGGTGGTGGTGACGGTGGGTGTGGGCATGGCGCTGCCGTACTTGCTGCTGAGCGCCCTGCCCGAGGTGGCGCGGCGTCTGCCGCGCAGCGGGCCTTGGCCGGAACTGTTCAAGCAGATGATGGGGTTCCTGGTGCTGGGCAGCGCAGTCTATTTTGGCGCGGGCCGAGCGATCGCCGGACCGGGCTTTTACTGGGCGCTGGTGCCGGTGGGCGTGGTGGCGGCGGGCTTCGTGGTTTGGCGCGCAGCGCAACTGGCCGGCGGGCGATTGCGCCCGATGGCGGTGTCGGTGCTGTTTGCGGTTGTGCTGGGGGTGGGCCCGATTTGGCTGGCGATGCGCATGAATCGCGACAACGGCGCGGGCGATCGCACCGGCGTGGTTTGGACAAGTTACTCGCCGCGGGCGTTCAGTGAGGCCCGGCAGAGGGAGCAGACGGTGCTGGTGAAATTCACCGCCAACTGGTGCACGACCTGTCAGTATGTGGAGGCCACGGTGTTCCGCGATCCGGCGGTCATCGCCGCACTGCATCAGCGCGGGATCAAGGTGATGAAGGCTGATCTGACCAATGCCAATCCGCCGGCCAATGCGCTACTGCGTAGCTTGAATAAGGCCGGGGGCATCCCGCTGACGGCCATCTATTCGTCAGAGGCGGGCCGGCCGGTCAAGATCGAGTCGGTTTACGAAGCGCAGACGTTGCTGGCGGTGCTGAACAAGGCAGCAGCGCGCGGGCGCTGAGTCGATTGCCGTTGCCAGCGGCCACGCCGCCTAAAAAAGATTGGCCAGGACCTTCTGGGCGGCGGCCACGCCGGCGCCGAGGTTCACGGGCTGTTTGAGGGCGCGCAGCGTGTGCTCGATGCCTGCCACGGCCGCCAGGCAGTCGTAGACATCGGTGTAGCCCATGTGGTTCACGCGGAAGATCTTGCCTTCCATGGTGCCTTGGCCGCCGGCAATGTGGATGTTGTGGGCTTTCTTGAGGGTGCCGCGGAAATCCTTGTCACTGACACCGGCGGGATATTTCACGGCCGTGACCGAATCGGCCGGATACTTGCTGAACAGCTCCATACCCAAAGCCTTCATGGCGGCGCGGAAGGCCTCGGCCAGGACGGCCGTGCGTTTCCACACGCCTTCGATGGTTTCGCTCTTGATCATCTTGAGGCTGACACACTGGGCCTCGATCAACGTGTTGGCCGGTGTGTACGGCGTATCGCCGTCGCCGATGCTCTTGGCGTAGGCCTTGATGTCCAGGTAGAAGTCCTTGGTGGCCTTGTTCTTTTCGACAGCGGCCCAGGCGCGGGGCGAGAAGGCGACATAGCCCAGGCCGGGCGGGAGCATCAGGGCCTTTTGCGAGCCGGTGATCGCCACGTCCACGCCCCACTGGTCCATCTTGAACGGCAGGGCGCCGATGGAAGTAATGCCGTCGACAATGAGCAGCGTATCGCCGCTGGCGCGGACGACCTTACCGATGCCTTCCAGATCGCAGACGGTGGCGGTGCTGGTTTCGGAATGCACCAGGATCACCGCATCATAGCGGGCGGCTTTTAGCTCGGCGTCGATCATGGCGGGTGTGGCGTGGTCGCCGTATTCGAGCTTCAGGTCCTTGTGCTCGATGCCGTAGGTGCCGCAGACCTTGGCCCAGCGCTCGGCGAACTTGCCGTTGACCACACACAGGGCCCGGCTCCCAGGCGGCAGCGTGTTGATGATGCCGGTCTCGGCGGCCGCGGTGCCCGAGCCGGTGATGGTGTAAACCGTCTGGGTGGTTTGGAAGGTGTATTGCAGAATCGCCTGCAGCTCGGCGAACATGGCGCGGAACTCGGCGGTGCGGTGATGGTGCACGGGCTTGGCCAGCTCCAGCAAAGTGGCTTCGGGGACGCTGGTCGGGCCGGGGGTGTAGAGGCGATACTTCATCAGCATGACTGGCTCCTTGGATTTCGGGCTTGAGTTATGGTTGGGTGGCGCGGTGTCGGACAGCCGACGACCGGCTGCACAACCCTTACGCTTCACTCCACTGCTTCTTGATAAAGGCCAGGGCGGCCGCGCCCTGGTTGGCCAGGTCGAAGGGGATGGCCTCGACGGCCAGTGCGCCGTCGTATTTGCCTTCCTTGAGCACCTTAAAGATGGGCCGATAGTCGGTCTTGCCGCTGGCGCCGGGAGCGACGCGGCCTTCCCGGTCGGCCAGGTGCACATGCTTGATCCAAGGCATGGCCGCCCGCAGGTCTTCCAGCGAATCGCCGTCGAGATTGAAGTGATAGGCATCCACCAGGCATTGGAAGGCCGGCTGATTGATGGCCTTCACGTAGGTCATGGCCTCGGCGACGGTGTTGATGATGTTGGACTCGCCCTTGTTCAAGGGTTCGGCGACGAGGGTCACGCCGTTCCGGGCGGCCAGGGGCACGGCCATCGTCAGGAAATCGAGGATCTGCTGGCGAGCCTGCTGGCGGTCAAAGCCCTCGGGCACGTTGCGGGCGCCGGCGCTGCCGAAGACCAGAGTCTTGGTGCCGGCCTGGCGGGCCCGCGCCATCACGTGGGTGATGTATTGCGTAACGGCCGCAAAGTCCACGCAGGGGCCGGTGATCTTCATGGAGCCGGGGATCAGGCAGTTGGCGGCCAGCACCGGCAGCGGCGCCTGCTTGATGGGCGCCAGGTTCTGCCACTGAGCGTCGGGCAGTTGGCCCTGGAACAGGGTCTGAATATTTTCTTCGACAAAATCCCACCCCTGCTGCCGCGCCAAGGCCGCGCTGGCCACCGGAACACAGACACCAAAACGCATAGATCGCTCCTTTTGAGTCGGGCAGATGATAGATAAAGCGCGGCGTCAATGCCAGAGCCGACGGTCGGCCGTTTCTGCCGTCGATAAAAATCACACCAAAGATCGCGACGGCGCGGCCGTGCCGAGGTCGTAGCGTGAACTTGCCTCCCCCACCACGCGCCCTGTTTCCACCGGTCGGCGCGCGGTAGCATATCGGCCATGATTCCACGACTTGCCATCCTGGGCGTGCTGCTGCTGGTCGGCGTCGGCTGCTCTTCGTCCTATCGCTACGAAATGCAGGTGATCAACAACACCAAGCGGCCGCTGTCGGTGGGGCCGGTGTTGCCGGGCAGCCAGGTGGTGCCGGGCTGGACCGGCCCGGAACACATCGCGATCAGCGCCCCGCAATTGATGGACCAGCGCTGGGGCGCCACCGGCGCGGGCCCCCTGCTTCCCGGCGAGGCGCTGTACCTGGTGCGCGAAGATACGCCCTTTGCCCAGCGTGGACGGCTGCGGGTCTATGACGGCGACCGTACCATCAAGGACCTGGTCAGCATCAGCGATGGCGACCCCGACCGGGTGGATATCCTGGTCTTCCCCGGGCGCAATGCGTTTATCATCAATTCCAACGGCGGGCGACTGACGGCCCAGCCAACGTCTTGGCAGCAGCTACCGCCGCGCTCGTCCGGCAAGTAAAGCAAGCACCTGGCGCGCTGGCGCGAACGGCCGCTGTCCCTAGAATGCCGGTATGGATGAGATCGGAACCGCACGCGGCTATCCGCGGCCCCTGCTGCAGCGCCCGGATTGGTTGAACCTCAATGGCCAGTGGGACTTTGCCCTCGATCCAGATGCCAACTGGACGAGCCCGGCGGAGGTGCGCTTTGACCGGCGCATCCATGTGCCCTTTGCGCCCGAAACACCGGCCAGCGGTGTCGAGTACACCGGATTCCTGAAAGCCTGCTGGTATCGGCGGCAGTTTGCCCGGCCAAAGCTGCCCAGTGGTCAGCGCCTGATCCTGCATTTCGGAGCGGTGGATTACCAGGCCAGCGTCTGGGTCAATGGCAGACTGGCCGTCGAACATGAAGGCGGCTACACGCCGTTCAGCGCGGACATCACAGACCTGCTGAGCCAGGAGGGCCCGCAGACGGTTATTGTGCGCGCCCAGGACGATCCACAGGACATGCACAAGCCGCGCGGCAAGCAGGACTGGCTGCTGCGGCCGCATTCCATCTGGTACATGCGCACCAGCGGCATCTGGCAGACGGTGTGGATGGAATGCGTGCCGGCGGTGCGCATCGAGGAACTGGTGTGGTCGGCCGACGTGCCTGCCTGGCAAATCATGCTTGGCGTACGGACCAATGTCGCCGCGCCTGCGGCATGGAGCCTGCGTGTTCGGCTGACTCACGAGCAGCGGTCGCTGGCCGAGGACACCTGGCGATTGGACGGCCCGGCCGTGCGCCGTGTCATGGGTCTGGCTGATCCCGGCATCGAGGACGCCCGCCACGCGTTGCTGTGGACGCCGGAACACCCAGCGATGATCGACGCGCAAATAGAGCTGGTGGATGCTCAAGGGCGCACGGTGGACCGGGTACACAGCTATACCGCGATGCGCCAGGTGGCATGCGGCGACGGCCGGTTCATGCTCAATGGCAGGCCGTATTACCTGCGGCTGGTTCTGGATCAGGGCTACTGGCCCGAGGGCGGCCTGACAGCGCCCGATGACGGTGCCTTGAGGCGTGACGTGGAACTGCTGAAGAGCATGGGCTTCAATGGCGTACGCATGCATCAGAAGATCGAGGACCCACGCTTTCTATACTGGGCCGATCGACTGGGGCTGCTGGTGTGGGAGGAAATGCCAAGCGCTTATGCCTTTGATGAGCGCACGGTGGCGCGGGTGACCTCGCAATGGACCGAGGCGGTGCTGCGCGACCGCAGCCATCCCTGTATCGTGGTATGGGTGCCGTTTAACGAGTCGTGGGGCGTGCCCGACCTGCCGACCCATAGCGGGCAGCGGGCGCTGGTGGAAGCCGCTTATCATCTGACCAAGGCGCTGGACCCCGCCCGACCGGTGGTCGGCAATGACGGCTGGGAAAATCCGTCGACTGATATCATCGCCATTCACGATTACGACGCCCAACCGCAGCGACTGGCGCAGCGATACGCCGCGGCGCCGGAGCAGGTGGGCCCGATGCTGCAAGGCATCCGCCCGGCCGGCCGGGCCATGATGCTCAGCGGCACAACCTGGCAGGATAAGCCCATCATGCTGACTGAGTTCGGAGGGATTGCGCTTTCGCGGCATCGGGGCGATTGGGGTTATAGCCGGGCGGCCACGCCCGCGGACTTGGCCGCTTTATATGGACAGCTCTTGGCCACGGTACGGTCCGTCCGTCTGCTTGCAGGCTTCTGCTATACGCAGTTCACCGACACTTACCAGGAGGCCAACGGGCTGCTGACCATGGACCGACGGCCGAAGTTTGCAGTGGAGGACATTGCCTGCGCTACGCGCGGGCCCCTCTCGGCCAAGCAGCGAGCGCAGGAAGCCCGGTGGATTGCCCGATGCGCCGCGCTGGGCGGCCAATCACCGCGCAGGCAGCGCGCCAAACGGGCTGTTCGGAAACAACGGTAGTCAGCCAGTGTGAGGTCATCCGCGGCCGGGGCTGGTGCGTCTAATCAGTTGGCCGCGTTCAAGGCGTTTTGGGCATCGCGGAGGCGGCGGGCGGCGTCGTCGCGGTCGCGACGGGCCTGCATAAGCAGACAGACATTCACCAGCAGTTTTGTTGGTGATAAAAGGCCCATAGTTGACCCCGGCGGGTGTGCGTGCATAAAAGGTGCAACGCCTCCGCTGATCTTTGGAGGCCAAGGTCCGCCGATCTCTCGGCCCGCCGGACTATGTAGCGCGGGATCGCAGCATCGGCCTTTTTCTGGAGAAATTCCAATGTCTACGCTCGTTGGCAAGAAGGCCCCGGCCTTCCACGCGGACGCCGTGCAGGATGGCGCCTTCAGGTCAGTATCGCTGGAGGACTATAAGAAAAAGTGGCTGGTTTTGTTCTTCTATCCGCTGGATTTCACCTTCGTGTGCCCCACCGAGATCCTGGCCTTTTCTGACCGGGTCAACGAATTCAAGAAGTTGGGCGCCGAGGTCGTGGGCGTGTCAGTGGATTCGAAGTACACGCACCTGGCTTGGACCAACACCCGCCGCGCCGAAGGCGGCATCGAGGGGTTGCGCTATCCACTGCTGGCGGATCTGAACAAGAAGATCGCCGCGGACTATGGCGTGTTGACCGACGATGGCGTGGCGCTGCGCGGGCTGTTTATCATCGACCCCGATGGCGTGGTGCAGCAGGCGACGGTCAACAATCTGCCCGTGGGCCGCTCGGTCGATGAGACGCTGCGGCTGGTGCAGGCGTTTCAGTTTGCCCGTGAGCACGGCGACGTGTGCCCGGCCAACTGGCAGCCCGGCCAGGACGCGATGAAGCCCGATCCGCATAAGTCCAAGGCGTGGTTTTCCAAGCACGCCACGGCGTAGTGGGCCGGGGCTGGACTCAGGCGCACGACCTGCTTGCCGGGGGACGAAGGCGGCCGCAGCGCTTGCGTCTCAGGATGGCGACGGGGCTTCGAGGCGCGTCAGCCGGACGATGCGCTGGAGCTTGAAGGTGCGCTGCTGGTTGCGCAACTGGCAGTGGGCCACCAGCATCAGTTCGCCGCCGCGGCGCCGAACGTGCAGCGGCTGGATGATGCGCTGGGTGAGCACCGAGCGCGCGTCGACGTATTCCATCATCACCGGGCGGTTGTTTTCCAGGGCTTCTTCCAGTTCCCACGGCAGCAGATCCGCCCCGGCGCAGGCGGCCAGGTCAATGGGACCCCCCTGCTGCTGGTAGACGTCGACCAGGGGCAGGTTCCACCCGCCGACCGTGTCAAGCAGAACGCCCAGCAGAGCGCCGGTGGTCTGTGCATCGGCCAGGGCCCGGTGCGAGATCGTCGGCTCGATGCCCAGCCGTCGCGAGAGCACGGGCAGCGAATTGCCGCCTCGGCCGAAGCGGCGGCGGGCAATGCGCACGGTGTCGAGAATGGGCGCGTCGGCCAGGGCGGTGGCAAGGTCCAGGCCGGCGCGGCGGAATTCGCGGTGAAGGAACGAGAGGTCAAAGCGAACATTGTGGCCGAGGATGGCGGCGTTTTGCAGCAGCGGCAACAGGCGCGGCAGATGGTGGGCGAAGGTGCCTTGGCCGGCGACCATATCGTTGGTGATGCCGGTGAGGGCGCAGACCCCGGGCCCGATGGGGCGCTGGGGATCGATCAGTTGGCTGAATTCGCTGACAACCTGGCCGGCCTCGAGGCGAACGATACCGATCTCGACGACTCGATCTCCGAGGGCGGCCGATGCGCCGGTGGTTTCGACATCGACGACTGCCACGGGCAGGCGAGCCAGCGGTTCCAGCAGCGAGAAGTACATCGGCCCTTATTGTAGCCGCGTGGGGTGCGCCGACGAAACGCGGGGAGGCCGGCGCAGTTGGTGGCGGTGCGATCACAGGCCGGCGCAGGCGACGACCAAGCGATGCTTCGGAGCGACTATTGATTTTGGCATCCAAGGGCCGTAAATTAGCGGTAGTTCTGGGCGATTAGTTCAGTTGGCTAGAACGCACGGATCACACCCGTGAGGTCACAGGTTCGAGTCCTGTATCGCCCACTCCGCCGCGAGTTGAAGTTCCTCCGCCTCCAGTACGGAATACCGCTGGAGTTCAGCCCAGTGCAGCAGACTTGGTGCTACACGCGCGACGTGGGCGAAATCCCGGCCACGCTGGCCGCGGCGGAGCAGGCCCGAATCCCACATCAGTAAATGGCGTCAGAGCGGAAGGAGCTTGTCGGTTCGCTTGATATCCCCTGGGGAGGCAAACACGTTGTCGCAGGGGCCTTTGGGTACGGGGATGATGGGCGACTCCGCCGTCCGGTCCGCGTCGCCATATAGAGTATGGCATAGGCCCCGCAGCGGCATAGGCCCGCGCTGTTGATTCCAGGCTGACCACGTCGTACTGGCTGGTCGGTCGGCGGGTGCGTTAGCTGGTCTTCCCAGGTCGCCTAAAGGCGGAACTACGCACCAGTGGGCTTACACCCCGCTGAACGGGTGGCGGCCTTGGCGACCTATTGTCCAGAAAAACAGGCCCATGCCTAGTGCGTCCAGGACCCGTGGCGCCGTCACCACCCGCCCGAACATATTCCGCAGGCAGTAGAACCGGTGCAGGGCCCGCGTGTGGGCTTCCTTGAGCTGGCGAGGAGTCATCCGCCGCGGCTGAAACACCACGTCCAACCCGTTATAGAGCGAGTAATTCTCGTGCAGGAGTCGGCCTTCGTTCACAAACTGCGTGTGAATTTCCGAGCCGGGCCCGGGAGTAAGGACCCATGGCAGGAAGAAGTCGGCGCGGCTGCGGATGATCTGCTCGACGGTGTCGTCCAGACTATCGGGCGTGTCGGCGTCCATGCCGAAGATCATGCTCAGCGCCACCGCGATGCCGGCTCCGCGGAATGCATCGACCACCTGCTGCATCTGGATATTGCGGTTGTGCCACTTGCGCACCTGGTCGAGGTTGTCGGGCATGATCGTCTCGACGCCCACGCCCGCAAACCGGCAACCGCTTTCGGCCGCAAGACGCAGCACCTCGGGATGCCGCACCGCCAGCACGTCGAACTGCCCGCCCCAGCGGATGCCCAGCGGCTTGATGGCCGCGAAGAGTTCCTTGGCTCGCTCGACATGCGTCATCACGTTGTCATCAGTCAGGATGTAATACTTCGATCCCAGCCTGCGCATTTCGTCCACGACGTCGCCCACGGGGCGGAAGCGCATTTTCTGGCCGAAATAGAGGCGGATGGCGCAGAACGAGCATGCGTAAGGACAGCCGCGCGACGCTTCGATGGCCAAAAACGGCAGCTTCTGTCCGGGCGGGCGCCAGTACCTGGAATGATCCACAAGGTCATAGCGCGCATCGCGCAGGCCGTGCAGTTCGTTCTTGAAGCTGCTCTTGTAATGGTCCTTCAGCCGCCCGGCCTGATAGTCGTCGAGCAACTGCTCCCAGGTGTCCTCGGATTCGCCCTCGACGATGGTGTCGAAGGCGCCGCTGGCGCGCATCTTTTCATAGAGCGAGAACACGCCGATGCCGCCCAAGACCACCTTGGCGCCGCGTTTGCGGTAAATGTGCCCGAGGTCCATCGCGCGCATCATGCTGGGCAGAAGGCCGGTCATGACGACGAGGTCGGCGTCTTCGTCGCCGGTCAGGCCCTGCACGGCCTCGTCGATGATGCGCGCCTCAAAGCCGCCCGGCAGGTAGGCCGCCAGGTAAGGCAGCGTCCGCGGCGGGAAGAAACCTTTCTGTATGCGGTTGATCTTCCCGTCGGCCGTGTAGGCCGCGGGTTTGATGAACAATACGCGTCTTCCCGCTGAATACGACAATAGACCTCCGAGTGAGCCGACTCATGAATTACAGCGCCGATGCGAGACTATTTCAAGTGGAGCCACGGTATTGATGCTTACTGCTAGTGGTCCCCGCCTAACAGTCTATAACTTATTCAGTACCTTTCGCGCCCGCTTCACCTTGGCGAGGATGTTGGTGGCCGAGGCGGTCCAGATAAAGGGTTTGGGGTCGGCATTGTGCTGGTTGATGTATTCATCGATCGCACCGATGAGGTCATCGACGCTGTAGAAGCTGCCTCGCTTCAGGGCCTTTTCGCTCAGATCCCGGAAGAACCGTTCGATCATGTTCAGCCAGGATGCAC
>Ga0209450_10000333_pt1 | contig 25194 bp, 24 predicted proteins | sample FrelakmetLWP11LW_FD_187149 | JGI IMG/M metagenome (GOLD analysis project Ga0209450, IMG submission 187149) | Freshwater lake sediment microbial communities from the University of Notre Dame, USA, for methane emissions studies - LWP11 LW (SPAdes)... | ecosystem: Environmental > Aquatic >...
AAGGATGAAGAAGATTTACGAAAACGCAAACAGTATGTTTGAAGACGAACAAATTATCACGATTGAAAAGCTTTATCAGTGGTCAAGATATACTAAGGATGGAACACTATCAGACCTGAATTTCAGCGTGCATCCTGACGTTTGGAACAGTGTCTGCGCAGAGGTCAATGTTTGCACGAACAAAACCTGCGGTGATATTAATAAAACTGAATGTTTTTTCCAGAGAGCAAAATACAGACTTGCCTCATCAGATGTTGTAATCCTCAACCATTACCTGTTTTTTTCGCTCCTTAACACATCATCGAAAGATGAAAAGGAAGGATACTTATTTCTGAATGATTTTCTGATTTTTGACGAAGGCCATACTCTTGAAGATGCAGCTGCTGAGCTTGCAGTACCGAAAATCTCGAGGGAAATGATAAAATACCAGCTGCTCCGGCTTTACAACGAAAGAAAGAAACGAGGATTTCTGACTAACTTCCCTGCATTACAGACACTGCCGATAGTGCAGAATCTGCTCGATATTAACCAGTATTTCTTTCATGAAATTAAACAAATATTTTTCAGAAGAGGAAATGATAAATATGACAGACTTACTAAAAGAATATATGAAAAAGATTTTACTGCAAACTTACTTAAAGTAGAAATAAACAACCTTATAAAAAATCTTAAGGAATTAAAAAAATTTGCAAAAACAGAAACAGACGAAAACGAAATCTCGGATTTTATAATAAGATTTGCCGAATTCAACTTTATTATTGATGATTTTATAGGCATGAAAAGAAATGACTGTGTCTACTGGGTTGAACTGTCATCAAATGCTGTTGATACTAATATATGGCTTTGTGCGTCTCCCATTGACATATCGGATTTTCTGCGTGAAAGAATTTTCAAGGAATGCAACACTGCTGTACTCACAAGCGCTACCATGTCAATTAACGACAGTTTTGAATATTATAAAAAGCGGCTGGGCGGCGAAAATGCCGATGAATTGAAATTGCCCACACAGTTTAACTTTTACAGGCAGGTAAAGATGTACATTCCGAGCGATAATAAACTCACACCTCAGAAAGAAACAAATTCATCGTACCAGGAAAGCATGAAAAACTGGATAGAGTATTTCATTAATTTAAGCGGCGGAAAAGCACTTGTACTTTTTACTAACGCACAGATACTGAAAGTAATCGGGTATGAATTAAGGAATAAACTAAAAGAAAACGGAATAAACCTGTTAATGCAGGGTGAAGGTATATCGAGAAAAAACCTTCTTGATGCATTCAAAGGCGACATAAATTCCGTTCTTTTCGGGCTGGAAAGCTTCTGGCTTGGTGTTGACGTTCCCGGAGAATCACTAAGCAATCTTATTATAACAAGACTGCCGTTTTTAGTTCCTGACCATCCTCTTATTCAGGCAAGGCTGGAATACATTGAAGAAAAAGGGGGAAACAGTTTTCTTGAATATTCTCTGCCCGAGGCTATACTTAAATTCAGACAGGGAATCGGCAGGCTGATAAGGAATAAAAACGATGAAGGAATAATTGTAATTCTCGACAACAGGATAATTTCCAAACCTTACGGAAAGTATTTCATTAACTCCGTTGATGAATGCCCCGTTGAAGTGCTTTAGCCAATAAACTTCATTTTTTATGATTTTGCGAATGACTATCTTTATTTATGGATAACGAAATTACAAATAATAAACCGGAAGAAAATCCCGGAGAGAAAAAAAAAGAAAATCATAACAGTGAGAAAATTAACGAGCCTGAAAACCGTGAGCTTACAAATATTGACGAAGAACCTGTAAACTTTGAAGAACCGAAAGAAGTTGTATATATTCCCCTTGAACATCCCGATAAAAATTTCCCTTATTACACAAACGTTGATAAACGCATTTACAATAATGCAAGGGCACTTGCCATAAAAATTCTTGTAAGATGTGAACGGTCAGATGCATATCTTGACAAAATAATTGATTTTGAACTCAGGCAAAATGAACTGATTGACAAAGATAAGGCGCTTCTGAATGAGATAGCACATGGATGTATCAGATGGCTTCGAAGACTTGACTGGTTCCTGAATGGATTTTACAGGGGACAGTATGAGAAATGCATGTCTGACGTCAAGAATGCAATGAGGGTCGCGCTTTACCAAATTTTATTCCTTAACAAAATTCCCTACGCTGCCGCTGTAAATGAATCTGTTGAATATATTAAGAAGGTACGTACTGACAAACATGCGGGTGTGGTCAACGGCGTTATGAGAACTCTTATAAGAACGCTGGACAGCCTGGTATGGCCGACAAGGGAAATCGATGAAGTAAATTATCTCGGAATAATACAGTCTCATCCAAACTGGCTTGTCAGGCGCTGGGTACAGAGGTTTGGTTTCGATGAAGCTGAAAAACTCTGCGCAGCAAACAATATAAGACCTAAACTCACCTTGCGTGTAAACAGGACGAAGATAACAACAGAACAACTCGAAAACCATCTTAAAGAACTTGGAATAGAATACAAAAGAGGAAAGTACCTTGATTACTTTGTGCATATCCGCATGATGTCCAGGATATATGACGATGAATTCTTTAAAAACGGACATTTCACGATTCAGGATGAAAGCGCCGGCCTGATGTCTCAGCTGCTGAACCCTTCTGAGACGGATTTAGTGCTTGATGTATGCGCTGCTCCCGGCGGAAAGAGTTCACATTTATCCGAACTGATGAACGGAAAAGGAAGAATTATAGCGATAGATAAATACCAGAAAAAAGCTGAAATAATGAAAGGAAATTTTCAGCGCCTTGGTATAACAAACATTCTTGTATTCCATGAAGATTTAAATGAACCGCGGACTGATATGCTAAAAGAAAAAATTGTTGGCGGTGTTGACAAAGTACTCGTCGATGCTCCGTGTTCGGGACTTGGAGTACTGACAAAAAAACCTGATATTAAATGGAAACGTGAATCGGAAGACATACTTAAGCTTCAAAATATCCAGGTGGAAATACTTGATAAAGCATCTCAATATGTAAAACCGGGCGGGGTTCTAGTATACAGCACATGTACGACAGAACCCGAAGAAAACGAAGATGTTGTAATGAAATTCCTGGAATTGCATTCCGAATTCAAAGTTGACAGCGCAGCGCAGTACGTCAGCAAGGAAGTTGTAAATGAAAATGGATTCATCGAAGTCTTCCCTCACAGGCATAACATTGACGGCGCATTCGGGGCAAGACTAATAAAAACGGGTTAATATTATACTCAGACTTATAACAAAAAGCCCTGATAGTTCAGGGCTTTTTTATTGCTGAATTAATAACTGTCTATTTCTTTATTTCCGGTTTCTTATCATCCTTTATTATGTTTTTCTTAACATCTCTTTTAATAGTCGGAGTCTTCTTTATTATCTGTTCTTTCGTAACTGAGCCGGGTCTGTTCCTTTTAAAAGCTTCTTTATACATCGTATCGGATTCTTTTTGCATCTTCATAACATAACTCAGGCTGTTAAGCTTTTGCAAATCTTCCTGACTAAGTGCTGGGACTTTCAGAATCTGTCCAGGATAAATAAGATTTGGATTCTTTATCTTTGCCGGTGTATGTCTCGGAGCTGATATAACCCCCTCTTCGTTTGCTTCCCAGAGTTTCGGCCAGTAATTTCCGTTTCCGTAAATTTCTTTCTTGCCAGCAATTCTCCAAAGACAATCTCCTTTTACTACAGTGTACTGTCCAACTTTTCCGGATTCTGCGCACCAGGATTCAATTTTGCTCTTCATCGCAGTGTACCTGTTGTAAAATTCCGGAAGGCACTTAATGCGTGATGCGTCGATTTCGTTAAAATAATATTTTCTGGCATCTTCGCAGCTTCCGAGTTTGTTATTTACTTTCTTCTCGGTTTCTTCAAATTTTTTCCTGAAGTCAGCAACGGAATTCCTGTCGGCACCGACACACGAATAAAGGTTATCTTCTGCTTCAATCAACTGTTTGTCGATATCAGCGGATTTTGATTTCAGATTGTTTATATCTTTGTCAAGCAGCGATAATGAACCCAGTAATGATACCTTGAGCGCATTAAGTTCAGACATCTGCTGTTCCCATTCGAATTCAAGCAGTTCATCTTCTCTGCCGTATTTATCCTCCTCAGGACAGCAATCGTCATCCTGCGCAAAAGATATTTTCCCAAACACGATCCCCATGAGTACTATAGTAAAAAACAGTACAACTACTCTCATCGTGTTTTTATATTAAATGTTTCTAAAATTACTTTTCGTCATAGAAATCACCGATTTTGACACGGGCGTTAACCATTGCTGTCACAATAGCGACAGGACCGTTTGGACCTTTCGAAATTCTAACTGAAGGTCCGAGTGCAAACGCACCAAAACCGAATGATTCAGCAAATCCGGACACATACGCTTCCCACAGAAACTGCCAGTTCCTGAACGAATTTGCAAACGTATAATCCATTCGAAGGTCAAATACAGAACCGGCAACTCTTAACTCTCTTCCGATGTATCCTGCGTGGAATTCACCGAGAAACTGTCCAACATATATTTTTGCCCTTGTTGAACCGAATGTTCTTATAGGATACCTTAACTCCCAGTTAAACCAGCCGCCTTTGTTAACTACGTGGTTAGGCATATAAGATCCGTTAACCAGTGTGTCATAATTATTCTTAACCTTGAGCGGCGGGTCATAATCGCCTGAATCGAGAACAGCAAAGTAACCGAGTTCAAGGAAATTACCGAACGGAATAATATAACTTGCCTGAAGACTGAGTTTCGGCATGAATGTGTTGTTGTAATTTCCGAACGTGCTTTCCTTTTCACTGCCGGTTGCGCCTGCATCTCTTTTTCTGACAAGTTCTTTCATCCTTGTACCTATACCGATTCTTGCACCGAGAAGATGAAAGTTGGCTGCAATAATGTCAGTTTCTAGAGGACCTGAATAATTAGTACCTAACTGAAACGAGAAACCAAAACTTTTCTTAAGCGGAATTCCGAGCGGATCCGCGCCGAAGAAGTTGAGATAAGGATTAATGTAGGCTGTCGTGCTTAAAATCTCCCTCTCTTTCTTAGGCGGTGCGATGACTTCCTTTACTTTTATGAATCTCAGTGCGTCGACAAACACGGATACGTAATTGTATTTCCTTTTTGCAAGATTGATTTTATTGGGTGCTGACCAGTTCAAAAGTTTCGTCTGAACCTCTTTCGTGATACTGCTCCATGACGTCTGTATTTTAGTAACGTCTGTTTCTTCACCGATAACGATGTAGTGGTTATTCGGGTCAGCATCGGATACATTAACAATAAGAGCGTATCTCGAAAATTTCGGGTCAACCCCCATTTCATCCTGGACTTTGACGAAAACACTGTCATCATCTGTTCCTGCATCAATTCTGAAATACTTGAAAGTTTTAGGATCGTTTTCATTTACTTCCTGAGCAAATGAAAACTTTGCACTGTTAAGAATGAATATCGCCAGCAGTACAAAAAATGCTAAGATTGAAGCTTTTGGAATCTTCATAGTTTTAAGTTGTTTATAATATATTTAAATAAAATTACCATTCGCCGAATGTATATTGCGCCTGTCTAGTTATCGTGTGACCGGCTATTTTATCCTTAACTGTTACAGTAAATGAAGCTCTGTAAGGCGAATCTTTGCCTTCAGATATTCTTTCAAACTGTTCTTTTGAAGCTGCGTATTTTAAAACAATGTCATATACACCGTTTCCTTTTGTTTCAACTTTTACAGGTCCGGTAAATGCAACATCAAGCTGTCCAACGTAATCGTCAACAACAGTTACCCTGAAACCCACAGTATTCTGAAGCGCTCTTAATGAAGCTTCCGGGCCTCCTGAATTCAGAGGCTGGAAATTAATATTTGGTTTCTGGTTTTCTTTTGTTGATGCAGTTTTCGACTGCCCTCCTACTTTATAAGTAACGCTCTTCTGACCGCCCATAGTAAACTGCCTTGTTCCGTTAGCCGGAATACTTGTAATAACGCTTCCGTCATCTCCTAATATCTGCATCTCCTGGTTATAAGGATTGCTCACCTGATTTACCGTAAATTGAACCAGTGGAACTGCTTTTAACGGAGCAATTTCCTGTTGGGACATTTCAATGTTTTCAGGTTGTTTTTCCTCTTCCTTTTTCTGCTCCCTTAACCGTTCAAGTTCTGTCTGAGTTACAACTACCTGTCCTGTCTGCAATGTAATCATGTTCGGCGTAATCTGGGGAGGTATAAAATTCCTCAGGTCAGCGAGGTTCCTTAATGAATCAAGTTCAATTCTGGGAACAAGACCCAGTGCCAGCATCGAATCGATATATTTTTTCAGCGAGTCAGCATATGTTTTTTTAACCGCCTCTTCTTCTGTCATAACCTTCTGCAGATTAATATCAGCACCTTTCATTGTCAGGACTACAATTACAAAGATATAAAGGACCTGGTATATAATAAATTTTACGTCTCTGTTATTTTTACTCATTTTTGCAAACTTAAAATTTGAGAAATTGCAAATTAGCGTTTACCGGCTAAATAAACCAAATTTTCAAGACTCTTAAGGGCATTAGCATCTTTTAAGTTAGATACTGTCTCACTTATCATCGCTGCGGTTTTCTGCAGTTCATTTAAAGAGGAAGTATCAGGCATTTTAATGTTTGCAATCATAGCGGAGACGCCTTTCATCGTGTCAAAATTTGCCTTGAGAATTTCGGAATATTCAGATGTTTTCTTTACAATAGCAGCGGCATTTGTCAGGTTGTTCACAACTTCATTCATCTGATTTACCATTCCTGCATCTGTCAGTTTGATTGCCGCAAGATCATCGACTATCTTTTTGAATGCGGCAAGAGTTTTCGCATGTTCATCATTTACATTCTTTGCCATTAGTAATTGCTTGTAAATAATTTCCGCTTCTTCCTTGGTTACAGGTTTCGTTCCACCTGCTCCTGTAACTGTCAGAACCATTTTTTCCCAGTTTTCCTTCATACCGTCTACCAGTTTGTTCTGAAGCTGGTACTGGTTGTAAAAATTATATTCTTCTTCAACGTTGGCAACTTCTTCAGTGATATTCTGGAACTGAAGGCCCTGGGTTTCAAACACTGAACCGAACAACTTTCCGATAGCAAGAATTACGATTGCTTTTATTTCAAAAGGAACTGAGAATCCGAGAAATACTTTTTCACCAAGCTGAGTAGAAAGTAAAAGAATAGCAGCGCCCAACAACGGCATTGCAGTTGAAATAGAATCTACCAGACCGCTGTAATTATCAACTATTCTGGTTATAATTTCAGGTTCGGGACCCTTAAGTGCTATTTGCTTCTTAAGTGTGTGATTACAGGTAAGTGCAAAAATCAGGAATAAGATATATGCAAGGAATGGTAACCACCAGAACTGCATTGGAACCACTTTAAGTGTAATATCTACCTGGAATAATGTTTTTGCAAAATGTGCGGCTACATCGCCCAGCACGGGGACATATGCAACATCTACAAATAAAGAAATAATAAGTAATAGCAGTGAAGGTATAAGAGCACGAATTACGTCTTTTGTTCCTGCTTTTGAGATTCTGTTCAGGTTTTTTTCGACCAGATATTTCTTAATCTCTATAATTTCAGAGAAACCTTCTTTTAACTGCTTTATTTTTGCTTCAATTTTTACGCTTTTTTCACTGAAACTCATTCTTGAGTCAGTGTGTGTGTCACCGGTGGTTTTGTCTGCCATAAGTCAAACTTATTTTAATAGTTTTTAAAATAAAGTTATTATTGTATAATTCTAAAGTAAAATTTCAACTAATATTGAGTAAATATAAATAAGATATTTTTTACTTACAACGAAATAATTTAAAAATCAAATAATTATTTATGTTTTTGTTAATCATCATTTTTATCAAACCTGTCATAAGCGTCGATGATATCTTTAACCAGCCTGTGCCTGACAACATCGTTTTTATTAAAGTAAACGAATGAGACACCTTCAATTTTTTTTAGAATTTTTTCGACCTGAATCAGGCCTGACAGTTCCTTCTTCGGCAAATCTGTCTGCGTAACATCACCTGTTATTATTGCCTTGGAATTAGGACCCAGCCTCGTTAAAAACATTTTCATCTGCATAGTTGAAGCATTCTGCGCCTCGTCAAGGATAACAAACGAATTGCTTAAAGTTCTGCCCCTCATATAAGCCAGAGGAACTATTTCTATGACATTCTTTTCAAGGTTGGATTTAAGCTTTTCGAAAGGCAGCATATCTTCCAGAGCGTCGAATAAAGGCTTCAGATACGGGTCGATTTTATCCGATAAATCACCGGGAAGAAATCCCAGGCTTTCTCCTGCTTCTACAGCAGGCCTTGCAAGTACTATTTTATTTACCTGTTTATTTTTTAATGCTGCTATCGCGAATGCAACAGCCAGGTATGTTTTTCCTGTACCTGCGGGGCCTATTGCGAATACAATATCATTCTCGTTTATTTGTCTGGAATACTCTATCTGTGTGGGCGTTCTTGGTTTAATAGACTCATTTTTATTGAAAAGAATTATATTATTGCTTTCTCTGGAAACGGGAATAACCCTGCCTGAACCATCCTCACCGGAATCAAGCAAATTAAACACGAGGTCAATATCTTCAGTGCGGATGTCACCCTGGCGTTTTGACAGATAGACAAGTTCTTCAATCACTCTTTGAAGCAATATAAATTCCTTCGGGTTTTCTGATTTGATAATAAGGTTTTCACCCCTCAATACAATGCTTGATGAGGTAAACTTATTCCTGATATAATTTATGTTATCTTCATTTACACCGCTGAACGATAACAGGTCCAGTCCAATTAGAGGTAAGTTTTTTTCCGTTTTATTGTTCCTTAATTTAAATGCAAAGCCCTTATACTTGCGTATAAAGGCTTTGCTTGTATTAAAGAAAAACTAATTATTTCTTAGGTGTTTCTTTTTTAGGTTCTTCTTTTTTCACGTCTTTCTTCACGTCTTTCTTCACGTCTTTCTTGGGTTCTTCTTTCTTCACGTCTTTCTTTTCATCTTTCTTTACGTCACCTTCTTTTTTCTCTACTTTCGGTTTCCTGTGGTATCTGTATGTCTTTGCTTTTTGTTCCGCTTTTTTCTTAAGATCTTCTGTTAATGCCGGAACTTTCAGGACCTGACCCGGATAAATTAAGTTCGGGTTCTTTATTGTTGTGGATACTTTCGGAGGTGCACTTACGACACCTTTTTCGTTTGCTTCCCACAATACGGGCCACATCTTTACGTTGTTGTAAATTTCTTTCTTGCCGGCAATCTTATAGAGGCAATCGCCTTTTACAACTGTGTAACCAGCTACTTTCTGTTCAGGCCAAGTGTCAATACAGTTTTTCATCTTTTTGTATCTTTCAAAGAATTCGGGCAGACACTTTATGTTTGTAAGGCCAAGAGGTTCAAATAATTTCACTGCATCTTCTTTCTTACCGGTTTTCTGATTCGGGCAGATGTATTTTTCTGCAGTTTCGAACACTTTCCTGTAGTCAGCTACTTTTTCTTTTGTTGCACCGACACATGCATAAAGATCGTCTTCTGCTTTTTTTACTTCAGCGTCTTTTTCAACGTTTTTCTTCTTTGCAAGGTCGATATCTTTGTTCATTTGGTCGAGCTTACCGACGAGTTCATTCTTCTTTGCAGTGTACTCGTCCATTTGTTTTTGCCACTCTTCCTCGTCCATTTCCGGGACTTCAGTTTCTTCTTCGTCTTGAGCAAATACTGACAGTTTTACACCCAGGGTCAAGGAGAGTACGAGCAATGCGATTAATAATTTATGGAACTTCATTTAATTAAATCTCCTTTTAAAATTGTTTTTAAGAATTTAGTGTTTTAAAATTTTGCAAAGATTACTTGCAATTTTGTTTTGCTTGATCACACTGTTTCATGTAATCTTTGATCTTTGCGTCTTTCTCAGTAATTTGCTTCAGTAAAGCATTTCTTTCGCTTTCTTTTGCATTTACCTGACTTTGAAGTGATTCAACTTCCGCTTTCAGGTCATTCAATTGTTTCATTTGCTCTTCACTTACGCCACCGCATCCTGCGATTAAACCGGATAAGAACAATACGGTAAGCAGTACGAAGAACATGTTTTTGATTTTTGCCATTTAATACCCCCTGTATTTTTAGGCTGTTTATAAATAAGTTAATTTGAAGTACTTACAAATATATAGATGAAAATATTGTTTGTCAAGTCAAATTCTAAAAAAGTAGACAGGTTTGTGTCCAGAAATTTAGACAGCAAAAAGGGGCAGAATTAACAGTTTTATCTTTTCTTTGCCCGGAATACAAATTATTCCCATTCGATTGTAGCAGGGGGTTTCGAACTTATATCATAAACCACCCTGTTTACGCCTTTGATGCTGTTTATTATTTTATTGGATATGTAAGAAAGAAAATCTTTATTAAATGAATAAAAATCTGCGGTCATACCGTCTGTTGACGTTACAGCTCTTAACGTTATGACATTTTCATAACTCCTTTCATCACCCATAACACCAACACTTTGTACAGGCAGTAGTACGGAAAAAGCCTGCCAGATTTTATCGTATAACCCGAATTCATACAATCCTTTAATAAAAATGTCGTCAACCTCCTTCAGCAAGTTAAGTTTGTACTTGTCCAGGTCTCCCAGAACCCGGACCGCCAGTCCGGGACCGGGGAAAGGATGTCTTTTAATAAACCTTTCGGGTAATCCCATTTTCATGCCGATTTCCCTTACTTCGTCTTTGAATAATTCACGGAAAGGTTCTATTAATAATAGGTTCATTTTTTCGGGCAGTCCGCCGACATTATGATGCGACTTGATTGTAACAGACGGTCCCCTGAATGATACCGATTCAATTACATCAGGATATAATGTACCCTGAACAAGATATTTTATTTTAATTCCTTTGTTTTTCAGTTTCTTTGCTTCCCTGTCAAAAACGTCAATAAAAGTTTTACCTATGATTTTTCTCTTTTGTTCCGGATCTGTTACACCCTTCAGTCTTTTAAGAAATAATTCGGACGCATCGACAAAAATAAGTTTAAAATGAAAATGTTTCCTGAACAGGTCGACAACTTTCCTGCTTTCGTCTTTCCTCATCAGCCCGTTATCAATATGTATGCATATAAGTTTATTGCCTATGGCTTTATGAAGGAGCACTGCAGCTACCGACGAGTCGACTCCACCGCTTAACGCGCAGATAACATGGGCATTTCCCGCAACCTGTTTTATTTCTTTTATTTTCTCCCTGATGAATGATGAAGGTAGGAAAAGATTTTTTATTCCGCAGATTTTGAAAGCAAAGTTGTACAGAATTTTTTTTCCGTATTCTGTATGATTCACTTCTGGATGAAACTGTAACGCGTAAATTTTATCTTCTGTCGATTCATAACTGCTTATGACCCCGTTGACACTTCTTGAAGTTTTCCTGAATTTTTCCGGCAGAAATTCTACGGAATCCCCGTGGCTCATCCAGACGTTAAATTCTTCCTTGCACCCCGAAAATAATTTCGTTTTTTCTTTTATTTTAATTTTTGTCAGGCCGTATTCTCTTATTTTGGACCTGTGTATTTTTCCACCGGATTTTATCGCGATTAATTGAAGCCCGTAACATACACCGAGAACAGGAATGTTTAACCTTCTTATGAATTCGTAATTATCATCGCTGATGTCCGGCGAATCTTTTGATAGAACACTCGCAGGACCTCCCGAATACACTATACCGCGGATTTGATGCCCTTTTTTCGATGCAATATAATTTCTGATGCCTGTATTGTAAGGCTGGATTTCGCAATACACAGACATTTCCCTCAGCCTTCTGGCTATAAGCTGAGTATACTGTGAACCGAAATCCAGAATAAGTATCAGATCAGTTTTCTTCATGTAATTCTCCTTGCTGCGATTTTTAATGCACCTTCAAGCGGATTTTCAAACTCCATTTTAAAATTTATTCTGCTGCCGAATTTTTCTTTCAGCATTTCAAACAACCTGTCAGAGAAAAAATTTTCCACTTCAATCAAACCTCCGGTAAAAGCCATATCTACTTTGCCTTGAAAATCGTACTTATTCAGAAATATATCAATCATACCTGCTATTCCTTCTATTTCAACGTCTATAACATTCCTGCACAATTCATTTCCTTCTTCAGCGAGTTTAACAAAAAAAGGTGCTAGATTCGCAATGTCAAGGTGTTTGTGATATATTTCATTTATTATTGTATGCCTTGTAATTCCGTGTTCCTTGTCAAGAAGCCTTTCAGTTTCAGAATGTTCATCGTATAAGTCAAAATCCCTTGTTAATCCGCGGAGGACATTAAGAGATAGTGAATAACTGCTTCCTGTATCTCCCAGCAATTTTCCCCATCCGCCTATCCTTACATCAGCTCCCCCGTGTTTCCCATAAAGCACGGACCCTGTTCCGCATATAAAAAGCAGTCCTTCACCGGTTCCAAAATAAGCTTCATACGCTATTGCAGTGTCTGATTCAGTGATTACATTTTTAATGCCCGTATTTCTGTTTATTTCCTCGGATATCGCATTCTTGTGGCCAATATTTCTTGCGCCGGCGGCCCCAATGCAAATACCGGCACATTCATCGGTTCGCAGACCGTTATCTGCAATGTATTTATTTATGAGACGTGATACGTAGGCAGAAAATTCATTCAGGCCGTTTGAAGTAAAATGAACAGCAGGGTAAACCGACACATTTATAATATTTTTAGAATCATAACTGGATGCTATCCTGCAGTTTGTTCCACCCGAATCTATTAATATCAAATAATCATTGTGTACCATTTTGCAAATTATAAAAAATACAATTAACAGTAAACTGAAAATAAGGCCGCACTTCCGGGATCAGTTTTTTTATTAAAAAGATATCATTTTCACCGGACTAGTTTAATAAATTTTATACTTGCATTAATTAAATAATGATTTTATCTTTACTTAGTTATGACAAAAATATCTGCCAAAATATTACTGGTAATTTTAATTACTGCCGGAACAGCATTGGCAAGTTTAACCTTTGAGTATTTTACGGGTAGAACAAATTCCGACGGAATATTACTCGAATGGAAAACGGGAGATGAGAGCGGAACCACCAAATTTGAAATAGAGAGAAGTGCCTCTACTCCCAATAATTTCATTTTCGTTAAAACAATATATGCAACCGGCAATAATTCATATTATTCTTATCAGGATAACGGGGTAGGGTTCAAAGACAATAGTTCTTCTGTTTATTATTACAGGCTTAAATGTGTAAACTCAAACAGTTCTTACTCTTATACAAATACAATTACTGTCGTTCATACAGTGTCTGGAATCAAAAATACTTGGGGTAGCATCAAAGCTATTTTCCGCTAAATCTCGGGTTTTCATATTAACACTAAAAATAAATAAAAGGAGAAATTAATGGCAGAATCTACAAGGAATCTTAATATCACTCCTGAAGAAATCGAATCAGGCAAAACAATGGCATTCGTGGCGTATCTGGTTTTCTTTATTCCCCTTCTTATGGATGAATACAAGAAAAATAAGTTCGTCATGTATCATACGGAACAGTCTATCGTTCTTCTGATAGTCAATCTGCTCGTAAATATTATTGGTATTGTAACCTGCGGTATAGGATACATTTTATTCATTGCTGTTATCGTTTACTACATCATCGGTATTATTAATGCATTTGGCGGGAAAGTTGCACCACTGCCTTTAATTGGACAATTCGGGGAGAAGTTCAATCTCGTAAAGTAATTTGGATCTAAACAAGTTTTTATCAAATACTAAGTTTTATCAGACTGCGGTTTTAACAGCCGCAGTTTTTTTTGTTATAGTAATGTTTCTTTGGAACCCTTCTGAGCATAAGTATTATCCAGATTGCATTTTTAAAATAGCGACAGGACTGCAATGCCCGGGATGCGGCGGACTAAGGGGAACACACCATCTTCTTCATTTTAATTTCGGGGATGCATTTTTTTATAACCCTCTCGTATATATTTCTACTCCCTTAATCATCTATGCAATAGTATATTATGTAATGTATTTACTGTTCAGTGTTAAAATGCCAAAATTCACGCTTACACCTTTACTGGCAACAATAATTTCCGCAGTAGTTTTGATTTTCTGGATTTACCGCAATTTGTAATTTTGTTTGCATTTGTATTTCGAAAGGAATTATCACTCAGTTCTCAACTTAATTACGATTTAATCAAATATATCGGAATGTTAAAGTACCGTGAAACAATACTAAATGGCTTCATATCGAAAAAATTTATTGTGAAGGAGAAATATTATTACTCTGTCATTGAGATAAATTCAACTTCCGTAAGTATTTTTATTTTCAATTTTTTTGCCTTATCAAGCTTACTGCCGGATTCTGAACCGGCAATGACAAAATCTGTTTTTTTACTGACTGATGAAGTTACTCTTCCGCCGAGTTTTTCAATAAGTTCGCTTGCTTCACTTCGGGTGAATCTTTCTAGAGTACCCGTTAAGACGAAAATTTTATTTTTAAATATATCCGATATTTCCGATACCTGGTTTATTCCGGTTTCAAATTTCAAGCCTGCTTTTTTAAGCTTGATTAATAAAGTTTTGCTCCTTTTATCTTCAAAAAACCTGATTACACTTTGCGCAATCGCCGGGCCTATTTCGTGTATGTCGTCTATATCTTCTTCGGTTGCACTGCTTAATTTCTCGACAGAACCGAAATGATTTGCTATTAATTTCGCCGTACGTTCTCCTATGTGTTTTATCCCCATAGCAAATAGAACTTTTTCAAAAGGTTTTTCCTTTGATTTTTCAATTGCCGCCAGCAGATTATCCACACTTTTAACACCGAATCTTTCAATTGAAAGAAGTTCGTTTTTTTTATTCTTGAGTGTGTACAAATCAGCGTAATCTTCAATGAGATTTTTCTCAATCAGAACTGAGACAATGCTTTCGCCCAGCCCTTCTATGTCCATTGCATCTCTTTGCACGAAATGCTCTATTCTTCCCTGCACCTGGGCTGGGCAGAAATAATTCGGACAGTATATATATACTTCATTCTCGGGATTCTCAAGTATTGTAATGCAGGATGGACAGTTTTCAGGCTCTTTATATGGTTTGGAATTTTTCGGACGTTCGCTTAAAACTACCTCTATAACTTTAGGGATCACATCACCGCCCTTTTCAATCTTTACCATATCTAACTCACGAATGTCCTTACGCCTGATTTCATCAAAATTATGAAGTGTTGCTCTTGAAATTGTCGAACCCGAAAGGAATACAGGTTCCAGTTCTGCAACAGGAGTTATTGTTCCTGTTCTTCCAACCTGAAGAGTGATGCTGTTAATTCTGGTAATTTTTTCCTTTGCTTTAAACTTGTATGCTACTGCCCATCGCGGCGATCTTGCCACGCTTCCTATAGCGTCTTGCTGAGCAAGCGAATTGACCTTAACCACTACTCCGTCAATTTCATAAGGCAGTGTATCTCTTGTTTTTTCAATTTCGTCACAGAATTTATTAACTTCATCTATATCTTTTACTTTTCTGGAAAATTTGTTTACGGGAAATTTCAGTTCTTTTAGAATATTCAGCTTGTCAATATGAGAACTAAGTTTGATATCATTCGTAAATAGCGAAAAAGTGAAAATATTAAGAGGCCTTGAGGCAGCTGCCCTGCTGTCCTTTAATTTCAATGTCCCTGCGGCTGTGTTTCTCGGATTCGAAAACATCTTTTCGCCTCTTGTTGACTGTTCCTCATTTAGCTTCAGAAAATCATCCTTTCTGATATAAACTTCGCCGCGAACTTCAAAATTCCTGTATTCATCAGACTCAGCACGAAGAGGAATTGAACGTATTGTTTTAAGATTTGCGGTTACATCATCACCATTTATACCGTCACCCCTCGTTGATCCTCTTACCAGATATCCGTTTTCATAAATAAGAGAAACTGCAAGGCCGTCAAATTTCAGTTCGCATACATATTCATATTTCTGACCGGGAAGCAGTGATGCAATTCTTTTATCAAATTCAATCAGTTCTTCCATGTTATAAGTGTTTGTCAGCGAGAGCATGGGAATGGAATGGGATACAATATCAAACTTCTTTGTCGGTTCTCCGGATACTCTTTGAGTCGGCGAGTCTTTTGTTATAAGATGAGGGTGCTTTTCTTCAAGCTCTGTCAATTCCATCATCATCTTGTCATAAGTATAATCCTCGATGTCAGGTGAATCCAGAACGTAATATTTATAGTCCGCCTCGGAAATTTTTAAGCGGAGTTCTTTAATCCTCTTTTCCGGGCTGGTTTCCATTTGATCTTGTGGTCTTTTTCTGGATGCCTTTTTTTGTTATTCTTACAGCTTTTATGCTCTGGTCTTCGAACTCTAATTTAGTTCCGTTAAGATATGCTTTGAAGTTTTCCGTGTTTTTTGATGTTACCCAGAATGATTTTTTCGCCCTGAATATCAGGCTGTCTCCAGGCTTGAACGTTTCTTTCAGTATATTGTTTTCGATAAGCGAATCAAGAACAACAATGATAAGTCCCCTGCCGGATGCTTTTATCGAGAAAGCAATGGAATCACTCAGTGATTTTTTGATTGAATCAAGTTTCGCCGTTTCCCTGTTAATTGAATCCCTGATTTCCTCATCGGTTTTTTTCCCTAATATTTTTTTCTCGTTTTCTTTTACTATCTCATCGAAATTCGGTCTTATCAGATCTGATTTCGATTCTTTCTTCTGCAGGAATACGATATCTATCAGAAGATAAATTCCCGCCAGCATAAGAATGACCAGTGCAACTACACCTGCCGATTTTAAAAAAGAATAAGGTATTCTCAATCCATCCTGTTTATAATAATCCCCGTTGAAATCCCCCTTTTCACCCTCAATCTTAACACGTTTTGATGTTGAGAATTTTCTTCTCTCTGGTTTAAAACCGTCCCGGAAAGCTGACATATCTGATATTTCGGGATTATAGTCTTTATCGGATTCAGGCATAGAAAAAACATCATGCGATTCAATAATATCATTTTTTACAATCTGCCTTGCTTCAGGAATTTTCTTGTCTTCTGAAAAATTCTGAATACCCGTTTTTGTATCTTGTTCATGCGATAAAAAAATATCCGGTTTGTCAGCTTTTTCTTGGGATTTTTCTTTTGCTTCGGGTTTTGCTTCCGGTAGATAATCTGATAAAAATCCTGAATTATATTTTCCGTTTTTTGCAAGTTCGTAATTGAATAGAATGATTTCCGGGTCAATCCCTATGGCTTTCGCATATTGCCTTAGAATTGCTCTTATATAAGTAGAATCAAAAAACTGAAAATCCCCGTTTTCCATTTTGTCAAAATGGGATATATGCAAACGGGTTTTACCGGCAATATCGCGGAGAGTTATCTTTTTATTCTCTCGTATTTTTCTTAAATCTGCGCCTAATTTTTTGAGCATCCCGAAAATAAAAAATTTATCTAATTTATTGTTTTTATTGTTAATAATAAAGTATTTTTAAAATACTTATCTGAGTTATTCCCGGTAAAATTGCAAATTCGAATTGTTCAAATTAAAGGTTCAGATTTATACGGCCTTCTGATTTATTACTATTATGATTGAATTTTCAATTATTAAAGCATATTTTTTATTGATGGATTATGCCTATTTAAAAGATAATTATTCAGATTTACTTAAAGATATCAGGAATGCCTGTACTGACTTCGGCAGGAAATTCGAAGATATTACCCTGGTTGCCGTCAGCAAGACATTTTCCGTAGGTGAAATCCTTGAGGTGCACAGGCTAGGACAGGAAGCATTCGGCGAGAATAAAGTTCAGGAATTAAAGAGTAAGTACGAGGAACTTAAAAATGAAAGTATCAAATGGCATCTTGTCGGGCATCTTCAGTCGAATAAAGTTAAGTATATAGCCGAATTTATTGATTTGATACATTCTGTTGACAGCGTGCATTTAGCAGACATTATAAACGAACACGCATCGAAGCATAACAGAATAATTGACATTCTTGTTCAGGTTAATACAACAGGTGAAGACCAGAAATCGGGTATAGAACCTGATGATGCTGATGACGTTTGCTCCGAGATATCATTACTGCCCTTCATAAGATTAAAAGGGCTTATGACGATAGGTATGTTTACCGATGATGATGAAGTTATCAGAAAGAATTTCGTTTGTCTCAGAAATTTATATGAAGGGCTTAAAGGGAAATTTAATACTTTCGAATACCTGTCAATGGGAATGACATCTGATTACAGGATTGCCATTGAAGAAGGTGCAAACATGCTGAGAATTGGAAGTGCGATTTTCGGTCAAAGATTTTATTAAAATCAGACTTATAAACTTAAAATAATATATCATGATTATTTCATCTAACGACATTAAAAAAAGAGATTTCAGAAAATCACTTAGGGGGTATGATGTTGACGAAGTTGATGCTTTCCTCGAAACTGTCAGCCACCACTATGAGAAACTGTTGATTGAAAACAGAAATCAGACAGAGAAAATAAAATCGCTCCTTCAGGACATAGATATTTACAGGGAAAACGAACTGAATCTTCAGAAAGCTATAGTTAAATCGCACGATCTGGGAGAAGAAATAATAGCAAATGCGAAGAGGCAATCAGACGTAATAATTCGCGAAGCCGAACTGGAGTCAAGAAATATTAAGCAGAATATTGAAGATGAAATTCTTGCGAAGAAACAGGAACTTGAGGAAATAAAACAAAAGAACGAAAAAACGTTCGAAGACCTGAAAAATTATCTTTCCGATAAACTCAATGAGCTTGAAGAGTTTTATAAAAACAGGAAAATCATTAAAATGGAACTGACAAATTTCAGGAATCTCAGTTCGGTTTCTTCATCGTTTGACCCCACAGCGGATATAAAAGATGATGAACAGGTTTTCAGGGAAATAAATCTGCCAAAGAAGACCGGAGATGATTCAAACAAACCCTTTGACGAAAATTTTGAAATGAAATAATTTCCCGGAATTGATTGAAGAAAAGCATAGAATTGCCTGCAGGTATATAAGAAAAACAGTTAAAGAAGATTACCCAATTGGTATAATACTCGGAACGGGTCTCGGAGGACTCGTCAAACTTATTGATATAAAACATTCGGTAAATTATAATGATATACCTGATTTTCCAGTTTCGACTGTTGAATCTCATGCAGGAAAACTGATATTCGGAAAACTGGCGGGCAGGAATATCGTCGCTATGTCTGGAAGGTTTCATTACTACGAAGGATATAACCATGATAAAGTGACTTTCCCCGTTTTTGTATTAAAGCTTCTCGGGATAAAATACATGATTGTTTCTAATGCATGCGGAGCGATTAATCCTGTATTTCAGAAAACAGACCTTATGATAATGACATCGCATATTAATCTGCACTTTAAAACGCCGCTAATCGGGAAAAATCACAGCAGAAATAATGAAAAAAGTATTTACAGCAGCGAACTGATTGAACTTGCATACAAAACCGCTTTACAGAATAACATAAAAATCAAAAAAGGTTCTTATGCAACGGTTCAGGGCCCTAACCTGGAGACAAGGTCGGAATATAAAATGATGCAAAAAATCGGGGCGGACGTAGTGGGTATGTCAACTGTTCCGGAACTGTTAGTTGCGTGTAAACTCGGGATTAAATCGCTGGGACTTTCAATAGTTACGGACCTTGGTTTTCCGGATACGCTGGAAGTTGCGAAATTATCCAAAATTCTGAAGGCAGCAGGAATCGCGGAGCCGAATCTTATATCCCTTATAAAAAACTTAGTTCCAAAATTAAATTGATATTATAATGACTGAACAAAAAAGAAGAATTCTTGAATCCGTCAGTACAATCAAGGTGAAAATACCGTCGGGTTTCAAACCCGGAATTGCAGTAATCACCGAGGCAAATTATGAATTACCCCGCGGGATAAAAATTCTGAAGAAGATATCATATAAGAATATTCCACCGAAATTTGAATTTGCAGATACAGCGGAAAATGGAAGTTTTTGTTTCGCAAGGTCAGGCAGAACGGATTTGCTGATTCTTAACGGCAAACATCATTATTATGACGGTTATTCTATGAGAGATATTGGACATATAATTTATACCCTTTACTTGCTCGGAATCAGAAAGATTCTTTCAGTCGAAGAAGTTGCACACCTGAATCCCAGATTTAGGTGCGGGGAGCTCGCGCTAATATACGACCATATAAATTTTATGGGCGACAATCCTCTTATTGGGGAAAATGATGATTCGCTGGGAGTAAGATTCCCGGATATGAGCAATGCGTACGATAGGAACGCATACAGCAGATTGCACAAAATATTTCAGGATAACAAAGTTAAAATAAATGAATCGGTGTATCTTGGAATCTTAGGTCCTCAAACTGAATCTGAGGCTGAGGTCAGGTTTTATCGTGAGATAGGATCTGATGTTCTTGGATATTCACTCGCTCCTGAAAATATTTCTTCTGTACACTGCGGAATAAAATTCTCGGCTATAGGCCTGATAACAAGAGAACTTATTGCTGATAAAATGCTTGAGGATACAAGGACAATTGCAGAACTTGAAAAGCTTCAGTCAAAATACAGAAAAATTGCTCTGGCGGAACTAAACAGGATTCTCATAAAAATACTCGAAAAAATATAAAAACCGTTTTAGGGTCCGGCTGAAACGATTTCATCATGTAATCGGTTTAAATAATTAACATCAGAATAAACTATTTTTAAAAATTCCTGAGGAAAAAATGAAAAAAATAATATATTGTATAACGCTGTTAATTATTTTTTCGGCGGCAGTACTGCACGCGGAAGGATTTGATACGGTTAAAGTAGAAGCGGAATCAATCGCTGACGCGGATAAATCCGTTTCAGATTATTTAACAGATCATTTTCCGATTCTTCCGGACTTTATGATTGAAAAAATTCTTAAAAATAAAGCCGTTGAAATCACGGAAAAATCAGAAGGTGAAAGCGCTGCCACATTCTTCAGGATTAAATATTTAATTCCTCAGAATTTCCTTCTTGATACAATGAAAATTCTTTGGGAACTGAATATACCGGAATTCCGCTCCCACTTGTACCAGATATACGAAAAAGACACGCTGTATCTTGATACTTGGAATAATGTAGTCGGTACTGCAAAAGATAAGACTTACACGGGCAGATTTGAAGCTTACAGAATAAGGAACTGGCCTTCATGGAAAGACCCTGAACCCGGAAAGCAAGATTTGCCTGCAACTCCTCCCGGACCGAAAAATCCACTGGGATTATTTGTAGTCCATTATGACGAAAATTCACTTAGATATTTTCACGGGACCAATAAAGAATACCTGCTTGATGATGAAAACAGAAGCCTGTCACACGGATGCGTCAGGAATTATAATGACAATATCGCCAAGATGAAGGAATTTCTTATTAAAAGAGTTATAAAGTCCACAGACCTGAGTTCTTGGTTGGACAGTAAAAGAAGCGTGACTTATGATTTTGACAGCATAGACAAGTTTCCTGTCAGGATCATTTATAAAACATTCGCGATTGATAAAGATGCGAACGGGTATTACGTAGAATTATACAGGGATATTTACAATTATTCGAATCCTAAAAACATAAATATCAAATGGAACGAAGCAGATTTAATTATCTTGACTACTGAAGAAAACCTTAAAGGTGAAATTAGGGCAAAAACGGGAAATATATATGGTGAAACAAAAATCGATGAGCTTGTTGAAGCAATTTTAAAAAAAACGGATATGTACAGAAAATTTTATTTCAATGAACTGGGCTTATAATCAGAAACTCTCGTCTTTCCACTTTAGAATTCTCCAGACACCGTCTGCTGTCGGCCTGGTGAAATTCATATCAGCAAATCCATAGAGACGGACAACATTGCTCGGATTGAAAGTAATGGTAAGATTAAAACTCCGTTTTACATTAACATTCAGACTGTCACCCAGATAAACAACTATTTTATTCCAGATAATATCTGTCTTCTGCGAGTTCTGGAACAACCTGCTAGTCGTTCTCATTTCTGTTGGTTCATCCCATGAAACTTCAAACCCGTTTTCGTAATCATAATAAGTAAATATGAAATCATCCGTCAAAAGAGCTGAATATATCGAGGTATCCTTGAATGTGTATGCATACCTGAAATTTGTAAAAACTCCTTCAATTGTTTTCTGGTCAGTTATCAGTTCGTTGGAGCCGGATTCATCAAGTTTAGGAGAAAAAATATTATCACACGACAGAAATAAAACTGCATACAATGTGACACATAATATTTTTATGAATAAATACTTCATTATGGAAAATTACGTATATATTTATTAAAAATAAAATGAATATATCAGTTGCTGAAGTTTGCTTTAAGAACACTCCAGGTCGTATCATTATTCGTTTGTATATCAATCCACTTGTGTATTGCCCACAGGTTCCTTGTATCGGATGACAGGAAAAACCTGAGTTTGCCTTTAAGTGTTTTTGGGACTGTTACTTTTTGGTGGTCCACCCTGATAAGGTAATCCGCATCAAAAAACGCAGTATCTGAAAAAGTGTTCATGGTCTCGTTTGAAAGGAATAGGTTCGATGTGGCATTGGGGTCCGTCAGAGAAAGAAGGCTCTGGTAATAACTCTTTTCGTTTGTCAGGGTCCAGAACCTGAATATCGGGTATTGTATTCCGGAAGCTACATCAGGAACATATGAGTACCTTCTGGTTGAGTAATTCGAATCTGTAAAACACTGCATGTAATTATTCACATCCTTTTCAATTATTGAAAAGGTCAGGTTTACTATAACAATGTCCGGGGACGTGGGAGGAATGAAAGTTGTCCTCGATGTTACGGGCGATTCCGCGTCTCTCAGCGCACAGGAATAAAGCCCATGAGCAAAATAAAGGACAAACATTATGTAAATAACCCATTTCAATCCGATACCCTGCTAACAATAATTAATCTTTTTGATTTATCACCTGCGAACCTGCTTCCGAAATAATCACCGAAAATTTTCAGTATCCTGAATCCGTTTTCAGAGAGCGCACTTTTAATTCCAACCGGTGAATATAGTCTTATCCTTTCTGAATATTTCTCACCTCCTATGAAAATATCCTTCTGCAAAAATCCGTCTTTTATGTACCTTTTCTGAATGAATTTTTTCCCGTTAATAAAATCTTCTGAATACGGTACTATATTTTTCTTTGTATAAGATTCATTCAGAAAATCAAAAACAAAATAACCGCCTGATTTGAGACTTGAATGTATGTTATTAAAAACTCTGAAATTCTCGGCGTCCTTTTCAAAATATCCGAAACTTGAAAATATATTTATAGCCAGGTCAAATTTGTTTTTAAAATTGAAGTCCTTCATATCGCGGATAAGAAACTTAACTTTAATGCCGTTTTCATTTGTACGGCTTAAAGCATTCTTTGCCTGTCCTATAAGATATGCCGACAAATCAAAACCGGTAACATCATATCCCCTTCTTGCAAATTCAATAGAATGCCTGCCTGCCCCGCAGCAAACATCCAGTACTTTCGAATCGGTCGGAACAGGAACATTTCTCTGAATAAGGTTAATTAAGTGTCTCGCTTCATTTTCATCCCTGTGACCGTAAAGCTCCGGATAATTTTTATTTGAAAACCATATTTTATACCAGGGTTTTGGCAATTCGTTTATTCGTGTATTCGTTAATTTGTTTATTCGTTTATTTGTTAATCCGTCTATTTGTTAAATAGTTAATTCGTTTTTAATTGTTAAATGATTTGTTTTTAAACTCTTAACTCTTAACTTCTATATATTTACTCTTCCTTCTATTGCCTTTGCAAGTGTAACCTGGTCTGTAAGTTCAATGTCTGAGCCAATCGGAATGCCCCGCGCTATGCGTGTCAGTTTTATTCCAAGCGGTTTTATTATTTTTCCCAGATATAATATTGTCGTCTCGCCTTCAACCGTAGGATTCAAAGCAAGAATAAGTTCTTTAATTTCATTCTTACTGTCATCTTCCAGCCTGTACAGCAGTTCTTTTATTCTCACATCATTCGGCCCTATACCTTCAAGCGGTGAAATCCTGCCGTGAAGCACATGATATAATCCTTTATATTCATTCGTTTTTTCGATTGCATATACATCATGCGGCTCTTCAACGACGCAGATTACCGAACGGTCGCGCCTTTCAGAAGTACAAATCCTGCAGATATCATCTTCCGTTATATTGCAGCAGGTTTTACAGAACTTTATTTTATCCTTAACATCTATAAGCGATTTGGCAAGCCTTTCCGCTTCTTCCCTCGGCTGTTTAATTATGAACATTGCAAGCCGCTGTGCTGTCTTTCGTCCTATAGAAGGAAGTCTCGTCAGTTCAGTGACCAGGTTCTCGAGAGCATCTGAAATGTTCAGCATATCAGAATCCGAGGTTTAATCCCGGAATATTAGGCATCATTCCGGCAGTTGCTTTCGACATTTCTTCGTTTGCAAGTTTCTGTGAACTTTCAAATGCCTTGTTGCATGCTGCGATGAGCAGGTCTTCAAGCATTTCGGGCTCTTCGGGATTCAGTACTTCTTTTTCAATTTCTATTTTCTGTATGACGCTTTTTCCGTTTATTGTTACCTTAACCATACCTCCGCCCGACTCTTCGGTCAGCATCTTATTTTCAAGTTCTGCCTGTATCTGGTCCATCTTTTCCTGCATTTTCTTGACCTGTTTGAGCATTCCCTGCATTTGATTGGGTTTCATTAAATTTTATCTCCTGTATTTTTTATTATTTATTTTGATAATTTCAGAAATCAAGATATTTGTTCCAGAGGTTGAACAGGTTTGATGTCGCGATAACGTCTCCGAAACAATAGTCGGCAATTTTCTGGTATTCGCCATTATTGTATAAATCGCTCACCATATCTCCTTTAACTCCTTCGGCTTTCGGGCTTGGAATTCCCAGCATCTTGCAGTAAAAGTCGAGCGAGAATTTTCTCCTTGCCCCGGTCGGTGAGTGCTTGTTAAAAGTCATTTCTTTCATCAGGTCAATGTGGTATCCCTTAATATTGAAATCCGTTCCGCTCATAAGATTATACGAAGGTTTAATACCAAACTGAAATGAACGGAGCATAATATACGGACAGTCGAATTCCCTGCCGTTAAATGTAACAAAGAGATTGTATCCTTTATTCCTGATTTTCTGCCAGAACATTTCCAGCATTTCCTTTTCGCTTGCGACAAGGTAAGTAAGTTT
>Ga0209450_10000335_pt1 | contig 25099 bp, 25 predicted proteins | sample FrelakmetLWP11LW_FD_187149 | JGI IMG/M metagenome (GOLD analysis project Ga0209450, IMG submission 187149) | Freshwater lake sediment microbial communities from the University of Notre Dame, USA, for methane emissions studies - LWP11 LW (SPAdes)... | ecosystem: Environmental > Aquatic >...
GGGATCAGGCTCATGGCCATGACGATACCAAACAGCAAGCCAAACGCGGCCGACAGCAGCAGAGGGTTTTTGCGGTACAGGCGAAAACCCTCGACCACCCATTGCATGCCCTGGCTGGCGGGAACCCTGCGCGGAATGTCCTGATTCTCCGGTGTGTTCATACCAAGGGCTTCATGCGTCCTGCAGGTTGATCATCAGAACTCCTTGATCACCCACATCGGTGGGCGGAAGCCTGATTCATGGCTGTCGTATTGAACGAAATGACCGTCGCCGCGCGGGTCGATGAGATAGTAGGGCTTGCCGACGCGCGGGGTGATTTTCAGCATGTAAAGCTTGCCCCTGACCCGGTATTCCTCGACCTGACCTTCGCCGCTCGGTTTGATCGTGATCTCCGGCGCGTCCTCTTCGCTCGGCGCACCATCCGGGACAGGAACCAGATCGGGAGGCTGATCCGATGGCGCTTGAGCGATGGCAAAACCACTCGCCAGCAGGGCTGCAATCAAGACGGGGTAACGCATGACAGACTCCAAACAAGAGAACAATTTCAGCATAGCTCACAAATTGAGCTGAATTTCGCGCTCGGCCAGCGACGGCATGAAGCCGCGTTTTTCGTAATGACTGAAGATGGCATCGAGCACTTCCCCGGGTTGGTCGATGACGTGCATCAGATCGATATCCTCGGGCGAAATCATGCCCTCGGCGATCAGCGAGGCGCGCACCCAGTCGGTCAGCCCCGCCCAGAATTTCGAGCCGACCAGGATGATCGGAATGCTCGCGATCTTCTTCGTCTGTACCAGGGTCAGCGCCTCGAACAGTTCGTCCAGGGTGCCGAAACCGCCAGGCATGACGACATAGGCCGCGGCGAACTTGACGAACATGACCTTGCGCGCGAAGAAATGCTGGAAGGTCTGGCTGATGTCCTGATAGGCGTTGGAGCTCTGTTCGAACGGCAGCTGGATGTTGAGTCCGACACTCGGCGACTTGCCGAAATAGGCGCCCTTGTTGGCCGCTTCCATGATGCCGGGGCCGCCGCCGGAGATGACCGAAAAACCAGCGTCCGACAGCTTGCGCGCGATGTCCTCGGTGAGCATGTAATTGGGATGGTCGGGTGCGGTTCGGGCGCTGCCGAAAATCGAGACGGCGGGACGGATCGAGGCCAGGCGCTCTGTAGCCTCGACGAACTCTGACATAATCCCGAGCATGCGCCAGGACTCGCGCGCCGAATAACCAATCTCCTCCGCCCTGCGCGGATCGGCTGTAACTGGCAGTTTATCCAGATGCATATGGACGCCTCGTGAACGATTCCAGAAAAACGCTTTTGTTGGTGGACGGGTCGTCCTATCTCTACCGCGCCTTCCACGCCCTGCCCGACCTGCGCAACCGCAAGGGCGAGCCCACCAGCGCCATCTACGGCGTGCTCAACATGCTGCGGCGGCTGCAGAAGGACTACGCGGCGGATTATATCGCCTGCATCTTCGACCCCAAGGGAAAAACCTTCCGCGACGAGATGTATCCGGAATACAAGGCGCATCGTCCGCCGATGCCGGAGGATCTGGGCTGCCAGATCGAACCACTGTTCGAGGCCATCCGTGCCGAGGGCTGGCCGCTGGTGATCGTCGACGGGGTCGAGGCGGACGACGTCATCGGCACCCTGGTGAAGGAAGCCGAGCGCCATGACGTCCGGAGCATCGTCTCGACCGGTGACAAGGACATGGCGCAGCTGGTCAATCCCCATGTCACCCTGATCAACACCATGAGCAGCGAAACCCTCGATGTTCCCGGGGTGGCCGCCAAGTTCGGCGTGCCGCCGGAGCGCATCGTCGATTACCTCGCCCTGATCGGCGATGCGGTCGACAACGTTCCCGGCGTCGACAAGGTCGGGCCGAAGACCGCGGTGAAATGGCTGGCGCAGTACGACAGCCTCGACAACATCCTCGCCCATGCCGGCGAGATCAAGGGGGTGGTCGGCGACAACCTGCGCCGGGTCCTCGACTGGCTGCCGCAGGCGCGTCAGCTGCTGACGATCAAGACCGATGTCGACCTGCCATTCGAGCTGGGCGAGCTGATCCGCCGGCCGCCGGATCGCGAAGCCTTGCGCACCTTGTACGACCGCTTCGATTTCCGCACCTGGCTGCGCGAGCTGGACAACACCGCCGACGCTCCGGCCACATCGCCGGCGCCGGACAGCAGCGGCGACCACCGCGCCCGCTACGAAACCCTTCTGACCGCCGACGCACTCGAAGTCTGGATCGCCAAGCTTGAAGCAGCGCCGATCTTCGCCCTCGACACGGAAACCACCAGCCTCAACCCGATGCAGGCGCAGCTGGTCGGGATGTCGTTCGCCCTGCAGCCCGGGGAAGCCGCCTACCTGCCGCTGGCGCATCACTACGCCGGCGTGCCGGAGCAGCTCGACCGCGAAGCCACGCTCGCGCGGCTGAAGCCGCTGCTGCAAAACGCGGACCACGCGAAAGTCGGCCAGCACCTGAAATACGACATGCATGTGCTGGCCAACCATGGCATCGAGCTCATGGGCGTCAGCGACGACACGCTGCTGCAGTCCTACGTGCTCGAAGCCCACCAGCAGCACGAGCTCGGCAGTCTGGCGGCACGTCACCTCGGCCTGTCGACCATCAGCTACGACGACGTCACCGGCAAGGGCGCCAGCCGCATCGGCTTCGAGCAGGTGGCGATCGAGCGCGCCAGCGAATATGCCGCCGAGGATGCCGACGTGACGCTGCGGGTGCATCAGGCGCTGGCGCCGCAGATCGCCGCCTCGGACAAACTCGAATTCGTCTACCGCCGGATCGAGGTGCCGCTGGCCCGCATCCTCTTCCGCATGGAACGCACCGGCGTGCTGATCGACCGCGAGGCACTGGCGCGGCAAAGCGGCGAACTCGGCAGGAAGATGCTGGAACTCGAGCAGCGCGCCTTCCAGGAGGCCGGGCAGCCGTTCAACCTCGGCTCGCCGAAGCAGATCGGCGAAATCCTGTTCCAGCAAAAAGGCCTGCCGGTGATCAAGAAGACCCCCGGAGGTGCACCCTCGACCGACGAGGACACCCTGGCGCAACTGGCACTCGACCACCCCATCGCCCGCGCCATTCTCGATTACCGCGGCATGGCCAAGCTGAAGTCGACCTATACCGACAAGCTGCCGCAGATGATCGACCCCGCTACCGGCCGCGTGCATACCAGCTATTCGCAGGCCACCGCAGTGACCGGGCGGCTGGCGAGCAGCGAGCCGAACCTGCAGAACATCCCCGCGCGCACCGCGGAAGGCCGACGTATCCGCGAGGCCTTCATCGCGCCCGCAGGGCACCTGCTGATCTCGGCCGACTATTCGCAGATCGAGCTGCGCATCATGGCGCATCTGTCCGACGATGCCGGCCTGCTGAAGGCCTTCGCCGAAGACCGCGACATCCATACCGCCACCGCGGCCGAGGTGTTCGGCGTGCCGCTGGATGGGGTCGACGCCGAGCAGCGGCGCATGGCCAAGGTGATCAACTTCGGGCTGATCTACGGTATGTCGGCTTTCGGCCTCGCCTCCCAGCTCAACCTCGAACGCAGTGCCGCGCAGGCCTATATCGACCGCTATTTCGCCCGCTACCCCGGGGTCGCCGACTACATGCAGCGCACCCGCGAAACCGCGCGTCAGCAGGGCTACGTCGAGACCGTATTCGGTCGCCGACTGTACCTGCCGGAAATCAACTCGAAGAACCCGCAACGCCGCCAGGGTGCCGAGCGCGCCGCCATCAACGCGCCGATGCAGGGCACCGCCGCCGACCTGATCAAGCTCGCCATGATCGCGGTGCAGGACCGGATCGACACCGCGAAGCTGAAGAGCCGGCTGATTCTGCAGGTGCACGATGAACTCATCCTGGAAGTGCCGGAAAACGAGATCGACCGCGTGCGCGCCGAATTGCCCGGCCTGATGTGCAACGTGGCGGCGCTCAAGGTGCCGCTGCGCGTCGGTGTCGGAGCAGGCAGCAACTGGGAAGCCGCGCACTGACGACGGTGCGGGCAAGGCCGAGCAAAAACAACGGGAGCCGCGGCTCCCGTTGTTTTTGCTGCCGGTTTTCAGCCATTACCGCTGCGGCACCAGTTCCACCCGGCGGTTGGCAAAGCGGCCTTGCTCGGTTGCGTTGTCACCCACCGGATTGGCCTCGCCATAGCCCCTGGCAGTCAGACGCTCCGCCGCAATCCCCTTGCCGACCAGGTAATCGCGCACGGCCTCGGCGCGACGCTGGGAGAGTTGAAGGTTGTACTCGTCGGTGCTGAGCGAGTCCGTGTGCCCCGCCACCTCGACCTTGGTGTCACCCCACTGCTTCAGCGTCGCGGCCGCTTCGTCGAGGGTGGCGAAGGCCTCGGGACGCAGGCTGGCGCTGGCGTTGTCGAAATTGACGCCGCGCAGGGTCAGGACCGGCAGGCAGCCATCGGCGGTACCGGGCGCGGCCACAGTCGGGCACTTGTCCTGTTCGTCGGCGATGCCGTCGCCGTCGCCATCGACGACTTTCGGCACGACCGGGCAGCCGTCTTCCGTGTCCGGCGCGGGAACGGTCGGGCATTTGTCCTGATTGTCGGAAACGCCGTCACCATCGGTATCCAGCGGGCAACCGCTCGCATCGACCGCAACCCCCTTGGGCGTATTCGGACACTTGTCGCGGAAGTCGGGCACGCCATCACCGTCGCTGTCGGGCGGACAACCCTGGCGATCCACCTTCACCCCGGACGTCGTCGCGGGGCACTGATCGAGGCCGTCGTAAACGCCATCGTTGTCGCTGTCGAGCGGGCAACCCCTGGCGTCAACCCTGGCGCCCGTCGGCGTGCCGGGGCACTGGTCGAAACGGTTGGGCACCCCGTCGCCATCGGAATCCAGCGGGGCATCCAGGCCCCAGGAATAGCCCAGCAGGGCCTGGACGTTGGACAGGCCGGAGTTGCCGGTCCGGTTCGGCAGGTCGCCATTACCGAAGGATTGGTCTGCGCGAATTTCCCAGCGGAAGGCATCGTTCACGCCGATTTGCCATGCCTGTCCGACCCCGATGGAAAGCAGGGGGCGGGTGAAGTCGGGGCCGTCGGAACTCATGTTCATCACGCCCAGACCGCCGGAAAGAAACCAGTTGTAGCGATCCTGCTGGGAGAACAGCCATTCCAGACCGCCGCGCAGGCTCAACAGATAGCCGTCCCCGACATCCGCGCGCTCGCCATCGGCTGACGTATATGTCAGATCGCCGAACAGGTTGGTCGCCGTGCCCAGTCGCTGGCCATAACGCACTCCCAGTATGGGATGCACGTCGTCCGCACCATTGCCCGTCATGTCGCCGTCGACGTAGCCGCCGCCGAGCAGCAGACCCACTTCACGGTCGGGCATGTCGGCCGCCAGGACCGTCGGGGCGCCCGCAGTGGCCAGCCCGGCAAGCAGCCAGAGCGCAGATGTTCGCTTCATGTTTGAAACCCTGGTGGAGAAAAATCCGGAACGGCAGCGCATGGAAGCCGCCACCGTGGAAAAGATAGTCCAATTTTACTATCCCTCCCGGATCGGATTCCCTGGACGACGTGAAATCCGCTGTCGCGAACCCGCTTGGGGTTGCGATTAAGCGACAGAAGTCAGACTTGTTTTTTCAGGCTGTCGCGAATCTCACGCAGCAGCACGACATCTTCCGGCGGCGCGGCGGGTGCGGCAGGCGGGGCTTCCTTCTTGAGCCGGTTCAACTGCTTGACGATCATGAACACGATGAAGGCGAGGATGATGAAATTGAGCAGGATGGTCACAAAACTGCCATAGGCGATTACCGGTACGCCCGCCGCCTTGACTTCGGCCAGGGTCGCGCCGACCCCCTCGGGCACGTCGCGCAGGGCCACGAACAGGTTGGTGAAGTCGAGTCCACCGAAAATCGCACCCACGACAGGCATGATCAGGTCGTTGACGATGGAGTCCACAATCTTGCCGAAGGCGGCGCCGATGATGACCCCGACGGCGAGGTCCATGGCATTGCCCTTGACCGCAAATTCCTTGAATTCGGAAATGATGCTCATTGGATTCCCCCTAGTTTGACGATGTCGCCGGCCAGTTTGACGGCGGTTTCATGGTAGAGGGAAGAAAGCTTTCTGACAAACCGCAAATGTTGCATTCGCAGGCTTGGTCGGCGCCCGCTAGGGGAGTAAAATCCCACCCCCTATGCTGCGTATCGGCCCCCACCTTCTCAAGAATCGCCTGATCGTCGCGCCCATGGCCGGGGTGACGGACCGGCCCTTTCGCCAGCTCTGCAAAAGGCTCGGGGCGGGCATGGCGGTTTCCGAAATGGTGACCTCGAATTCGCTGCTGTACGGCTCGGCAAAAACGCAGCGGCGCGCCGACCATGCCGGCGAGGTCGATCCCATCAGCGTGCAGATCGCCGGCGCCGATCCGCGGATGATGGCCGAGGCCGCACGCCACAACGTCGAGCGCGGCGCGCAGATCATCGACATCAACATGGGCTGCCCGGCCAAGAAGGTGTGCAACGTGATGGCCGGCTCCGCCCTGCTGCAGGATGAATCGCTGGTCGCACGCATCCTCGACGCCGTGGTGAACGCAGTGCCCGAGGTGCCGGTGACGCTGAAGATCCGCACCGGCTGGGACCGCGAGCACCGCAACGCGCTGAACATTCTGAAAATTGCCGAAAACAGCGGCGTCCAGGCGCTGGCGATGCATGGCCGCACCCGTGCCTGCGGCTATTCAGGCGAAGCCGAATACGACACCCTCCGCGCGGTCAAGGCCGAAGCCCGAATCCCCGTCATCGCCAACGGCGACATCACCACGCCGGAGAAAGCCAAGTATGTCTTTGACTACACCGGCGCCGACGCGGTGATGATCGGCCGCGCCGCCCAGGGCCGGCCGTGGATCTTTCGCGAGATCGAACATTTTCTGCGAACCGGCCAGCACCTGTCGCCACCGGAAGTGGCGGAAATCCATGCCATCCTGCTCGAGCATATCCACGACCTGTACGGTTTTTATGGCGAGCACACCGGGGTGCGGGTGGCGCGCAAGCATATTTCCTGGTACACCCGTGGACTGGTCGGCTCCAGCGCCTTTCGCCACGCGATGAACCAGCTTGATTCGACCGCGGAGCAGCTGCGCGCGGTCAACGAATTTTTTTCGCAGGCGGCGCGCGCCGACCGTCACCTGCGTTACGAGACAGCAGAACACACAATACAAGACGTGCCGGCACAGTCACGGCTCGCAGCCTGAAGGGGAGTAATTTGATCGAAGAAAATGAAATCGCCGCTTGCGTGCGGCGGTCACTCAATCGCTATTTCAAGGATCTCGATGGCGAGGCCCCGAGCGAAATCTACGGCATGGTCGTGAGCGCCGTGGAACGGCCACTGCTCGTCTATATCCTCGACCGCGCGGAAGGCAACCAGACCCGCGCGGCCGACATGCTCGGCATCAACCGCAACACGCTGCGCAAAAAACTGCGCGAACACGGCCTCTCGGACTGAGCTCTCCTCCATGAAAATTCAGCGCGCCCTCCTCAGCGTGTCGGACAAGTCCGGCCTGCTCGATTTTGCCCGATCGCTCCACGCTGCCGGTGTCGAACTGCTTTCCACCGGCGGCACCGCCAAGGCCATTCGCGACGCCGGCATCCCGGTGACCGATGTCGCCGATTACACCGGATTTCCGGAAATGCTCGACGGCCGCGTCAAGACGCTGCATCCCAAGGTGCATGGCGGCATCCTGGCGCGGCGCGACCTGCCCGAACACGTCGCCACCATGGCCGCGCACGGCATGCCTTACATCGATCTGGTGTGCGTCAACCTGTATCCCTTCGTCGCCACCGTATCGAAGCCCCACACGCTGGACGACGCCATCGAGAACATCGACATCGGCGGTCCGGCGATGGTGCGTTCGTCGGCCAAGAACTACCGGCATGTCGCCATCGTCACCGACCCCGCCGACTACCCGGCTCTGGTGTCCGAAATGCAGGCCAACGGCGGTGCGCTGACCGACGTCACCCGCTTCAGGCTGGCGAAGAAGGCCTTCACCCACACCGCGCAGTACGACGGCGCCATCAGCAACTACCTCACCGCGCTGAACGAAAACGGTGAGCGCGAGGCCTTCGGCGAGCAACTGACCCTGCAATTCAGCCGCGCGCAGACCTGCCGCTACGGCGAGAACCCGCATCAGGCCGGCGCCTTCTATGTCGAGGCCCATGCTCCCGCCGGCACGATTGCGACGGCACGGCAGATTCAGGGCAAGGAACTGTCGTACAACAATATCGCCGACACCGATGCCGCGCTGGAATGCGTCAAGCTGTTCGACGCCGCGCCCGCCTGCGTCATCGTCAAGCATGCCAACCCTTGCGGCGTGGCCTACGGCGCGAACCTGCTGGACGCCTATAACCGCGCCTATCAGACCGATCCCGAGTCGGCCTTCGGTGGCATCATCGCCTTCAACGGCCGGCTCGACGGCGAGACCGCTGCCGCCATCGTCGAACGCCAGTTTGTCGAAGTCATCATCGCGCCCGAAGTCAGCCCGGAAGCTTCCGCGGCGGTTGCCGCGAAGAAGAACGTGCGTCTGCTCGAATGCGGCGCGTGGAGCGGCTCGGTGGCCCAGCTCGACATGAAGCGCGTGGCCGGCGGCCTGCTGGTGCAGGACGCCGACGTGCTGCTCAACGCCGAACTGAAAGTCGTCACCCGGCGCGCGCCCACCGACAAGGAAATGGATGATCTGCTGTTTGCCTGGCGCGTCGCCAAGTTTGTCAAGTCCAACGCCATTGTCTACGCCCGTGACCGCATGACCATCGGCGTCGGCGCCGGCCAGATGAGCCGCGTCAACTCCGCGCGCATCGCCGCTATCAAGGCCGAACAGGCCGGTCTCGTGGTGCCCGGTTCGGTGATGGCTAGCGACGCCTTCTTCCCCTTCCGCGACGGCATCGACCAGGCGGGAGCGGCCGGCATCAAGGCCGTGATCCAGCCCGGCGGCTCGATGCGCGACGAGGAAGTCATCGCGGCGGCGAACGAGCACGGCATCGCCATGGTGTTTACCGGCACACGGCATTTCCGGCATTGAAAATGGCGGGGCCAGGAGTCAGGAGCCAGGAACCAGGGGATGCGCGGCCTGTGGCCACGCTGCCCCGATCTACCCGCTCTGCCCCTAACCCCTAATTCCCAGATCCCAGACCCTCGATACTCATGAAAATACTCGTCATCGGTTCCGGCGGACGCGAGCACGCGCTGGCATGGAAGCTTGCGCAATCGCCGCGGGTTTCGAATGTCTTCGTTGCGCCCGGCAACGGCGGCACGGCGACCGAAGACGGCCTGATCAACGTACCCCTGACGGCGATTCCCTCGCTGGTCGAATTTGTCCGCCGCGATGCCGAAATCGCGTTCACCGTGGTCGGGCCCGAGGCGCCTCTGGCCGACGGCGTGGTCGACGCCTTCCGCGCCGCCAGCCTGCAAATTTTCGGTCCGACCCAGGCCGCCGCCCAGCTCGAGAGTTCGAAGGATTTCGCCAAGCAGTTCATGTCGCGCCACGGCATTCCCACCGCGGCCTTCGGCACCTTCAGCGACGCGGCCGCCGCGCACGCCTACATCGACCAGCACGGCGCCCCCATTGTTGTGAAGGCCGACGGCCTAGCCGCCGGCAAGGGCGTGGTGGTGGCGGCCAGCGCGGACGAGGCGCATGCCGCCGTCGATGCCATGCTGTCCGGCAATACCATGGGTGAGGCCGGCCACCGCGTGGTGATCGAGGAATGTCTGCTCGGCGAGGAAGCCAGCTTCATCGTCATGGTCGACGGCGAGCACGTCCTGGCGCTGGCCTCCAGCCAGGACCACAAGCGCCTGCTGGACGGCGACCAGGGTCCCAACACCGGCGGCATGGGCGCCTATTCACCGGCGCCGGTGGTCACTCCCGAACTGCATGCGCGCATCATGCGCGAGGTCATTCACCCGACCGTCTCCGGCATGGCCGCGGACGGCATCCGCTACAGCGGATTTCTCTACGCCGGCATCATGGTCGGCAGTGATGGCGCGCCCAGGGTGCTCGAATTCAACTGCCGCATGGGCGATCCGGAAACCCAGCCGATCATGATGCGGCTGAAAACCGACCTGGTGACCTTGCTGGAGGCCGCCGTCCACGGCAGGCTAGACCAGGTCGAGGCGGAATGGGATCGCCGCACCGCGCTGGCGGTGGTGCTCGCCGCCGCAGGCTATCCGGACGCACCGCAAAAGGGCGCCGTCATCGACGCGCTGCCCAAAGCCGCGGAGGACCTGCACGTGTTCCACGCCGGCACCGCGATGCAGGACGGCCAGATCGTGGTGAGCGGCGGCCGCGTGCTGGCGGTCACCGCGCTGGGAGACAGCGTGCGCATGGCGCAGAAACGCGCCTATGAAGCTGTGGCGGCAACCCGTTTCGACGGCATGCAATTCCGTCGCGACATCGGCTGGCGAGCGCTCGATCGCAACAAGAAGTGAGGCTCGCGGCCTACCTCAAACGTGGCGGCGTCATCGCCTACCCGACCGAATCCTGCTTTGGCCTGGGCTGTGACCCGCGCAACCCGCGGGCGCTCAAGCGCATCATCCGCCTGAAGGGCCGCAGCGCCGCCAAGGGCATGCTGCTGATTGCCGATCACTTCAGGCGCCTCGAACCCTTCATCCGTCCCCTCGATCCCGCGCAGCGCGCTCGCGTAAACCGCAGCTGGCCTGGTCCCGTCACCTGGGTCGTGCCGGCATCCTCCGCCTGCCACCCGCTGCTGACCGGCGGACGGTCGACGATAGCCGTCCGCGTCACCGCCCACCCCGGTGCCGCGCGTCTGTGCCGCAGCCTGCGCAGCGCGCTGGTTTCCACCAGCGCCAACAAAAATGGCAGGAAACCTGCCAAAACAGCGCAGGAATGCCGCAGAATATTCGGCGTGCGGGTGCGCGTGATCGATGGTCGCATCGGCACACGCAAACGCCCCTCGACCCTGGTCGACCTTGCCACCGGAACCGTGCTTCGCCCCTGATGACACCCACCACTGATACCACCGCATTCGATACAAATTCAGTCAAAACCTGGCTGCTCGACCTGCAGTCGCGCATCGTTGCCGCGCTCGAGGCGGCCGACGGCATGCCCTTCCGCAGCGACGCCTGGGAACGCCCAGAAGGTGGCGGCGGGATCTCCCGGCTGATCGAGGAAGGCCGTGTGCTGGAGCGCGGCGGGGTCAATTTTTCGCACGTGCTCGGAGACCGGCTTCCGCCTTCCGCGAGCGCCCATCGCCCGGAACTGGCGGGAAGAAGCTGGGAAGCGATGGGCGTGTCCCTGGTCTTCCACCCGCGCAACCCGTACGCCCCCACGGTGCACATGAACGTGCGCTGCTTCGTCGCCAGCAAGGACGGCGAGGCCCCGGTCTGGTGGTTCGGCGGCGGCATGGATCTCACGCCCTACTACGGCTTCGAGGAGGACGCGCGGCATTTCCATGCGACCTGCAAGGCCGCGCTCGACCCGTTTGGCGCCGACCTGCATCCGCGCTTCAAGGACTGGTGCGACCGCTACTTCTTCCTCAAGCACCGCAACGAGCCGCGCGGCGTCGGCGGCGTATTCTTCGACGACTTCGCCGAGGGCGGTTTCGACCACGCCTTCGCCATGACCCGTAGTGTCGGCGACGGCTTTCTCCCCGCCTACCTGCCCATCCTCGAACGCCGCAAGGACCTCGCCTACGGCGAGCGTGAACGCGATTTCCAGGCCTACCGCCGCGGACGTTATGTCGAATTCAATCTGGTGTATGACCGCGGCACCCTGTTCGGTCTGCAGTCGGGCGGGCGTACCGAATCAATCCTGATGTCGCTGCCGCCCATCGTCAAATGGCGCTACGACTGGCACCCCGAACCAGGCAGTGCCGAGGCTCAGCTATACAGCGAATTTCTGCGTGCGCGCGACTGGGTTTAGGGCGTGTTGACCGCTTTTCCACGTCCTGATTGAGACCGCCCTTCGATGTTTGAACCCGTAATGTCGCTTTCGCGTTGTCCTCAGTGGGGGGTTCGTTGCGCCGTCCCACACCGCCCGGGCAAGCCAGACTTCAATACCGCTTCGAACTTCATCAGGCCGAATCAATAACATGCGCAAGATCCCGCGCCGCATCCTGATCGGCCTGGCCGGGCTGGTCCTGCTGCTCGCGCTGTTGACGCTGGCAGCCTGGGAACTGCTGTCTTCGGCGCTCGAGGCGCGGTATCTCAGCAAAACCGCGCAGAACATGAGCTACCAGCTCAGGCCCGGTGCGTCGGAGCGCATCCGTTTTCCCGGTGCGGGACCCTACGACCAGCGGCTGGGCTACAGCCGCCTGCCGGACTACCTCGCCCGACTGCAGCAGCAGGGCTGGGAAATCAGCGAACAGGCCAAGATCAGCCCGCAGATGGCGCGAGTGGCGGATCTCGGACTTTTTCTGCCCTATCGCGAAAAGGATCAGACCGGCCTCAGCCTGCTCGACAGCAGCGGCAAGGCGATCTATCAGGCGCGACATCCCTCGAGGGTGTATGCGAAGTTCGAGGCGATCCCGCCCGTGCTGGTCAACGCCCTGCTCTACATCGAAAACCGCGAACTGCTGACCGAGCAGTACCCCTCCCGCAACCCGGCGGTGGAGTGGGACCGGCTGGCACAGGCCCTGCTGGAAAAGGGCATCAGCCTGGTCGACCGTGATCGCAACGTCCCCGGCGGCAGCACCCTGCCGACGCAAATCGAGAAGTACCGCCATTCGCCGGAGGGCCAGACCCACAGCATGGGGGAGAAACTGAGGCAGATGGCCACCGCCAGCCTGCGCGCCTATCTCGAAGGGCCGAATACCCTGCCGATGCGGCGCAGGATCGTCACCGCCTACCTCAATACCGTGCCGCTCTCCGCCGCACCGCGATTCGGCGAAGTTCATGGCGTCGGCGACGGCGTCTGGGCCTGGTACGGACTCGACTTCGATGCACTCAACCGCACCCTCGCACGCGCACCGCGCAAGGATGACAGCGAGTACGCGAGCGCGCTGAAGCATGCCCTCTCGCTCATCGTCGCCGTGCGCCGGCCATCGTATTACCTGGCCTCCAACCGCAAGGCGCTCGACGCCTACACCGACGACCATCTCGAACTGCTGGCCAGCGCCGGAGTGATCCCGCGCGACCTGGCCGAGCGCGCCAAGAAGGTCGAACTGCGCGGACCCGCCGATCGCATCGACCCGCCGCCGCCGCGCTTCGTCGACCAGAAGGCCGCCAACGCCCAGCGCATCCGCATCGCGGCGCTGCTCGGGGTGCCGCAACTGTACGACCTCGACCGCCTCGATTTGCAGGCCCGGACCACGATCAACCAGCCGGCGCAGAAGCAGGTCGCCGACTATCTGCAGAGTCTGGACAAGCTTGAAGCGGTCACCGCGGCCGGCCTGGTCGGGCACCGTCTGCTGAAACCCGACAACGATTTCTCCAAAGTGATCTACAGCTTCACGCTGTATGAAAAAACACCGACCGGTGTCCAACTGCGTGTCCAGGCCGACAACCTCAACCAGCCGTTCGACATCAACAGCCAGGCCAGGCTCGACCTCGGCTCGACCGCCAAGCTGCGCACCCTGGTGACCTACCTGGAAATCATCGCGCGGCTCCACGCCGACTACAGCAAGCTCGACGCTACCGCGCTTAGTCAGAAAGCCCAGCCGCAGCGGGATGTGCTTTCCCAATGGGTGGCCGCGACCCTGCTGTATCAGCCCGGCATCGAGCTGGGCGATCTGCTCAACGGCGCGATGAGCCGCCAGTATTCGGCCGCGCCCGAACCCTTTTTCACCGGCGGGGGGCTGCACCATTTCGCCAACTTCGATGCCAAGGACAACAGCCGTGTCATGGACGTGTGGGAAGCCACCCGCAACTCCGTCAACCTGGTGTTCATCCGCCTCATGCGCGACATCGTCCGCCATTACACCAGCCACACTCCCGGCGCCGTGTCGCGAATACTCGACGACGCGAGCAACCCCTTGCGCGAGACCTACCTGGCGCGCTTTGTCGACCAGGAGGGGCGTCTTTTCATCAATCGCTTCTATCGGCGCCACAAGGGTCGAACCGTGGAACAGATGGAGGCGGATCTGTATGAACGCATCCGTCTCAATCCGCGCCGCTTCAGTGCGGTGTATCGCTATCTCGACCAGCGTGCCAGCTACGAGCAGTTCGTGGCGGCGCTGCACAAGCAGATTCCCGCCAGCGCCGGCCTCAGCCCGCGCATCCTGCAAAGCCTCTACAAGCAGAATGCGCCGGACGCCTACACCCTCGCCGACCGCGGCTATATCGCGCAGATTCACCCGCTGGAATTATGGCTGGTGCAATACCTGCGCAGCGTTCCGCAGGCCGACCTGAAGGAGCTGGTGGCCACCAGCGCCGAAGAGCGTCAGGCGGTCTACGAGTGGCTGTTCAAGACCAGCCGCAAGAACGCCCAGGACATCCGCATCCAGTCGCTGCTGGAAGTCGAGGCCTTCGATGCACTGCTGCAGGACTGGAAGCGTCTGGGCTATCCCTTCGACAGCATCACGCCCTCGTATGCCACCTCGATCGGTAGTTCGGGCGACCGTCCGGCGGCACTCGCCGAACTGATGAGCATCCTGGTCAACGACGGTGTGCGCACCCCTGCGACCAGCCTCAGCCACCTGAACTTTGCCGCCGGCACGCCCTACGAGACCCGGCTGGTACGCAAGCCACCGGCAGGCGAGCGCCTGATGCCGGCGGAAGTCGCGCAGACCGTGCGCCGCGCGCTGGCAGCGGTGGTGGAAAGCGGTACGGCCGTCCGGCTCGCCGGCGCGTTCAAGGACGATGCCGGTAAGCCGGTGACAATCGGCGGCAAGACCGGAACCGGCGATCACCGCTTCGAGCGCTACGGTGCGGGCGGCCAGCTTCTTGAGTCGCGCGTGGTCAACCGCACGGCCACCTTCGTTTTCTACCTGGGCGAACGCTATTTCGGCACCCTGACCGCGTTGGTGCCGGGCGAGCAGGCCGGCAAGTTCGAGTTCACCAGTTCGCTCACCGCGCAATTGCTGAAGATGCTGCTGCCGCAGTTGCGCCCCCATCTGTTCCCTGGTGGTATCGCCGCGGCAGTTCAGCCTGCCGTGGAACCGGCGGTCGAAGCCGAAGCGGCCGCGGCGCCGGCCGTTCCCCGGGAAAAACCCGATGGCTCGACCAGCCAGGCGGATCCGACGATGCCGGGAAATGCCACCAGCAGCGGTTTCCCCGACGACCTCGAACCCAGTGTGGTGGCGCCGATGCCGGCCGAACCCGAACCGCCACCTGCCACGGCTCCGCCTGTCGATCCCGCTCCGGCACCGTGATCTGCGTGCCGTGAAGGCGGCCGTGCAGGTCGTCGGACTGCTGCACCCGTCGTTAAGCGGGGAATAACGAAACGGGGTTTCTTCAAGATCGGATCATCGGATTACCCGCTATTCCCGGCATGCAACGAACCGGATCCGCTACGGCAGCCATGGGTTTGTCATGCCTGGCGGGGAAGATCAGGGCCGGCAATGCGCTTACCCGAGCACCCAGGTGTTGATGGAGCCGGCCGAGGCCCGCGTGCAGGCTATTGCGTGCGCAAGCCCCCGGGAGGGTGCTTGCTGCATTTGCGACGGCCTCCGAGAGCGGCGGTTCGTTCTGGTCCTGCAGCCCGTCGAGAAAGACCCTGTCCCGAACTCCGGCGGCCAATCGGCCTGGAAAAGCCTAGCCGCCGTGGTGGTGCTGCTCCCGCAGGCTGTGGCTCAGATGCTTGCCTATCAAGGACATCAGGCGCAGGCCTTCGAGGATGCCGGGGTCGCGCATCACGCGCAAGGTGCAGCCGATTCCGCCCACCGCGGGCGGGGCCGCAGATATTTCCTGGCTGGACCTATGGATGGCATCCGACAATGCAATCAGGAAATTCTGGCTCTCCTGGCGGTCGAGCACCTGAAGCAGGCGCATCAGCCCTTCATTGCGAGTCAGCCGGTCGAGCAAGGTCATCCCCTCGCTGAACGCCCCCGCCAGCCGGTGGACGATTTCATCCGACATGGCATCCCGGGCCGCAGTGACGAGTTGCGCGAATTCGACGAGACGCTGCAGGTCTTCGGTTGGAATTGCGTCGAGGCGAACCTCAGTTTGTGTAGTCATGGCTTGGCTTCCTCAAAGCAATCCGCGTACGCTGGTCCAATACATCTGGTTGTAGGCCGTCTTGAACCAGTGCATGGGTTTCGTCGCCGGCTTCAGATCGGGTGGGTTTTGGTAGTTGAACATCGCGTAGGTTGCGCGATCGTGGCCGGCTTCGATGAAGCAGTAGACCTTGCCGTCATAATCGCGTACCGGCGTGCCGATCTTGATGATCGAGGCAATGTTTTCCGAGACCACCTCGGCCTCGAAGTGAGCGGCCGATCCGGTCTTGCTGACCGGCAGGTTGGTCGTATCGCCCAGCACGTAAACGTTGTCGCGGTCTTTCATGGTGAGCTTGAAGCGGTCAGTCGGGATCCAGCCGCCCATGCCAAGATTGTTGTCTTCGATGACTTCCATGCCTTTATGCGGCGGAATGGCGATGAGCAGGTCGTATTGGGTCTCGGTACCCTCCTCGCTCCTGACGACCTTGTGTTCCGCGTCCACTTCCTTGACGTTGAACAGGGTCTCGATTTCGATCCCCATGCGATCGAACTCGGGCTTTGCCCACTTGGCAACGTTTTCGATGGTGTGCATGCGGCCGATCGGATAGTGGTACTTGATTGAGACCTTGTCGCGAATCCCGCGCGCCTTGAAATAGTCGTGCATCGAAAAGATCAGCTCGACCGGAGCAATCGGGCATTTGTGGGGGACCCCCACAACGACGGCTATCCTGCCGCCCTCGAATTCCCGCAGGCGCTTGAACATTTTCACTGCAGTTGCTTCCGTGTAGAAGGTCTCCGCCCCTTCGGCCAAGCCCGGCACCGTCTCCGGCACGATGCGCGATCCGGTCGCGATCACCAGGATGTCGTACTCGTAGGTCTTCCCGCTTTTCGTTGTGACCTGGTTCTTGTCGAGCTGAAATTTCTCGACCGGGTCGACGTGAAAATCAATGTTGGGTTCAAGCAGGCCGCGTTGATCGCGGTAAAGCTGATCCGGGGTCATCTGACCAAAAGCGACATACAGCAGGCCGGGCTGGTACATGTGCCTGTCGGACGCCGAGAGCATCGTCAGACGAACCTTGCGGTTACGAATCTCCGCTGACAATCGGCGCGCAAGGTTGTTGGCCACAATGGTTCCGCCCGTGCCACCACCGACGATTAAAATTCTCATTCCATTCTCCTATCCATAAATCCCTGGGATCTTCCGGCCGCCGGGCAGACCGACGGCTCCCGGTCCAGCACACTACGCATTACTTGGCCTTGCGAATCTTGAGGTGCCACACCCCATCGACTTTTTCGCTGCCGAGCATCTCGTGCCCAACCTTGTTGACCCATTCCGGCACGTCGGCAGCCGAACCTTCGTCGGTCGACAGCAACTCGAGGGTATCGCCCACGCTGGCCTGCTTCATGTAGGTAATAAGCTCCATGAGCGGTCCGGGGCAGTATGTGTCGCGTGCATCGATAATCTTGTTTTCACTCATGACTTGAATCTCCGGTTAACTTCCAATAGTTGGTTGTGACGTTCAGAACGTGAGCATTTGGCCGCCCTCGGCCTCGCTCAGGAAGCGTGTCAGTCCGGTCGGGGGACCCAGTTCGGGATCGAGATCCTCCTTGCCAACCTTCAAGAGATCCAGTGCCATGGAGCACGGCAGGATTTTGGCGTCGCCAAGTTCAGCCGCCTGCTGGAACAACTGCTTGAAGGGCGGCACGCCTTTTTGCGACATGAGCGTGCCCATCTCGCCTTCGACAGGCGCCACATCCGAGTTGCCCTTGATGAAAAAAGACAGTGCATTCATCGACAGAAACACGTTGACATCGGTGCCGGTCGCCGCTGCAACGGAAGCGATCATCGCGGCCATTTGCAGCTTTTCGCGTGTTCCGGTCACACACACGATGCTCAGTTTTTGGGACATGCTGGTTTCACCTCGGTTGAATTAATCTGCTTTGCAATCGGACCGTGTCGCCATCACGCGTCACTGGACGGGCCATGGCGGGCTGCGAACCCATCGGACGGCCAATCTCGTCTGCTCATGGCAGCTTTCCTCGCCCTAACCGCGATGCCAGCTGAAGCGCTTGATGAGCATCACGCAGGCGGTATCAAGGACAAAGCCCACCGCGCCAATCACGACCACCAGCGCCATCAGGCTGGAGTACTCCAGACTCTCGCGCGCATCCTGGATGGCGTAGCCGAAACCTGATGTCACCCCGAGGAACTCCGCGGGAATGATCACGATCCACGCCACACCAAGGGCCAGGCGGATACCCGTCATGATGTCGAAGGTGATCGCGGGGATGATGATTTTCGTGACCATGTGCCAAGGCTTGGCGCCGAGGTTGCGCGCCACCTTGAACCAGTTGGGGTCGACCTTGGCGAGGCCCGCCGCGGTGGAAAATGCGATCGGCCAGACCGCCGCGACGGCGATCAGGAAAACAATCGCCTCCTCCCAGCCGGCGAACACCACGACGGCGATCGGCTCCCAGGACAACGGGCTGATCATGCGCAGGAACTGGAATGGCACGTCGGTCAGCTGCTGGAACCACCGGCTGCGGCCCATCATGATGCCGATCGGCACACCGATGGCAATGGCGAGGAACATGCCCATGCCGAGGCGATAGCCGCTCGTCTGAAGTGCGTGCGGGATCGTTCCGTCATCCCACAGTTCCGGCAGCGCATCAAACGCGGCTCCCGGCGAGAAGTCCTTGAACTGCGACAGATCCGGATTCTGCGTAATGAAGTAGATGCCCGCCCACCACAGCGTAAACAGGACGGCCAGGCCACCAAAGAAATGAACGGATTTGTGCGCCGATGATTTGACCATGCGGGAAAGGCAGTTTCCGCTTACCCCCGCACTGATCACGCCATCCGCCGCCGCGAGATTGTTGCTCATCATCCATTTACCTCCGCCCGGGAGAGGGCTTTAGGCAAGGTCTGATGCCGGAGCCTGACCTCATTTACAGATAATTGACTCATCTCAGGCAGCTTCTTGTCGACGTTGTTGTGAATGGCCGGTTCGCCGCTATCTGCACCCGGCCCGCACCCGATCCGGAAACCATGCTTCGCATCCTGGAAAGATTCCTTTGCCATCAGGCACCTCCACGATGCCAGCTGAAGCGCTTGATGAGCATGACGAGAGTGCTGTCGAGCACATAGCCGATAGCGCCAATGGTGAGCACCATGGCCGTGAGGTGGTTGTACGACAGGGTTTCACGCGCATCCTCGATCGCGTAGCCAAGCCCCGACGTCACCCCCAGATATTCGGCCGGCACCAGCACGATCCACGCGACACCCAGGGCAAGCCGGATACCGGAGAAAATGTCGAACGCGATCGCGGGCATGATGATTCTTGTCAGCATCTGCAGCGGGCTGGCGCCGAGGTTGCGCGCCACCTTGAACCAGTTCGGATCGACCTTGGCGAGACCCGCGGCGGTGGCAAACATCACCGGCCAGACCGATGCGATCGCGATCAGGAAGATGATGGAGCCATTCCAGGTCGCAAAAACCAGCACGGCGAGCGGCATCCACGACAGCGGACTGATCATGCGCAGGAACTGGAAGGGCGAGTTGCTGTAGTTTGCGAACCACTTGATCCGCCCCATGATCACGCCGATCGGCACACCGATGGCGATGGCAATGCCGAGACCGGAACCCAGGCGATAGCCACTGGCGAGCGACGCGGCCTGGATCTTGCCGGCCCCCCACAACTCCGGGAAGGCACTCAGGGTCGGAATCAGGCCGAACGCGGTGAACGTCTTCGTCGTCGGATTGATCGAGAGCAGGTAGCCCGCGATCAACCAGAGAACCGCCATGATCGCAATGCCCGCCGCACCCCAGGCCAGACGTTGTACCCCCGGCCGGTCCATCAGGCGCGTAGACCCGCCCCCCCCGGGGGCGGTTGCCACATGATTCATAGTTCGATGACCTCTTTGCGCTCAAAGGGATTGCCTTTTTGCGGCACGCTGAGGTCCCATTTCCACTTCGGGTTGGCATCGAGCGCCTTCTTGATGTAGGTGTACTGGACCAGATCCTTGGCCACGAAATCGGGCGTGAGTTTTTTCACGAAGTCGATTTCGCCGCCGACCAGGGTGGTCTTCAACTCGGTGACGACCTGCTTGGTGGCGCTCGGGAAAGGCCAGCCCTGGAAGTTGATGCGGCTCTGGTCCCAGTCCGGATGCTTGATCGCGACCGGGTCCGAGTAGTCGGCGACGTCGTAGAACAACAGTGCGCGCTCGACGACTTCGGCATCGAACGGCAGGTATTTCTTGCCGTCCTTGGAGAGCATCTGCGCCATCGCCTTGCGGTTGGCCGACAGATGCAGCTGCGCCTTGACGATCGCGTTGTGCACCCCCTGCGCCCAGGCCGCGCGGGCGGGATCCATGGCGTCGTCTTCGTGCATGACGACCACGCAGCACGGGTGGCCTTTCCAGACGTCGCCGGTAAAGCGCAGCATCTTGCCGCCGGCCTTGACCTCGCCGAGGGCATTGAACGGTTCGGCCACGCAGTAGCCGTCGATCTGCCCGGCGGCAAGCGCGGGCGGCATGTCCGGCGGATTCAGCACCAGCAGATTGACCTCGTTGGGGGCCAGCTTCGCGTCCTGTGGACGGATCACCGGGGTCAGGCCGGCATCGCGCATGATCTTCTGCGAGATGATGTTGTGGATCGAATACCAGTAGGGCACTGCGAACTGCTTGCCGCCAAGATCCTTAGGGGTGCTGATGCCGCTCTTCTTGCTGACGATGATCCCGGAGCCGTTGGTGTGGTTCCAGGCCGTGATCTTGACCGGGAACTTGTTGTTGTAGCGCATGTAGATCGGCACCGGGATCAGCATGTGCGTGAGGTTGAAGCGCTGCGCGGAGAAGGCTTCGACCAGCGGCGACCAGCCGCGGATGAGTGTCGGCGGTTCCGAGTCGATGCCCTCTTTCTTGAAGAATCCCATTTCATGTGCGACCAGTAGCGTCGCCGCGTCGGTGATCGGGATGTAGCCGATCTTGAGCACCGGATCGAACGGCTTGGTGAATTTCTTCTGCTGGGCGAAGGCCGATGAAGACATCATGCCGCCCAGGCCACCGAAGCCGCCGAGGGCGGCGAGGCCCGCCATCTTGAGGAGATCGCGCCGGCTCACGCCCGAACCGAGAACGGAACTGAACAGGGGATCGTAATTGAGCGCCAGATTCGGATCTTCCATGCCGTCGGCGATGTCCGGATTGCCGGGCAGCATCTTCTGCAGACGGGGGTCAACCGACCTGGATTTACCGCAGCTACCGCAAGAACATCCATCCACATGCACCAACGCGCGCGGCTGGGTATGCTCTTCGTCATGATATTTCTTCATTCTCGGTCTCCTAAGTTATCTAGTCGGTTGCCCGACCCGTTTGCGCCCGGTCCCGCTAGCAAGGTCCCGGGCAATTCTGTCGCGAATTTTTCAACGTGCCGCAGAGGCAAGGGCTACTTCCGGCTTCTTGTAATTCGCCGCCTCCTGGAAGGTGGCCATCAGCCTCGCACGCAAGCTCTGGACGGCGGGATCGGTGCGTTCGCGCGGATCGGGAAGGTCGACGTCCAGTTCGTGAACGATATCGCCCGGGGAACCGGCCATGATCACCGCCCGGTCAGCCATGATCACGGCTTCATCGATGTCGTGGGTGACGATGACGATGTTGAAGCCGAGACGCTTGGAGATGGCGCGTACGTCCTTCTGCAAGGCGGCGCGCGTGAAGGCGTCAAGTGCGGAAAACGGCTCGTCCAGCAGGAGCATTTCCGGCTCCATCACCAGGGAGCGGGCGAGCGCCACGCGCTGCTGCTGACCACCGGACAGATCCTGTACGTTGGCCAGGGCAAACTCCTGCAGTTCGACCAGGCGGATTGCCTCGGTCACACGCTCCTCGATTTCCTTCTTGCCCCAGCGGGCAAAAGTCAGGCCCACGCCGACGTTTTCGGTAACGGTCATCCAGGGATAGAGATGCGGCGCCTGGAACATCATCACCCAGCGCGGCGACGGGCCAGTCACCGCGGTGCCGTTCAGCAGCACCCTGCCCTCGGTTCCCCTGGTCAGTCCCGCCAGGATGTGCAGGAGGGTGGACTTGCCGCAACCGGAACGACCGATGATTGCCAGCGCCTCGCCCGGAGGGGATACAAGGTCAACGCGGTTGAAGGTCGGGACCTTGCGCGAGGGGTAACGCTGGGAAAGCCCCTCAATCTTGATTTCGGTACCGCGTATGGACATCTATGAGCTCCTTGCTGACTGCACCTGATGGCTTGAATGAAACCTGCTATTTGGGCCAATCCACATCACCCGCCAACCGGCCGACTCGTGGTCAACGACTCGGCCGGCGACACCCCGGTCAAACGCTTTTCAGACGCTGGCCCACCTCTTCCATGTGGCGGGCAAGCTCTTCCTCACTGAACAATCCACGCTTGAGCATCGAGTGCGCGAGCGCCAGCAACTGCCGCTCGGGAAACGGCACATCCTCATAAAGCGTTTCGGACAGGTCATCCTCTTCCGCCCGCCGCTCGAGCGAAGGCAGGACGCACGAGCCGGGTTCGACCTGGTCATAGGGCTTGACGCAGGAGTCGGCAGCCAGCATGTCGCAGGTCGCCTCCAGGTCGATTTTCCAGGGTGGATCGGGATTGGTGACGCCGTATTGCGCCGCCAGATCCTCCCAAACCCGCCCGCGACTGCGGACTTCCTCAAGCACGCCGATAGGGGTTGTGTCGGTACCCTGCCAGCCCTTGAAGCCGTGATTGCTGCTTTCTGCTGTAGCCATGGCTCACTCCTTCCTTTTCAAAACAACTGCCGGTCAATGGCTGTGATCGTGGCCATGGTCGTGGTGCACCGGGCGAACCGCCCTGAGCACCGGGCGCTTGGCGTTCGCGGTGATGCCGGGCTTGGGCACCGCCACGCCGATCAGGCAGTCGCGCGTCACGATCTCGGCCAGCTGATCCTCGGTCCAGCCTTCGGTGCCCTCGGGACGCACCGGCATCACGATGTAGCGGGTCTTCTGGTTGGAGTCGGCGACGCGGATCTGCACTTCCGGCGGCAGCTGCAGGCCGAACTCGGCGAGCACCTGACGCGGCCAGCGCACCAGGCGGCGACGATAGTTGGGGGTGCGGTACCACTCCGGCGACTGCCCCAGGATCGGGCGGGGATAGCACGAGCACAGGGTGCAAACGACGACATGCTTCAGCGTGGGGGTGTCAGCGAGGACGCGCAGGTTGCAGTAATCGCTGGGGGTGCCGAACTGGGTCGGGGGACTGGTCACCCAGTTCACGCCCACGGCCTTGCTGGCTTCGACGCCATCCTCGATGCAAAGCTTCTTGTATTCGGGATCCAGCCAGGCCTTGGCGACCAGACGCGCAGCCGGCAGCGGGCCCAGGGTGTGAACGTATTCCTTCCAGACGCGGTGGTCTTCGGCGGAGAAAAGCCCTTTTTCGATGGCCAGCTCGCGGACAGCCATTTCGAGAATCTCGAAATCGCTGACCTCGTCCACCATGGGGGCCGGCTTGTGATCGTGATCGTGATTGTGGTCTGCTGACATCTGAATTTCCTCTTGTCAAAAATGTCCCGGGGCCGGTTCAGGCCTGCTCGAGGTAACGTTCGGGGATCTCGGTCTCCACGGTATCGTTGGAGAAGCTGTCGCTGTACTCGGGCCAGAGCTCCTTCTGCGTGAACACGATGCTGTAGAACCACTCGGGGTGATCCTCGTTGCCGAAGGCCTCGTCTTCCGCCGCAGGGCTCTCGTACACCAGTCTGACGATCGTGCCCACCGCACCGCGGGTGTAGGTCATGGTGCGGGTGTAGAACAGGTCCGGCAGATCCTTGATCCGAACCCGGTCGCCTTCCTTGAACTTGGGCTTGCCGGCCATGCCCTTGAAGCACTGGGGGTCGCCAATGCCCGTGGCAAGCTTGGCGTGATGGGTTCTGTCATAAACAGGCTTATGGCTCATAGTGGTATCACCTCTTCTGGTTATTTGGTCTTTGCGGGGAGGTACTCGCCCAGACCCTTGCCGGACTTTGCGCGCTCCTTCAGCTCGACTATCTTGTTATGCAGTTCCGTCAGCGTGACGTACTGCTTGTCGACCAGGATGCGGGCGGCCGTCATCAGCCAGCGGCCGTAGTAGGGCATGCCCAGGTACACCGTCTGGCCGACATCGACGTTCTGCTTGCGGCGGCGCTCTTCTGCCGTCCACACGCCGCGCCAGGCCAGGCACTCGCAGGTGGCAAACGTGTTCAGCTCCCAGATTTCCTCTTCCTTCTCGTGATACACGATGGGCACATCCGGCTCGCCGCCGACATCGTGCGGAGTCCGCGTATACGCGCGGTAGAGCGTATGGTCGATTTCAGTGGGGGCGGGGGCATGGGTCTGCTGGTGCAGTGCCGGCTGCAGGAGCCCGACCGTATTGAGATGTCGGAGCACTTCTTCTCTGGTTGACGATGACATAGTTTTTGACTCCTCATTTGAACTACGAACAAGTCTGCTTGCGCGCAAGGTTCCATCAACAATCGCGGTTGCGCTTACTTCGCTTCTGCTGATTACTGTCAACGATTGGTGCGCCTTTCAAACGTCGACCGCCCAAAACAGCGCCTCAAATCTTTGATGTTCACAACTATGGACCGTTTGAAAATAATTTCCCAAGACGTAATTTCGATGAGTTCCATAGGAGTTGGCTATGGCTCGGAATGCTTTTATATGGTCGATCCGCCGTCTTGCCGAGACAGTGGAACGTCCCGGTGACAGGCATGCAGGCAGGCTCGCAACGGGCGGCATGAGCTCCTCGAGCGGCAACACGCCGCCATGTCCTGGCCGAGCCGCCCTGTCGTCCGGGCACCCGAACAAACACAGGTCCGGCCTGGATCTGCGGCGCACCGTTTCAGGGCGCAGCGCCTGCATCGGCAACCGCTGCGGCGAGACGCGCGTCATGAGCGGCAGGCCAGATACGTGTAGTAATTGCAGGCGGCGAAAAACGTTCCGTTTTCCATCGCCTGCAGCTGCTCCTCCAGCCACACGTCCACCGCCTGCGCCGGCAACATGCCCGCCCG